>Ga0316220_1001330_pt1 | contig 27974 bp, 20 predicted proteins | sample TBH18005metaG_FD_203632 | JGI IMG/M metagenome (GOLD analysis project Ga0316220, IMG submission 203632) | Freshwater microbial communities from Trout Bog Lake, Wisconsin, USA - TBH18005 | ecosystem: Environmental > Aquatic > Freshwater > Lake > Hypolimnion/Profundal zone | place: USA: Wisconsin...
GCGCGCCGCCAGCCCGCGCAGTGACGCCATATGCCCACCCTGGCCACATGCTTTTGCCATGGCCGCAAGCAATGAGATGAGAGCTGACGAACATTTAGCTATACATAGGCGGAGGGTAAATTTTTTTATCACTAGGACATATTTTTATGGAGTTTTATCATGAGTCAATTTGACAAATATACAAGCACTGAGGTAGTAGAAGGCTATAGGCTGTACCTCGGAATCAGAAAAGATGGCTTTCTGAAGGACCACGGATTCCTTGACGCTGACGCGACACCCAAAAAGGGGCGCCTGCCGAAGTACAAGGATGAACCAATCGAAGCCCTGGCTTTTTTGGTGAATGAGAAGGCCGCACGGGCAGAGGAGCCAGACACCAGCTTGGGAGAGCGAATCCGTATCGCGCGGGACTATATGTCCTTAACCGATGTTGATCTCGCAGCAAAGCTTGGGGTCAGTCGTGAGCTCGTGCGCCTCTGGGGTGAAAACCTCAACAAGCCCACGCATCTCGCGATGGTTGCCGAAGCGCTAGAAGTTCCACTTATGTGGCTCGAAGCGGGTGGTGAAGCGGGGTTGCTCGCAAGCTCTCACATTGGTGTTCGGGTTGGGAGGGAATCGTTTGCACTGCGCGAGCAGCTTTACGCGATGACTTCAGAGCACTTGTCGCAAGTCCCAGAGGCTGCTGACTTGCCTTATATCCAGGCTTACTTGGAGAGGGCAGTTTTCAATCACTGGGATATGGCGAAAGTTGCGCGCCAAGCGGGTGGCCGCTGGCAGGTCGAGGCACAAACCCTAGTGTTTGCACCTTGGGTGCCCATTTGTGAGCATGGCCTTGCAAGGAGGGATTGGTCAGATGAAGTCGAGGAAATAATTCAAAAGGAGCTTGCCGAGAAGCACTCAATATACGCTGCGTGGCAGGCCATTAAGGTCCGCTGCCAAGCGTTGGGACTGTCTGATAAGGACTTTCCGAGGAAGATTTCGTTGTACAAGCGTATCGAGCTGAGAAACGCACGAATCGCCCGCTACGGGGTCAGTATCAATCAACAGGTCAAAGAATCAGTAGCTATGTACGCACATTAACCTCTGCGCGCAGGCTCTGTGCCCACCACAGCGCCCACCAATCTCGGTGGGCGCTTTTTTTAGCGCGCGCGGGCAGCTGCTGCCAAATGTAGACGGTCCGGGGCTCCAGGTACCGCTTGCGCAGGGTGCATCGGACGGAGCAGTAACTCAGTTGCGGAGCATTGCACTGTGGCTTGGCTATCTGATGGTGCCGCCGAACCCTGCCGACCTGGCCGTGGTGAAGGATGAGATAGCCGCCCGGATGCAGCAATTGCCCGATTGGTTGCAAAGCCCGGAAGGTAAGTATTTGCCCAGCCTGTCAGCAGCGCATCGACAGCCGCAACCGCGCAGCAATGAGCAATTGCGGGATCGACATCCGGGTTCGGTCACGTAAGTTGTATCTGAACAACCGAACAATCGAACGACTGATGAAATCCGCCGAACCGCCGTGGCTCTATTGGAAGGGTGCGAGGTTGATGATTTGGATGAAGGCCATGACGAAACCCGGCGCTACAAATCGCTGTCCCATGGCCCGATGCCCGTCATCTCGGATGCCAATGGCATGGAAGAGGCAATTGCTACTGCAATCGCCACAGCCAAGAGATGGCAGGCCGAGGATGAAGATGGGCATGCCAAAAGCACCTGTGTCATTGCCAGCAGCCAGCAGTTCCGTGGTTCCCTGGATCGGTAGTTTTCGGTTGCAGGCTTCGCGACGGCGGTAATGGATGCGAATCAGAACTTGTCCAACGACGCTCGTTGCATCCACTTTGCAAGGATGCACCGGGCAAAAGGCCTCGAATTTGAACGCGTGATTGTCGTGACGGCTGTTTGTCTGGGTGATCCAGTTGAAACTGAACAGTAGCGAAAGTTGATTTATGTTGCGCTAACCCGTGCAAAGCGGGACGCGCGATTGGTAAAAATAGAGTGATTCCCTCTGAAATTCTGTCGCCAATCCAATATATTCACAATTATTTATAATTAATCTGAGAAAACTCAGTTCCTAGTGTAGAATGGGGAAAATTGAAAGAAAAAGTCTTTTTGTTCAATTCATGATCTTGGTAGCTCACGTATGAGTTGCCTTCACTTGAGCACCCCTTGGTGGTTGTTCAATTTTCAGGATTATGAAATTATGAGCGAATCTTTTTCGAACCATCAATCGCAGTTTGACTTCTCTGTGGTGGCTGAGCGGGACGTTACGGTCAAACAGACTACTCTTGCCGAGTCGCCGATGCATTTTCTGGCGTGTAAGCCAGCAAGTCCGCAATTAACAGCAATCCCTTTTCTGATTAGTCGTGCTGCGCTCTTCACATTGTGCCCTTCACTAAGTGGTATGTTTGATGAGGCGCTAAATGATTGCCAGGTTGCTGGTGCAAATACAGATTTAGTTGCTGCACTTGTACCTTACGAAGTGATGGCCGCATTGCTTCCACCGCAAAAACATTCGGCAAGTTCTGCTTTTGTACTATTTCTTCCTGACAAATTTGAGCATATGCTACTTGATACGCTGAGTCAGCGTCCTGGTATTGGCCATTACCGTCAAATTCCACAACATGCGTCGAGCTTTTATTTGGAATGGAAATTGGATAAGAGGCATCGAGTTTTAGTTTCCGATTCGACTCTATTTTCACACCTTTTTCACAATTTCGAATACGGTCAAGACCGGTTTGACTTTAGTAAAAATGTATCCGCCCCTATCATTTTTGTATCGGGAACCTCTGTGGCGGTAGGTGGATTCAAGGTAAATGACGATGTTATGGACTATTGTCAGTGCGAGTTTACCCGTGAGCCTGGTTGTGAATCTTCAATTCATTTTGAATATTTGCATTTAACCCATGCAGAGCGAGATGCCGAGCGCCTTCGTGCGAGTCCGTGGGACGATAAGTGGTTTGAGTTGGAAACCGGTTGCTTGATAAGGGAACCTTGGGTGCGTGATTTCACCAAACATCTTTTTGAGAACGCTTCAATACTGCGTGGCCTGAAAATGGAGCCGGAATGTCAAGACATTTGAAATCAAACCATCCTATGCCTCGATGTTGCCCAGCATTTCCTGGAAAGGTTTGACGCGCCTGCACTCTGGCATTTCACTATACTGACCAAATGAGCATCACGGTTAGGCGCCTGCTATTTTTTACCAAGGCGATTTGCTCCCTGATGGCTTTGATGTTTGTTGGCGACCAATCGGTCTTTGCGAAAGACGTAACCATCGGTGTTTTTGCCTACCAAGGTGAACGAGCGGCGACGGCTGACTGGTCCCCTGTGCTGTCGTACTTGAACGCGGCATTGCCTGCCCACCACTTTCGCCTGGGCAACCTAGATGCGGAGGGGCTACGCAGGGCTATTTCCGAGCAACGCGTGGACCTGGTCATCACCAATCCGGGCTACTACGTAGCAATGGAATACGAGTTTGGACTGAGTCGGATTGCGACGCTGGCATCCCCACAATCCCTGTCCCCGGCACGGGCAATTGGTTCGGCGGTTATCGTGAGGGCCGACCGCAATGACTTGCATGCCCTTTCTGACCTGGCCGGTAAACGGCTGGCCGTCGTGGCGCCTCAAGCGTTTGGTGGCTATCTGGTAGTGGCGCGGGAGTTACTGCAACAGGGCATTGATCCTGAAGCCGATCTCAAGGAGCTTCGTTTCGTGGGATTGCCGATGACCAACATCATTCAGGCCGTTCAAAGTGGGGCAGTGGATGCGGGCGTGATTCGCACCTGTCTGGCGGAGCAACTTGCGCGTCGGGGTGACTTGCGCCTGGCTGACTTTCGCGTGCTGTCGCCGCGCCATGAAGATGGGTTCTCGTGCGCCCTGTCCACACCTCTCTACCCAGACTGGCCGATTGCGGTGACCCGCGCCACGGATCGCACGTTGGCTAAACAGGTGGCTCAAGCGCTGTTGAACATGCCTGAAACAGATGGTGGGTTGAGCTGGTCTGTGCCGGCGGACTACCAGCCAGTACACGATCTATACCGCGAACTTCGCCTTGCACCTTATGCCTTTCTGCGGGCAAACACGCCGCAGGCCTTGCTTCGCCGCTACTGGCCCTGGCTTTTGGGTCTTTTGCTGTTGCTCGTGGCCTGGGGCATTCACACCATTCGTGTCGATCATCTGGTGCAACGTCGCACGGCTCAGCTGCGCGACTCGCTCGCTGCGCGTGAAGCAGCTGAGGCGCAGATGCGCGGCCACCAGGAGCAGATGGAGCACCTTTCGCGCCTGTCCATCCTTGGCGAACTTTCTGGCAACTTGGCTCATGAAATCAACCAACCACTGACCACCATCGGCAATTACGCACGCAGCGTGCTGCGTCGTCAGTCCGATGGACGCCTGACCCCAGAAGCTGTGTTGGAGGCCTGCACTGAAATTGACAATGAGGCTCAACGCGCCAGTGGCATCGTGCGGCGCATTCGCCACTTTGCCCGCAAGCGCCCGGCCGTGCGCGAACCCGTGGATGTGGGTTCAATCGCCGCAGAGGCACGGCGTTTGGTTCTGGGCATGCTGATGCACCCGCCAGAAATTACTATTGAAGATCAGTTGGCACTGCAATGCGAGGTGCTGGCTGATGGCCCCCAAATTCAGCAGGTAGTGCTCAACCTGCTGAAAAATGCCATGGATGCCGGGCGCGATTTGCCCGCGGCGCGACAGGGCGTTGTGCTACGACTGGAAATTGCGGACAAGCGGCTGTTGGTGCACGTAATGGACCAGGGTTGCGGGCTCAGCGACGACGATCTGGGCCACCTATTCGAGTCTTTCTTCACGACAAAGGCGGACGGCCTGGGGCTTGGCTTGCCGATTTGCAAAACCATCATCGAAGCGCATGGCGGACGCTTGTGGGCAGATCGCAATCCACAAGGCCCCGGCATGCTTTTTTCCTTTTCACTGCCCTGTTATGTCACCACTGTCTGAACCCCCCATCGTCTATGTCGTAGATGATGATCCTGCCCTTAGCCGTTCGCTGCGCTTCCTGCTCGAATCGGTGGGCTGGGAAGTTCAGCTATTCGCATCGGCTGCGGACTTTTTGCCGCTTGCAAACGCACTGAAACGGCCTTGCTGCCTTCTGCTGGACATTCGCATGCCTGGAATGAGCGGGCTTGAACTACAGCAAATATTGCATGAGCGAGACTTTGCGGTGCCTATTCTGTTTATGACAGGGCATGCCGATGTCTCTATGGCGGTACAGGCTATGAAGTCCGGCGCCTGTGATTTCATCGAGAAGCCATTCAACGACCAGAAGGTGCTCGATGCCGTGGCAGTCGCCGTGCGCCTGTGTGCGGACCTGCTAGAAGAAGCCAAACGCCGTGATTCTGCTCAACGGCTACTGGCCACCTTGTCTCCACGCGAACGAGAGGTGGCTCGCTTGGTGGCATTGGGCCGCCCCAACAAAGTGATTGCCAGTGCGCTGGAGATCAGTGAGAAAACCGTTCATATTCACCGCCAGCATGTGATGGAAAAGACTTGTCTCTCATCGGCCGCTGAACTGGCCCGCCTGATGTTGCGGGCCAATCCGTCGGCGTTTGATTAGGTCGGACCTTTAGTAACGGGCATCTGCCGGCTTGCCGCCCTTGGGCCAGTCCTTGCCCTTTTCTGCGAAATCCGGGCGGGGCATATGCGTGAAATATTCCGCCACATCCAGCGCATCCTGGTCCTTCAGGTTGCCTTGTGCCAGCGGAAACTTTTGTCCGTGGCCCATCACCATGTTGGCCTTGACAAAGGCTGCTGCCGTATAGGTTCTGGCCATGCCGGCACCAATATTGAAGGACCGCTCTCCCCATAGCGGCGGGAATGCAGTGCGGCCGTCGACTTGCTTGAGGCCCTGTCCATCGGCACCATGGCAAACGGCACATTGTTCGCCATAGACTCGTTTGCCATTTTCCGGATTCGCTTGCAGGCTGGCATCTACTTTGTCGGTGCCGCGGCCCGGTACCTTGTCGCCCATCTTGACGCTGCCTTTCATCCAATCGGTGTAGGCCACCATCGCCTTCAATTCAGCAGATTCCCGTGCCAGCGGCTTGCCGTTCATAGAGCGCTTGAAGCAGCCATTGATACGGTCTTCCAAGTCGATCACCCGGCCGGCACGGGGTGCTTCTGATGGGAAGAAGGCCGAAATGCCCACAAATGGAGATCCCTTGGCAACGGTGCCTCCGTTGAGGTGGCAACTGGAGCAGTTCAGGTCATTTCCAACATGGCCTGGCAACATATCCTTGGTTTGCGTCATCAGGCGCATTCCCAGAATCAGTTGGTCAGCATTTGGCTTCTCCAGCAATGCGGAAAATCGCGGTGTGACAAACTTGACCGGCTCAGCGGGTTTGAGCTTAAGTTCCTCCCGAATTTTATGCACTTGGGCAGTGCTGACGGCCTCGCCCTGGTTGCCCCACTGGGTGCGCACAAAGCTGACGATCTCGGCAATTTCACTGTCTTCAAGGCTGCTGTAACCCGGCATGCCAAAGGCGCGAGGTGAATGCTGTGTTGCAGCCGATTGCCAACCGCTCAAAGCAATGTGTATGACAGACGTAGCATCTTTGGCCTGCACGCTCGTGTTCAGCGCCAATGGTGGAAATATGTCGCCCACGCCGCGGCCATCCCGCCGGTGGCAGGTAGAACAAAATTGCACATAGCCCAGGCCTCCCCGGGTTTTGTACAAGTCCTGCGCGCTGGCCTGTACCGCTGCCACCGGCGACTTGCGGCTGTTGGCGGGGACGTCGGAGGGCAGGGACTTCAGGTACTCGGACAAGGCCGTCAGGTCGGCATCTGTGAAGTGTTGAGTGCTGTGCTGTATGACTTCGGTCATGCTGCCCGATGCGGCACCAAAACTGTTTCGCCCGGTTTTCAGGAAGCGCACGGTTTCCGGCACGCTCCAAAGGTCGCGCAGGTTTGCGGCATGCCAAACGTCGAAGGTATAGCCCGACAGGTACTCTGCCCCGCCGCTACTTGCATCACCCATTGCCTTTTCCTGAAAGCCGATGCCGCGAGGCGTGTGGCACGAACCGCAGTGGCCCAGGCCTTGGGCGATATAGGCGCCCCGGTTCCAGTTGGCGGATTTGGTGCTGTCGGCTTGGAACACGCCGTCGTCCAGGAAGACTGCCTTCCACAGGCTCAGGCCCCAGCGCATGCTGAAGGGCCAATGCATGTCGCTGGGCCGGTTAGCCTGTGAAACGGGGGGCACGCCGTGCATCAGGTAGGCATAAAGGGCCTGCATGTCATCGGGCGTCATCTTGGCATAGGACGGAAACGGCATGGCTGGGTAGAGGTTGTGGCCATCGGCCGCAACGCCTTTGCGCATGGCCTGTTCAAACTGGGCGAAGCTGTATGCGCCGATTCCAGCCTTGGCATCCGGCGTGATGTTGGTCGAATAAATGGTGCCGAATGGTGTGTTCAGCGCTAGCCCGCCCGCCATGGGCTTTCCATCAATAGTGCTGTGGCAGGCGACACAATCGCCCAAGCGCGCGACATACTCCCCTCGCTGCAACAGTTCTGCCGTGGGGTCAACCGCCGCAAGAGCGGAACCGGCAAGCAGGGCAAGCGTTGCAGCGGACAAACCGGTGCGCACAAGGCGCAGCAGAGCATTATTTTTCATGACGATTCTCTTCGCAAGATAAGCGCTCAGCTTATGCACTGCGGTCTCTGGGCGATATTGGAAGATCAGCCCATGCCGCTAGGGACTTTTCCCTATGTAGTCACTCAGGTGGAGATTCGACTAGAAGGTCTCCATGCCAACGATTCCGCCCACTTAAGCGTGACTTACGCGCCGAGATTTGTCACGAAATCGACACACCTAAAAACTAACTTAGGGCTTCCTCTACTCAGGTATTTTCATGAATTCAACATTTAGAGGTGGAACGGAATACTCACGTAGCGCATCCTAAGGTCAAAATTACAGGCGTGCATTTTTAGAGCCCGCATTCATGGCTCATTTCGCCTATCAGACTCACGTAAACGACAGAGATACTGTTCCACCTCGTTCAGTACCTCGGCGCGACGCGTTGATTCTTGTTCCGTCAATAGGTCGCTAAAGGCCAATGACAAATTGACCCAGGAGTCTCGCAAGATCGCCAGCGCCGTCGCAATTTCTAGCATTTGGTCTTTGGGCTGTAAATAGCCCGAATTGCTCATAAGACAACGCTCAAAATAAGTTTCGTAGCCAAACGACTGTCAGAACGTTTCCCATTCGTCATCGCCACCGGCAGGAACATTTCGTGTGCTCGTCTTCGGTGCTGGGCTGGGCGCCCTGAGCATGGCAATGGGCTTGGACCGTTGCGATGGCTTGTCCGTGCACTCATTGCGCAATTGCACGATTAAACGGGTTACGTTTGAAGATGCTGTGGAAAATCCAGTATCGCTGCCTAGCATTTTTTCTGCGGCCTCAGAACTTCCCTGGTTGATGGTCTGTGCCACTTTGGCTGCTTCCTTGTGGAAGCCCTGGTGGGCAGCAATAAGGCTTACAAATGACGGTTTGGTGCCACATTTAGCTTGTCCAACTCCATGCAGCCATTTGCCTAGTTCGCAGCAGTCATCACGCCCAATAGTGGCTACGTCCATTTGCGTGCCCTTTTGGGCGCCTTGGCGCAGCTTGGAACGCCAGTCAGCATGGGCTTTGATCGCGGTAGTCAAGTCAATTCCCAATAAGCCAACTGTTGATTCCATTTGGACTGACGGTAGTTTGTGCATCGCAATTGAGCTGCGCTTAGAAGTATCAATTGAAGTGTGTCGAGCGTTGGAACCGAGACCTTCGGCCAGCTTGAATGCAGCCACGACTTGCACCAAATCCCGCGCTTCGCTGTTGAGGCTGCTGGCAGCTGCGGCCATTTGCTCCACCAGTGCCGCATTTTGTTGGGTTGCTTGGTCCATTTGCGTCACTGCTTCACCAACCTGCGCAACGCCTAATGCTTGCTCGTTACTTGCTGAGCTGATTTCTCCAACAAGGTCACTGACTTTACGAATTGAGTCCACAACCTCCGCCATTGTGGTTCCTGCCTCATCGACCAAAACCGTGCCCTGTTCCACGCGCTCCACACTGGCGTTTATTAGGCTTTTGATTTCCTTGGCAGCTTCCGCACTTCTGCCAGCAAGGGAGCGCACTTCACTGGCAACCACAGCAAAGCCACGTCCCTGGTCCCCAGCTCGGGCAGCTTCCACAGCAGCGTTCAAAGCCAGAATGTTTGTCTGAAATGCGATGCCGTCAATAACGCTGATGATGTCGGAAATCTTTCTGGATGACTCGTTAATTCCCTTCATGGTTTCAACCACGCGCCCGACCACCTCACCACCCCGTACCGCTACTGTCGATGCATTTACGGCGAGTTGGTTTGCCTCACGGGCGTTGTCGGCATTGTGTTTGACCTGCGAGCTGAGCTCTTCCATTGATGCTGCGGTTTCTTCCAGCGCGCTGGCCTGGCTTTCGGTGCGCGCTGACAGGTCCTGATTTCCCTGAGCAATCTGGGTGCTACCTGTGGCCACTCCTTCAGCACCTTGCTGAACCTTGGACACCACTTCCAGCAAGGCTTGTTGCATTTGTTGCAGCGCTGCCATCAACTCGGCTGCCTCATCTTGCCCTTCACTGTTAATTGTCCTGGACAGGTCCCCGGCAGCGATAACGCGAGCGCATTGGGCAGCATCCTGTATCGGACGCACAATGGTGCGAGACAGTAGCAGTGCAAAGAGACTTGCCAGCACGAAGGCAATCGCTCCGCCGGCAAGCATCAAAGCTTGCGTATTTTGAGAGCTCTTTTCGGCGTCTTCTAGCGCCGCGTCGTACACCGATTTTTGCTGTTGCTCAAACTTCTTGATGAGGTTGCTGTAAGTTTCTGCCAACGGGCGCAACTCGGTGTCTAACGCAGCCTGAACATCTTCTCCACCGGCCCTGCGTTTGAGAATTTGGCCCCGCGGCGTGCGGTACTTTTCCCGGGCACCGTCAATCTCCTTCAGTAGCGCAATTCCGTCGGGTGATTGAATAAGTTCGATGACACGTTTGCGGGACGCTACAGAAATCTCTGAAGTTTGGTCCATCTCCTTTTGCCACGCGTCTATCCTTTTCGGGTCGCCGTCAAGTATGGCGGCCTTGGTGCGTATCCAGTTCAGGTCAATGGTCTGGCGCCATTGCACGGCCATTTGAAGCTTTTCACGTTCGACCGTAGCCAGGCGCTTTGCTGTGGCTGTCAATTCCCGCATCTGCCAAACACCTATTCCCACACTCGCAGCGAGCAAAAGCAGAATGACGCCAAAGGCTATTGCAAGCCGAGGTCCAATTGAAAAATTTCTGAGTTGAAACAAGATAATTCCGTCCTAAAAAATCCAAAACCAACAGCAACGCTCTTACGGAAACGTGGTGAGCAGACTGGTTTCCGTTGATGTGTTGCTCTGCCTAATGTAGCCACAAAGCGCTGCGTAAAGCTCTCTGGAAATTCGGGTTTACCCTCGTTCGGACCCTCAGGCAGTTTGGTTCTTGCCCTGGGGGAGAACACATTGCATTAGCAATGCAAAACCGAGTTTGGTAGCTCCCTGGCTTGCGTTCAGCCGTCTTCGCGACGTGATTTGCGAGTTTGGCCAATGTCTTTGTGGCACCGATGCCGATCCCGCAGGGGATTCCACCCCCATGCCGATGTCGGCGACGAAGCTGTGCATTCTTTGGAGGCGCTCAACGGGCTTTTTGGCCTTGTTACGCACTGGCCCCAGGACACCAGATTGGTCGCCACACGTACAACGCGCGCACCGAGAGAGAGGCCGAGAGGTCCAGTTTTCGGGATGCTTGGAAGCGGGGCCAGAGTTACATCATCCCCGCTGGGGCCTTCATTGAGCCTGATTGGCGCTCAGATAACGCAGTGCCGACGTAAATCATGAGAGCAGACGGGGTGCCCATGGGCATTGCTGGGCTCTGGGCGTCCTAGAAGTCGCTGAAAGGCTACTACGTGCACTCGTTCACGATGTTGGGCGTCCAAACGAGAGCGTGTACTGGATTTAATCGCTGTATGAAGTGGACCCCAGAGTCAGTTCGGTTCACCATGGCATCAGCCATTAAGTGCCCATGGCGTCTACGGACTTACGCGCGGCCTTCAAGGCTTCGTCCACTGTAAATTCCAAGCCACTGTCAAGCTCAACGCCGTCCTTGCACACGGACCATTCGAAGCCGCCGCGATAGGTGTCACGATTAGGCTCGACGAAAATGGAGCGACCCGCGTAGTTCTCTTCGTGGTTTTCGGCCTTGAACTCGACTGCACCCATGCCATTGCTCCAGATTGGTAAATACCAAGCATTCATTTTAGGACGATTCACGTCTTTAGACCAGGTCACCCCAGCCGAGTGTCACCCCAGCCGAGGGCAGGGCGGTTCTGGCCTTTACGGCCAGTGCCGATAACCTGGGATGTAACATGCACTGCGCACAGGTTGTGCACCCTGGGGGAACCATTGAAACCAAACAAAAATATGACGGTGGCAGAGGTTGGATCACTGTTTGACGCGGTCATTCCACTCAAAGACGATCAAAAGGTCATTTTCAAGCTGTTGTCGGACTCGATCCTGTATTGCCAGGCCATTGGCTCATCGGCATGGTCTCTGACGATGTTGCCCACTGGATTCCGGCTTAACGTCGGTCAGGTCGAGGTCATGACTTGGGGCGTCTCGTATTTGGAGGCGGACGAGGAAGAGGGCGAAGAGGCCGAGTCCTTTTCGGTCGTCAGGCTGCTGCTTTGCGGCGAAGATTGCCAAACCAAGCTTGTGGATGAAGAGGAATGTTTCGAAGAGATGAGCTATGCGTCGGTTGGCGACAAGCACTGGTGCTACACCAGTGACTTCCAGCACAGCCGAACCGCAGTGGCTCACGAGAGTCGGCTGCCGTTTGAAAAAGACTTGGCGGCCCTGCGCTCAAACCATCACCGGTTTCTTCAAAAGGCGAGTCGGACATCCACCGGAAAGCTCCGTCAGAAGTCCCACTTTGCCCAGCACCACTGCCCGGCCCTGTATGAGTATGCAATTCGGCTGGTGGATGGTCGTTAGGCCCTCTGAAAACCGCTTTGGCGAGGTTGCCGGTGCTGTCTCTTCCGAAGCGGGCATCTTTGTTCGGGCTGGGCAAAAGGCACGGTTTGTGCGCTAGCATTGAATCAATGACCAGCGGGAATTTGAGTGGGCACGTTGATGTGCTAGCTCACGCAGCGGCAACCAAAATAGCTTTAAAAGCCCATGCGCATCACGGATTCATTGCCGTGGTCGTCTGGTGCTTGTCCAAAATTGAGAACGATTTGAAATGACGAGACGTGGACCCATACCGGTCATTGATCTTTTTGCCGGTCCAGGAGGCTTGGGCGAAGGATTTACCTCACTGGTCGACGATGACCAGCGAAGTTTTGAGGTCAAGGTTTCCATCGAGAAGGATCCTGTCGCGCACAAAACCTTGTCGCTGCGGGCACTGTTCCGGGCGTTCCCTGCCGGGGAGGTCCCTGCGTGCTACTACGAGTATGTTCGCGGTGAGATTACCCGTGAGAGTCTCTTTGCCCATCCTGATGCTAAGCAAGCCGCTGAAAAGGCCCTGTTTGAGGCCCGGTGCATCGAGTTGGGTAAGACCTCCCACAAGGAAGTGGATGAGTGCATCCGTGAGGCGTTGAAGGGGGCAATGGAATGGGTGCTGATTGGTGGGCCACCATGCCAAGCGTATTCGATGGCGGGCCGGGCACGCATGCGGCAGCAGGACACCGAGACCTTCGAGAAGGACAAGCGGCATTTTCTGTACCGTGAGTACCTGCGCATCATCCGAGAATTCGGTCCGACGGTGTTTGTGATGGAAAACGTCAAGGGGATGCTTACCTCCCAGCACAAAGGCTCGCCGATTTTCGAGCGAATCATGAAGGATTTGCAGTCGCCGGGGAACTGCTACCACTACGAGATTCGGTCGTTCGTGGTCGACAAAGAAGAGTTGGACCCTGAGGATTTCATCATCCGTGCCGAAGAGTACGGTGTGCCTCAACGGCGCCACCGCGTGATTCTTTTCGGCATTCGATCTGACCTTGTTGAGAAGATCACCAAGCTCGGAAAAGATCCGGATCGGTTGATGCTCAGGCCTGTTGCGAAACAGGTGAGCGTCAGTCAAGTCTTGGAAGGTCTTCCCAAACTTCGCAGCAGACTGTCCAAGGAGTCGGACAGTCACGAGAACTGGTTGAACGCACTCAACGGTGGGCCGGTCAGTCTCAAAGGCTGGCGTGCTGAAAATCGCATGCGCCTTGAACTTGAAATGATGACGGCGGTCGTGGACGCCACGAAGATTTCAGATGTCGGTTCTCTCTATACGGCCACCTCGTTGAAGTGGAGTACGGAGCTTTCCACTGATTTGAAAAAATGGTTGCATGACCCGAAGCTGGCGGGAGTATTGCAGCATGAGACGCGTAGTCACATGCGCTCAGACATTCAGCGGTATTTGTTCGCCTCGTGCTTTGCGAAGATGAGCGACTACTCACCGAAAATTCAAACCTACCCTCCGAAGTTGCAGCCTGCTCACAAAAATGCGACGGCGGAGTCGATTCCGTTCACGGACCGTTTTCGAGTGCAGTTGGCCAATGATCCCTCGACCACGGTCGTCTCGCACATCGCCAAAGATGGGCACTACTACATCCATCCTGACCCGGCCCAATGCAGAAGTCTGACGGTGCGTGAAGCGGCTAGATTGCAAACCTTCCCTGACAACTACTTCTTTGAGGGGAACCGGACACAGCAGTACCACCAAATCGGTAACGCTGTACCACCGTACCTAGCCCGAAAGATTGCCGAAATCGTGCGCGAATTCGTTAAAGAAGCGCGCATTTAACCGACTCTACTTCGACGGATAGTAACTAGACACTGATAACATCGCTCTAACCTTGTGTGTTGCAATGCTTAATTAATGCTAGGCCTACATTTTTTGCCATCAATGGCGGAACAGCATTGCCAATTTGTTTGGCTTTCGAATTAAGATTGCCGGAGAAGGCAAATTTAATGGGAAAGGTTTGTAAACATGCAGCTTCTCTTACACTGATTGCTCGATCTTGCTCTGGGTGTCCAAACCTACCGTTAGAGTAACTAATACAGCGCGTTGTGAGGCCAGCAGCGGGCTTGTTCCAAGCAAGTCTGCCATAGACATCAGTATGGCCGTTGTGGTCTTTATGACAATCAAGAAGTAAATTTACGGGCCAGTCTTTTCTCCCGCCACCTTCTGGCGTCGAAGCTATTCGTTCCAAGTTGATCGTAGAGAGGGACGCGGCTCGGTGACTTGGATCTTTTGAATCAGTTTCACCGGCAGATAACGGCCTGAGATTGCCAATCCAGTCTTTGACAGTTGTAAAGGGCTTTTTACCAGGACCGTGTGTGGCCAAGGGCAATGCGATTTCTGAACCACGACTAGCCAAAAGTACCAAGCGCTCTCTCGTCTGAGGAACGCCATACCAGAGGGCTGGCAATACTTTTACATCGAAACGGTAGCCAAGTCGACGTAGCAAGTTCTTGAACTTTGCAAGAGGACCACTATCACCCTTAACCCGTTGCATGCCAGGTACGTTCTCCACGAACACATATTCCGGCAGCCAATGCTCAACAAATCGCCCAAATTCGGTGAGTAAGCTTTTCCGAGGGTCCACCTTAGTACGTTGACGGTTTTGCTTTGAAAACGGCTGGCAGGGTGCACATCCACAAAAAAGAACTGGATTTGTGCGCCTACTCATCCATGGGTCCAAAGCATTCGGTTGAAGTGCACGGATGTCCCCTTCAATGAAGGCAGCTTTGGGGAAATTCTCACGGTACGTTTGTGCCGCATCCTTGTCAAAATCCAGACCCAGCACGATGTCGAGACCGGCCTGTTCGAAGCCGCAGCTAGTGCCTCCACATCCAGAAAAGAAGTCGAAAACCTTGATCATCTGACCATCCTAAGCGACAGGGAGGCCTGCAATGGCCGCAAATGTCAACAATGTCGACTTTATTTCGGCAAGGGCCGGATGATTCACATTGACGGTAGCCAGTTTACGGCGTTGAGTGCTGAGAATGTCGGCCGAGTTCACTGTCTCGAAGCTCGGCAGTCCCAATTCCAACTTCGCCAGCAGTTCAAAACAGGTCTTGGGATCCACTTGCCCCGAGATGCTCTCGGACATCGAATCTTGCGTCATGTTGTTCCATATGAACGCTTCGGGGATGTCGCTTCCGGGAAGGTAGAAGACATGCGATCGAACCCATGTCATGAACACGCGCCTCATGGCGTTTTTCTGGACTACATTACCTCCCTTTGAGCCACCATCGCTAGGGAAATCAATGTCGATCCCAGTGACGCGTGATATTTCGGTTTTGAGTTTTCCTTCATCGGAGGCTGAGATGGTTGCGGGATCGAGCATCACTTCATCCGGCCGCATGTCTCCGTCAAACAGCACGAGCAGTCGCCCACGATTTTCAGCGGCAAATGTTGGAACATAGTTTGCCCAAAGGGTTTGCGATCCTCCCGGATGGTAACGGATATCAAACATATTAATCACAGCCTCACCAGCGGGAAGAAGCGCGCGTTTGACAATCGACTGTGCTAAAACATCTTCCACCAAGACAGTTATTCTGTCAGGCATTGCTTCACCAATGTGAAAGAATGCTTCCTCGGGCAGTGCTGATTGTTGAGGAAGTGCTACTCTTCCAGTGCCTGTATCCATCGCAAGAACTTTGATAGCATCTGCTGGCAGCTTTCGAACAATTGATGGAGAGTGTGTTGATATGACAACTTGATGTTTGTGCAGTTTTACACAATGAGTCAAAAACTCAATTAACCGATCCTGGGCCCCTGGATGCAGAGAAACCTCTGGCTCGTCCAGAAGGATCAACGAATTATCCTTTGCACGCAATATACTCGTCACGATTTTTACCACGGCGAATTCACCACTGCCTGCAAATGCTTCTGTGTAGTTAAGCCCAGCAATACGCATTAAGCATGTATACGCATCACAGTAAAAAAATGTGTGTCGGACATAGCTAATTTCATCATAATTTCGACCAAGAATTGAAGAGACCGCTTTAATCTCTTCCAAAGATAGTTTGCTATTGTCTTTGTTAACTATTCTTTCTTGTCGCCATGCAACATAGGATAAGGATTGATCCTCAACTGCTTTTTTTAAATGAACAGATCTTGTGCGGATAAAGTCTTTTTTATTTTTTTCTGTATTTGACTTGGATCGCAATTCACCATGGTAAAAAAATTTATCATATGCGCTAAGTGCAGATCGAAAGTCAATGTAGACGACATTTTTTTTTATGGCATTCCATCGTGTTTGTGACCTGCCATCTGGCATCGCTTGGTCCACTAAAATTTTTTTAGGAGGTACCATGTCGTAATGTATTAGCGGACGTGACGGCTCCCAATAATCTGGATCACCTTCTTTTTTTACACGCGTTTTTATAACCTCGACAACTTTACTTTCAATTGGATTCCAATATCCATAAATAAAACAACTTGGTCTTTCACCCGTTTCTTTAATTGGATCAATGCTCGTGGAAAACCAAAAATTGCCAAGATTATTGTTTTCAGGCGAACCATATAAGGCCCTTAGTATTGAACTTTTATTTGTGCCATTTGCACCTACCAACGCTGTAATGGGGTAGCTGAAGTAGATGCTTGTGTTGGGGGCAAGATTTTTATATTGAGGAAACCTAATGTGAGCAATATAGGGCTCCATTTTTTTGCTCGACAATAGGTTGCGTAGCTTTTCTTGTTCTTCGAAGAATGACATGACGTTTATTGCTTTCAATTATCAAAAATCCAGTCCCAGCATGCAATCGACTTCTTGACTGCTGGCAGAGGTTGCAATGTTACTTATTGAATTTATTAACATTATTTTAATTAAATGCACATGATCATTGCATTCAATCAGCGCATCTCAGGAATGCCCTTTGCAGGAGCCGAATAGCGTGCCCCCAAGACAGCGTCTTTGCATTCCGGCCTCTTGGCCCATTCGGAAATCATGCGACCGTTGGCAGTTCGGTGAAGCACGGAATTGACTTCTTTTGCCCACGTGGAGATTTGGGCCAAAAGTGCCGGTGAGCATCCCTGTTTTGTCCAGATTTTGTCCAAGTCGATCTGGGGCCCAATCAGCTCTGAGACCACGGCCACGGTGTAGGCGGTGACATTGGCCTGGAAGGCTTGGAACTGGGGCCGTAGGAGCTTCTGGGCGTCTCGAAAGAGCTTGGTCTTTGAAATCATGGTCTTGTACTCAGCCACCGTCGGCAACGGAGTCTCCAGGCCGTCGGCAGAAACGAGCTCGCCCATGAACTTGTCGAAATTCTTTTGATTGCCAAGGCTTACGACATCGGGCTTCTTGTTCCATGCATTGAGGTACTTAGCGAGGTCTGTCTTGGTGATTCGACGGGCTGCGGGGATGTCTTCTTTGATCTTTTTGAGTTTCGCGGGGGTAGTTCCGTCACGAGCCAACAGGGTGTTGTAGCTGCCTGCTGCGCGTTCATAGAACCAACGACCGACACCATCAGGACAAAACACGGACAAGGAGAGCTTTTCGACCTCGACGTGATAGGGCTTGTTCGCTGACAGGTCAGATTGACGCACAGCGTTTTGGCTGTTGGCAAAGCGGGAAATGTCAGACACCAGTGCCTCTTCCTTGGCCGGGTCCTGGGCATGCATAACGATGATCTTGGCGGGCACACGGACGCGGCCAAGATCGGTATCGGGGTATTTGCGTTTAGTGAAGTAAATGGATGCCGTGGTTTGGCCACCGTTGACGATTTGAAGGCCTTTAATCCACGAGATGCCCACCGAGCCATCGGGCGTGCGCCCGAAGTGGAGTTCATCGGCAACGATCACGATGCCATTGTTGTAGGCCATGAAGCGACCGGGTTCATTGCGCAGTGTTTGCTGAATACCGGCATTGACGCCTTTGCCCTTGACGCTCAAAAACGAGCGCACGTTGGCTTCCAAGAGCCGAGCCCCAAACTTCTCGTACAGCAATTGAAGGGCGTTGGCGGGAATAGCAGCGAGGGCATATCCGTAGTCTTCATCGCCACCAGGCACAAAGATACAAGGCAGCGGTGAACCTGAAACTTCGTTGAAATCGACAATTAATTCATCGCGCGGCTTGCCTTCGGAAAGATGGCGGTGGAGTCGCTCAATGTCCATGACCTCCAAGCGCACGGATTTTCCGCTGATTTGCCGGGTCTGGAAACTCTTGGAGCGGGCAACCTTGTCGGTGAGGACGAAGACGCGAATCTGTTCCAAGCCGTTGTAGATGGCTTGCAGCGTACCGGCGAGGGAGGCGACATCACTCGATGGGTCAAGCCGCTGGGCCATATTGCCATCTGCACACAGGCTCAAAAATCGGAGGCACTGCTCCACTGCGGTTTTGGTGTCGGCATCGGGGACAGGGGTCAGCTCATCGACACCGTCGTACAAGCTAACGAATAGGTCGAGCTGGTCTTGGTCGTCGGAGAGGGCGTATCCGCTGAGCCGCAATATGGCATTGCGGTATTGACCCCGGTGATGGCAAACCACCGGCTCAAAGGTCATCCCGATTTCGGCCATGTGCTGCATGACGATGTCGGAGAAAATCATCTCAGCATAAGGGGATCCCTCATTCATTTGAGACCTGACCTCAGCCTGCGTTTCACGCAGAAAATCCAGCAATTCCATGTTCAAAGTGCTCCCAATTGTGTCAGTGCTTCGCGCAATTCAATGTTGAGGCCAGGTGCTCGATCTATGTCGAGGTCATAAGTGGCCTTGAAAATTCCAACGGGCACACGCCCCGGTGTCAAACGTGGGAAGGCGTCTTTAACTTCGATGATCCGAAGTCCGGCCAACTCAAAGCGACGTGTGTACTGGTCCCGGTGTCCCTCGTAGTATCTTGCCCGCAATATGCGCTCGGCAAAATGACGAGTGGAATCGGGCGTGCCAGCCACGCTCACGCGTAAATCATCAATGAGCTCGGGCAACGTGCGCCCGGTGGCAAGCTGACGAAGCCGAACGCCTGCCAGGAAGAGGGGCTGTCGGGTGGCGTCATCCAATTGTTGAAGGGAGCCGACATGCGCGGGAAATCCCACAGGTGAAAGCGTTGTTTTGACTTCGATGGCACCGGTTCCAATTTCGAAGTCTTGGACGCCATCAAGTGGGCCAACCCACGATGAAACGGCTGTTTCAAGGGACACGCCCAAGTCGATGATCTGGGAGAGGCACAGAAGTTCACCAAAGAGCCCGATTTCGGCCTCGGGGCTCAAAGTCTCCACGCCCTTGCGCATGAACTCTTGCCAGGCCCGTACACGCCCAAGGAAGATGCGCAGTAAATGGGCATCGTCGGCCTGATGTTCATGATCAAGTAGGCCCGCCACATCACACACCATGGCCAAGAATAGTTCGGGGCTACCGTTCTCCTTGCGGGTGAGCGCGAGCCATGAGCGTGTATCACCGGGAAGCGTTACGCGCTCAACGCTGAATCCTTGACCTTCCGGCAAGCGCTCGGTGGCAGGCAGGGCCAAAGTTTTGAACCCCACCAGCATTGCTTGTGCGTTGCCGGGGAACCTGCGACCAGCACTCAGTGCGCAACGGCCAGCAGGGGTAATGGCGATCGTGCGCCATCCGGTGTCGCCAGAATCCCCAGAGAGGGAACTCCAGGCGACGGAAAATTCGTTACTCTGCCGGGCCATATTCTTGTTCCCACAAAAGGTGATCAACACGGTATTCAACTTTGAGCCCGGAGTCGCTTGACGGGAAGCTCACACCAAAGGCCATCACGGGCTCGCTTTGATCCAGCAAGGACGCAACCTTGGAAAGCTTCGGGTCCAAGGGATACAGCAGAAGCAGTCCGCGCTCAGGCGCCGGGGCGATGCCGTCTGCTCCACGGCCTCGGATACGGCGCACGGCGGGGCCATTGGGCAACTCAGGTTCCTTGCGCTTATCCCCGTCGCTCTGCCGTGCTGGATCGGACTTCCAAGCCTTGATGGTCGATGCCAGTGCAGCCTGCCAGGCCTGATCGTGCAAGTCGATGGACTCATCTTTGGGCGACAGCAGGCGGCCAATCGAATAGCGGTCTTGAATGTTCTCGTCTCCTGAGCGCTCTAACAGCGCATCAATGGTGATGCCCCGTGCGAAAGTATGCGAGTTCACGGAACCGCCGCCGGTCATGGCCACTGTCCAGGAGGTCAATTCCTTCTGCTTGGCCATGGTCAACACAAACTCAGAGAGCAGCGCACTGTTGACCTTGCGTGCCTTGGGGTGGGTCGCGTAGTGGAGGAAGAAGTCTGCGATGAATTCGGCGGGGACGTTTTCCCACAGGTAGCCGCTCCATCGTGATTCACTGCCTGCACGAGTTCTTGAAATGATGGGACCTTCGGCTGGATCCCCCATGGCTTCAATGAGTCGGTTGGTGGCCTCCAGATTGCTCTTGACAATGGCTGGTTCCTTGCGAAGTGCAACAGTTTCAAGCAGTTCACCGCTGAATGAAAGTTGGAGTGTCCGAGCCGTGCGCATTTTGAGCGGCGAGGTGACAAGCAAGATCGGGTGCGATTCCACCTTGATGCCGTAGACCTCCGGGGTGGCACCTGCCTCCTCCATGGCATCGAACTCTTCACGAAGCTCCTCGGCGGCGTCGGCGATGTGGCCGAACCATTCCACAAGATCTTCTGTGGTGTAGAGACGGCAAAGGTCAATGTAGCCTGGGCGATATCCGAACCAGCGGCCCATCTGCATGAGGGTGTCATACATTTTGGTCGTGCGCACAAAGTAGCTCGTGCACAGACCCTCAAGGGTCAGGCCTCGGGAAAGTTTGTCGCCACCGATGGCGATGACTTTGATGCCCTTGCCGCCATTGGCCGCATAGTCCAAAGCATCCTTGGCTTTGCCGTTACTGATGCGAACGTCAATGTCAGAGAGGACGTCCGGCATGACTGCAAGAATCTCATCCCATGTTGGAACTTTCGGCGGTCCACCAGTCTCGGGAACGAGGATGGCCACTTCCTTGCAAGTCGGTACGAAGTCGGTTTCCCACTGGTCTTTGAGCTGGGTGAGAAATTCAGCGTCGCCATTGCCACGGGTTATGCGCTGCTTCATCTTGGTGACGAATTCAGCCACTTGGAAGTGAACTGCATTCTGAACCTTGACTAGGCGCGTGACGTGGATGAGCATCGACGAGTGCTCGTTGCCTTGGCCTCGAATCTCACGGGCGCAACATGCAAGGACGAATGCACGCACGGCAGCCTTCAATGAGGGCGGCAGTATTTCTTGCCCCGCGTACGTCGGGACGTGATCCTTGTTGTGCTTCGGGGGCATCCACCCACCAGGAGCATCCTGGTTGACGTGATCGGTGACGTAATGCATCAACGGCAGACCACCAGTGCGACCCTCCGTGGATCGAAGACCGAACATGCGTGCTGGCCCCATGTAATTCGAAGGGGCCGCCAAGTTGACGATGAAGGACCGTGGGAAAAGGTCAGGTCCCTCATCGGTCGTTTCATTGCGACGGTGGATGAAGATATTGGCAAAGGGTGTCGCGGTGTAGCCGACGTATGCCGACTTGTCGAACGCGTGCAAGATCTTGCGAATCAGGCCGTTGATGGCCTTGGGCTCGTGTTCATCATCCGGGGTGCCGTCATCATTGAAGAGTTGCTCACCCGTGTCCACTGAGGCGTTATCGGCTTCGTCATCAATGACAAGCAGGGGAAGTCGGGTCACGATACGGCGGCCAGTCCCGTTGTCGGTCGAATCCGCCACGTGGCTTCGGATCCACTTAAGTAACTGGGTCAGAACGGATTTGTTCTTCTTGACGACAAAAAGCCATGGGCGCTCTTCGGGGGAAATGGCAAAGTGACGTGCGACGGCCACGTTGAAGTCACCGTTATCGGCACGGGTCGTGGCACAGTGGGGATGGATGCTCGGATCACTGTCAATTTCGGCCACCCCAATGGGTTTACCTGGATCACGTGTCGCGGAAGTCTCATAACCCAAGAAGCTCTCTTCAAGGCGAATTTGAGTTTGTGAGCGCAGGTTGTTGTGAAGGCCTGCCAGCACGATGATGACTTTGTAGCCAGCATCGGCGGCCTTGCAGACAAGTCCGGAATAGTTGCCGGTCTTGCCTGACTGTACGTGTCCGACGACAAGACCACGGCGATCCCATGAGCCTTGGCGTTTGGGGTCTTCGAGAAGTCCGAGGATGCGGTCGGTGGAGCGGTCCAAGGCTTCCACCACTTCAACGGAGAGCTTCTTTTCCAAGTAGCCTTGATAACGTTGCCAGTACCGCCAGTCCTTCTTGCGGGACGCATCGAGCCACTTCTCATGACCACTGTTGTCCTCGAGGCTCGAATCCTTGCCAATCCAGTGGCTGAACCGGCGCACCAGCTCAACGCATGCCGCCTGTTGGTCGACGCCCTCAGGATAGACGCTCGCGAGTGCCAGTGCGGCAAGTTTCACTTTCTCCGCAATGACATCAGGCGTGATGCTGATACGACCTTCTTCGGCTTTGAGAAGGGTCTGAGCAATGCTGACGACAGCGGCGAGGGATTTGTCGTTTTCTGCCATGAAGATCTTTCGTCGTTATTGTTAGAACAGATTCAATGCAAGCCTGCGACAAGAGCAGGGAAATTTTGGAAGGGCTCGGTGGACATCAACATCCGCTTGGCCGCTTCGGGGGAGAGTCCACGGCGCCCGACCATGTCTTGGTACAGAGTTTTGAGCACCCCCACGATGGCCTCCGGGGGCTCACCGGCAAATCCGGTGCGTGGGGTCTCTTTGTTCTCGGCGGTATCAAGCCATATGCGCTGCACCGGCACCGTTTCTTCGATGACACGAATCATGGCTTTGATCATGGGGAGCTGACTGCCAGCATTTTCGAGAACCGCCAGGATGGCAGGATGCTTATCGTCGATGCGATATCGCGAGCCATTGGCGGTGTGATCCACCCTCCATGCTTGTTCGATGGCAGCACCCCCAGCACCGGGCATCGGAGAGCCGCGAAAGGCAAAGACCCGGCGTGCTCGGTTACGAGTGTCCTCGGCGTACTTGGTCAGCCAGGGGCGTAGCGAAACGGGAGGACGTGCGGTCGACTTTCGAATGTCAATCTTCCATGCAGCATCTGCGGTATTGGGGATATCGAGACGAATACGGGAAAGACGAATGGCCTCATCACGATTCCAAGCACGTCCTTGCCCAAGTCCGAGCCATCCACCGGCGACCAGTAGGCGCTTGTTGCGGTAGACATAGAAGCCCTGTTGTGCCGTCCAGCCCTCAGGGCCAGCCCCGGATTCAAATTCGGCGGGGGTGAGCCGGTCTTTGTGAGGCAACACATGGCATTCGAGTTCGATGATGCCTGCGTCAGTGATCTTGCTCTCGACGGGAGAGTTAAAGGGCTTGGCCACGTGTCCCACCATGAACGGATCCCAAGCAGAGACAGCACGGTCATTGATGAAGATCTTGATCTTGGCGCGGGGTCCTTGAAGGAGCCGGTGGAAGATCATGGCCAAGTGAGCCTCAACCCGGTCGATCATGTCGTTGTAATCGTCGACGGTATAGGACTGCGTGACGATCCGGTCCATGGTCTCCCAAAGCACCACGGTGCCATGGGGCATGGAGGCCAGCTTGCCGATGAACTTCTCGGAACCTCGGGCGGGACCTTCGTATAAGAGCCAGTCGCCATCAGGGTTGGCGGCCAATGCATCCAGGTCCCAACGCAAGCAGGCAACCGGAGAGCCTTCGGCTTTCGAGGCCACAGTCAACCGGCGGCACTGCGAGAAAGATGCTGTTTTGAGACCCATGCCGAAGCGCCCAAGGTCGGAGGCATCGCGGTCATCCAAAGGACTCTTGTCGCCCAAGGTCATGGCACTTTCAAGTTCGGCATCACCCATGCCGCGACCATCATCGGTGACACTCACCCGACTTTGGGATTCATTCCAGTGAAAGTCCAGTCGCACTTCCGTGGCCCCGGCAGAGATGCTGTTGTCAATAATGTCAGCCATTGCAGCAGCCGTGGAGTAGCCAAGTCCGCGTAAGGCTTCAAGCATGGCTCCTGCACGTGGCGGTGCTGCGCGGGTTTTACTCATTTTCGGTAGCCTTTTCCGGTGACGTATACAAAGCCCATCTCAATCAGACCTCGCAACAGGGATCGAGTGGTCGAATCAGGTGCACAACTGATGTCGTTGAAGTGGACCCAATATTCAGTGCGATCACTCAGTGGTACTCTGGATACGGAAAGTCCGAGGGCAGTCGCTCTGGCCAACATTTGTTCAACGTAATAACTTCCCGTCGGTCGGTCGCTTGAACGTTTAGGTTTTATCGGAACAGACTCGGCTACTTTTCGAGGCGGTACAGGGATTCGCACTTCGGGCCTCAAGGGGCGAATGGTGGGAACTGCTACTGGGGACACTTGTAGCGAACTTTGCAATGGCCGACTTGGAATCTTCTTTTTGGGTTCCAGCCCGAATTCAACGAGTATCCGAAGTGCTTTCAACGCTTGGGTTTCGATTTGCCGAATGCGCTCACGAGTAAGTTCGAATTGACGCCCGATGTCGTCCAAGGTGAGCTCTTCCAATCCAAACAGGCCAAACCTCGCGCGGATGACGCGAGCCTGGTTGACTTCCAACTGATCAAGCAATTTTTCCAAGTTGCGTGAGAACTCGTGCTCACAGGCAGCGATGAATGGATCTGGAAGAAGGTAGTCATCCATGCTTTCGGTGGGTATGAGGCCCACCTCGGCCAGTTCGGTAATCTGTATCGTCTCGAAGGTCGACCGGATAAAAGTGCGAACTTTTCCAATTGGGACATCGACGGTTTCTGAGAGGTATGTCAGGGTTGGCAATCGACCCGTAGTGCTCTCATAGGATTCGTACGCTTTCATGAGTCGCTGCGCAGTCTCATGTGCGTGCACCGGCACCCGAACGACGCGTGAGTCATCTGCCATAGATCGACTGACAGCCTGCCGAATCCACCATGTGGCGTAAGTTGAAAACTTGTAGCCGCGCCGATAGTCGAACTTGTCGACGGATTTCAAAAGACCAAGATTGCCTTCTTGGATGAGATCTTCAAAGGGAATCCCACTGTGCCGATAGCGTTGGGCAATGGAAATGACGAGCCGCAGATTTGCCTCTGCAAGCTTGTGCTTGGCCCGTTGAATCTCAGCGGCCGCGTTGGATAGCCTCTTGCGCTGAAATTTCAGGACGTGAAGGGGCAGCCCGGCGTGGGCTTCAATTGCGGCCAGTTCCTGTTGCAGCGTGACGATGGCTTCGACATGCGGCTTTAAAGCGTTAGCCCAAGGAAGATCAGTCGCGGATTCCTTAGGTGCCCATTGCAAATCACACGGGTTGGCCTTCTTTGCACTTGTATGAGGACCCGTGTCGATAAAGGTCGCAATGAAATCCTGTGGCGGATATCCGCAGCCTTTGACTAAGAGGGCGTGGAGTGCAGTCTCACACCGTCGAATCCCGTCAGCACTACTTTTAAGTGGCCGGATGATCTGTTCAATGACGGCGTCAGAGAGTCGAAAAACCTGGCAGGCAGCGGTCAACGCCTCTTGCAAATCGAGATAAGCCTTTGAATCCGGCACAGAAGTCTTGCGGGCTGATTCAAGGGATGCCGCAAGGCCTTGTATGTTCGCAAACAGGAGCAGCGCTTCGTCGATGCGCTCCTGCGGGGTCTGGGATTCCGCCTCTGCATCGTCGACCTCTTCTGCGTCATCAGTAATGGATGGCGAGTCAGCGACCGGATCGGTGGGGAGCAGTAACCCGGTCAGGATGTTGCTCAGGCTTGTGCGACCTTCTTTCAGTTCGAGTCCAACTTTGAGCAGTTCAGCCACCAAGACGGGATTCGCACTGATGACCTCCATTGTGTCTTTGTAGCCGGTCTCCATGCGCCTGCCCAACGCCACCTCCTGCTTGGCGTCAATCAGATCAATTCTTTGCGTTTCCCTGAAATACAAATACAGGAGATCGTTGCGGCGGTTGGAAACGTTGTCGTAAAGATCAAGAGCATCAGAAAGGAGGTCGTCTTCCTCGGCAGACTCTGTGGGATCCACCTGGACCGTGAAGTCTTCGAGAGCCGTTTGATATTCAAAGCGCTCATCAGTTTCGCCTCCCAGGTCGCCAATGATGCGGACGATCAGTGCCTCTGTGGCGGCACTCCTGGCCTCGTCCGGGTCGCGCGTAAGTTCGTCAAGGTTTAGGGCCGGGACGCTGCCTTCACGCATGGCACGCAGGAGAAGCCGCCTGAGCTCGGCTCGGGCTTCCGGATCATCGGCCTTGGCCAGTGGGGTGGATCGTTCGGGAAGGAAAACATCCAAGTCGGACCAATCCGCCGACGAGTCAATGGGCTTGAAAGCCGATATCGCGTTGTGTGTCTTGCCAAGACCCTCGAGGAGGGTGGGATCTTCGACGGGCCGTTCGGCGTCGACCTCGGAAATCCAATCAAGGTGATCACCCGTGTCAGAGGTAACGTCAACAAATTCCAGCGGGGCTTCGGGTTGAGCGGAAACAGTGGCTGTCGGTGGGGGGATCGGAATTTCTTGGGCAAGTACGGCAGCCGGCGCTTCTGGTGTGTCGTGGATATAAGGAAGAAAGACCTGAATCTCATCGACCACCAAGGGCACTGCGGGGATAGCCGGAGCATTTACGGAGATGTCCGGGGCGACCGGTGGGTCATCCGAGGCCTTCGCCGTGACGATTTCCGCATCGGACCAACCCAAAACACGTGCGGCGTCGATGGCTTTGGCCTCCAGAGCGAAGTCGAGTGCTTGCCTGCCTTTGGGGTCGGTCGCCAACGGACTGGCACCCGCATCAATCAGCATCCTGCAAATGTGGGGCTTATTGCGTGCCGCAGCGAGCATGAGAGGGGTTTGCCCCTGTTCATCACGGGCTTCCAGCGGATCACCGCGCTCAATGTGAAGTTTGACGGAACTTTCAACACCTGCCCACACCGCCATTTTGAACGTCCGGTGCAGAGTTGCAGCAACAACACCTTGGTTCATATCATTCAAACGGCGATCACTCTCGTTTTTGAGCGCAACCAGCTCCCACCAGAGTGGTGAGGGCTAAAAAATGTGAAGGTGGTAGTAGGTCGCGTGACTAACCCCACGCGAAAACCATTCCCAGTGGTCATGTCGGTGCTCTTATTCGTATACCTTCAAATTCTAGCGAGGCGCACGCTCAAAAGGGCCTCGATAAAAGTTATTTGTGGACTTTGGTCGCGAAATCCCAGACAAAGCTTCGGGGGAGCCATGGTTCTAGACATGGTGTCAAACAGGATTGGACGAAGTCGACGAATTGGTATCCGACAGCAGCAAGTAAGCTCAATGCCGCGTGTCGGCGCGCGGACAAAAGCTACCGCTACACTGAGGGAATGCTTCAAGAACCAGATCCACGTATCACAGCTCTGTTAGGTGCGGCCCTCCTATTGATGGTTGAGTCTGGCGTGGCTACTCAGGCCCTTGGAGCATTCGCGCTTGAGTATCCGGGGCAGGTTGCGCAAATCTTGGGTGAGCCGCTGACTGCGCCAGAGCTGCACATTGAAGACATCATTCGAGCGGTGGTGGCTGAGACGCTGGAGTCGTTGGGCCTCCCGCTGCTAGGCCAGAAGACGCAGCAGCATTAGCGACGGACTTGGCAAAAAGGCAGGGTGGGCCCACACCCAAGAATGAAGCGACTGCCCAGAGCCTGGAAGGCTGGACCCGTAAGCCATAGGTGGCACCGATCAACTCTGGCCAGTCAAAAGCATGACCTCAGGCCTGCGTATTTACCCGCACAAACCCTTCCTGCGCCCGCAAGGTGGCTCATGCGCAGCACGCCGGTCACAGCTCCATTTCATCAGAAACCGCAAAGCGCATACTGAATTTCGGTTTGCCGCATGTTTTGAAACTTCCAAGAGGCAGGTACTAGCGAATCGTGGACCCGCATGGCCGCGGTTGTTGACATTCAGTGACGTCGAGAATTCAAGTTGACCTCTCCGAACCGGTCTAGCCATGGGTGGTCCAGTT
>Ga0316220_1001357_pt1 | contig 27473 bp, 37 predicted proteins | sample TBH18005metaG_FD_203632 | JGI IMG/M metagenome (GOLD analysis project Ga0316220, IMG submission 203632) | Freshwater microbial communities from Trout Bog Lake, Wisconsin, USA - TBH18005 | ecosystem: Environmental > Aquatic > Freshwater > Lake > Hypolimnion/Profundal zone | place: USA: Wisconsin...
GCGTCCTGAAGAACTTAATTTTAAGTTTGCCAGGGACATTGCAGACTTGTTGGACGAGGGCTGGAATATACTGTTAAGTGATCCAAAGAAGTTTAAGAAGTTTAATCCTGAAAATGGATGGGGTAGCTACGAAAGTCTTTGCGACTTTGTCTACAGATACCGTAACGCCTGTTGGGAAAATCCTGACGCTGAATTGAGTGTATCAAGATGAAAATTAAATTTGATAAAGACACTATGCCCGATGAATTGTACAATGCTCTATTACAGCACTTTGTAAACGAAGCAGTTGGGCTAGGTGTGGAAGTAAACAAGTTTACCGAGTTTAATAACTGGGTAGTTGAATGTGAAATAAATGTAAAAGAAAGTATTCATTAATGTTTAAAGTTAAATTTGATCATGTAGTTTGGTCTAACGCTAGCGGTAGTCGTGTTACTAAGGCGGGCGGTGCAGAGTTGCGGCATGCCAAAAAACTTGTACGCAATGGACTTGCAACCCTAAAGGAAGTAGGTCGTAAGTACTTAGGACCAGGACGTTCTTACGACTCGGGCACGTCAGCTGTTACTTACGAAGTAACAATATTTTAAGGAACAAATATGCCTAAGTGTTATCAATTAGTTGGAGTTCCTGGTTCTGGTAAAAGTACTTGGATCAAAAATCAAACATGGATGTTGGGTATGCCCGTAGTCTGTACAGATACGTTTGTAGAAGATTATGCTAAAAAGCAAGGCAAGACTTATAGCGAAGTGTTTGATGAATACATGCCTATTGCTGTTAAGCTAATGGCTAACCAAGCAAAGATTTGCGAAGCAAACAGTTTGGATTTGATTTGGGATCAAACTAGTACTACGATTGCAAGCCGTGCCCGCAAGTTTAATACCTTACCCAGGTATGAGCATATTGCTGTAGTGTTTGCCACTCCAGACAAAAAAGAACTAGAGCGTAGATTGGCTAGTCGCCCAGGCAAAGAAATTCCCCGGGCGGTTGTGCAAGGAATGATAGATAACTTTGTAGTGCCAACCGAGGACGAAGGATTTGACGAAATTTGGTTTGTGTAGTATAATACTATTTTAAAGAAAGGAGGGGCTTATGCCTAGTGTATTTCTAGTAAGTGATACGCACTTTGGTCACAAAGGCGTATGCCACTTCACACGTAACGATGGTGTTACAAAACTCCGTCCTTGGGATACTCCTGAGGAAATGGACGAAGCAATGGTTAAGGCGTGGAACGAACGGGTAAAACCCACCGACAAGGTCTATCATCTGGGCGATGTTGTCATTAATCGTAAAGCGTTAGCAATCATGTCGAGACTTAACGGCGACAAGGTTTTGATTCGTGGTAATCACGATATCTTTAAGGACGAGGACTACCGTGCTCACTTTAGAGAACTTAGAGCTTATCACGTTATGGATGGTATGATTCTTAGTCATATACCGCTTCACGCAGATTCGCTGGGTCGTTTTGGTGTTAACATACACGGACATACCCATGCAAATCGTGTTAAAAAGGCCCGGGGAGTTAACGCAAAGACAGGCGAAATCCTGTACAGCGATGATAACGATGTTCGTTATCATTGTGTTTGCGTTGAACAAACTGACTTTGCTCCTATACTTTTTGAAGATGTTATAAAGCGTATTAAAGAAGAAGGTGGTGAAGTAGGGTTTAGAAACGGTAACTTTACAAAAGCTGACTAATAAGTTAGCATTTTATAGGGCCTTAGGGCCCTATTTTTTTGACTATCCGTTCTGTGCATTTTAATAAATACACTATAGATATAACGGAGACAGCACAATGTCGCTACAAATTAGACGCGGAACTGATGCCACTAGACAAACCATAATTTTTGATCAGGGCGAAATCACTTGGACTACTGATACAAATAAATTGTTTGTTGGTGACGGCAGTACTGCTGGCGGTATCAATGTAATCGCAAGTGCCGCAGGTACAGGATTAACTTGGAATTCAACAACAAACACACTTAATTTTACTGCTAGCGGATTAGGAATTCAAACAAATCAAGTTAGTGAATCGAGCGGAGGCCCGCTATACTTCACAACAGCCCGTGCCCAAGCGGCTGCCGCGTCTATGTTTACTGCTATTGGTACAGCCACAGTTACCGGAACTATTACCGGTACTACTTCTCCAAATCAAGTTACAGTGAGCAGTACAACTGGAATGACCGCATTGATTCCATTTACAGTGAGCGGAAACTCTGGAGTAACCGGAGGTTTAGGAAACGGTACTTATTATATTGTATCTGTAGTTGATTCAACACATATTACAGTTGCAAGCAGTTTAGCAAACGCACAAGCTGGTACTACCGTTACAACACTAACTACAGCCACTATGCCAGGCGGAGTAAATTTCTCAGCTGGTGGTGGTTCAGCAGGTGATGTAACATTTGTGTATAATCAAGCGGCTGGTACTATGAGTGCCAACGTTAGTTTAAATGCTACTGGAATTAGTTCTTTGTATCAAGATACTAATCCTACATTAGGAGCTAATTTAACGCTAAACGGATTTAATATAACTGGAACAGGTAATGTAAGTGTTACTGGTAACATTTCTGGCTCAGGTACACTAGGTGCTGGAAATACAACCGTTACTGGAACATTAGCTGTTTCTAGTACATCGACATTTACTGGTGCGGCAACATTTAACAACAAGATTAGAATCAATGGTGCATATATTAGTATTGCACAAGGTGAGAATTCTGTATTTTTACAAAATACAAGACTTACTGTTATTTCCGACACAACCGATACCGACACAGGTATTAACATTTTAGGTTCAAGTACTGGTAGTGCAACTGCTACTGGACTTGCATTTGCTACAAGTCGTGGTACAAGTAGTGCTCCATCTGTTGTTCAAACAGGCGATGTTTTATCAGCTATTACTGCAAACGTATATAATGGTTCCAGTTATGTTGGATCTGGTATTGTAAGTTTCTTTGTTGATTCGGTATCTGTACCTACAGGCGGTGTTAGTGTTCCTACTAAATTATCATTCTTAACAGCTACCGGTTATAATACTCCCAGTACCATAATAAGTTCAGGTTACTATAATCAAATTTCAAGCAATGGTGTTTTAACAAGTCCACAAATTAAAGCAGTCAATAGTATCCAACTTACATCGAGTGGCGGTGCTATTTCATCGTCAACAACATATACATCTATATCAGGCGCAAGTGTAATAGCCGCGGCAACATACTCCAACGTAATCCAATCAGCAACTAGCGGTACAGGTGCTGGTGCAGTATTTACAATTATCAAAACAGGTCCAGGAACAACATATACCGGTGTTACTAGTATTACTATGGTTCAGCCAGGTATTGGTTATAACATTGGGGATACCATAACAATTCCTGGTACATCATTAGGCGGCACTAGTCCTGGTAACGATTTAGTGTTTACTTTGGCGACATACGTTGTAAACGGAGTTGGTTATAGCACAGGTTCAGGCGGTACTGTAACTCAGTCAACCAGCAAAGCAACTGGCGTTACATTAAATAAACCAACTGGTACTATTGTACTAAACAATGCAAGTTTAGCGGCAGGTGCTGTTGTTAGTTTCACATTTACTAATGGTAATTTAAACAGTAACGATATGGTTGTAATTAATCACAGTAGTGGCGGAACATTGGGTGCGTATAGTTTTGCAGTAACTCCTGCGTTAGGTTCATGTACAGTTTATGTACGTAATAATACAGCAGGCGCACTAGCCGAAGCATTAACACTACAATTTGCAGTTATCAAATCAGCAGTAGCTTAATAAATTACTAGTCACAAATAGGACCTTCGGGTCCTATTTTTTTCTAAATACAAGATGAATAAAGTTATCAAAATTGTTTCTAATCAAAAAGACAATATATTAGAAGTTCGTTGGATGGTCAATAATGTTTGCAACTATAATTGCAGGTACTGTTGGCCGGGTAGCCACGATGGCAGTTTTAAAAGTCCTGGAAACATTGATCAAATTATTGATAATTTTGATCACATGTTTACATATTATAAAACACACTTAAATAAGACACGTTTCCATTTAAAAGTCGGGGGAGGCGAACCTACACTTTGGAAAGACTTAGGATACTTTATCGAACAACTTAAAAAAAGACACAACATATATTTTACAGTAATTTCAAATGGGTCACGTACACTACGTTGGTGGAAAGAATACGGACATTTAATAGACAATGCTACACTAAGTTATCACGTAGCAGAAGCAAATCCAGATCACATGATAGCTGTAGCAGATACGCTTTATGAATTAGGTAAGAAGACCAGCGTCAAAGTATTAATGGATCCTAACCTGTGGGATGAAAGTGTTCGTGTGTTAGAGTATATGAAGACCAGCAAACACAGTTGGTTTTTAACTGCGACTGAAGTTATTGAACCCGAGCATGTTGCATCAAATGTGATTGAAATTGTGGACGAAAATAAAAAACGTTACACACCAGAACAACGTAGTTATTTTAAAAATGCTTTAAAACGTATGCCTGGTTGGACATGGATATTCAAAAATATTAAATTATTGATAGGTGGTGAAATAAAATTGTTTGAAAGTACCGCTTATTTAGACAACGGCACTACTATTAAAGCTAGGCCAGAAACTTATATTTTGAACGGATGGAATAATTTTAAAGGATGGAGTTGTAATATTGGATTGGAAAGTGTCTACATACATTGGGACGGCGAAGTAGTAGGATCATGCCAGGAAACATTATATGGGTTGGATTATCGTTATAACATCTTAGACAGCAATTTTGTACAAAATTTTCACCCAGATTTAAAATCTATTGTGTGTAATCAAAATAATTGTTTCTGCGGAACAGAAACACATATATCAAAGTTTGATCTTAGTAAGCGGGATATCAGCGGCACAGGTACAGAAGTTTCGATCACAGATGACAGGGTTATCAGGCACCACTAGAGTTCCTTGATAAATGTTACCCAAACTACCGCCTACTCGGCACGTAGCACGATGTACTTCTCCATCCCAATTTATCATTAGGCTTTCTATACCTGCGTTACATGACCAGTCTTTGTATTTGTTAAAATGCAGTTTGATAATATCATTGGCATGCATTTTCTTATCATCATCTATAACACAGTTTGCTTCTACTGTAGCTTCATATTCTTTAACCCATTCTAAGTCTTCTGCATTGTATCGCATGTCATCGAACAAATCGTGATCACCTTGCGTCCAACGAACTCTACGAACAGCATGAGGGATATTACTTGCGGACAACGCACCTGCAATGTATCTAGTACGTTTCATATGGTCTTGATGTGCCATGACATGCACTAATATCTTTCCTGGGAATAGTTCTTTGGTGTTGACTATTGTATCTAATACACGTCTAACGTCATATTCCATGTGTACACTAAACACATATTGGTCAACACGTTGTTTACTATAAAATTCAAAGGGTAGCGTGCCGTTAGTTGTTACACTTATCCAACTGACTCCTTGATTCTTACAATAATTTATTAGCTCTTCAAATTTAGGATGTACAGTAGGCTCGCCACCTGTAAAACTTAAACGTACGGGTTTGTTTAATGCAACAAGTTTATCTACAGTTGTTTTAAGAATTTCAATATCAGTATGCGGACTTGAGTTATCATGAATACTACTAGGGCAATAGCTACAATCGAAATTACAACGTTTGCCCAAATTCCATTCTATTTTAATAGTGTTTGGATGGTGCTCGTATAAACTGGTAACCTTAAACATAATTCTTAAATTCCGGAGTTATGTCTATAAAACTTTGATTGCGTGTTACATCAAGTCTTTGATTAAAATCTATACAATCTTTCCACAAGTGACTTTCATCCTTTGCCATTAAAAAATTAATGTTGTCCTGTATTTGCCCTAGCGTATATTCCAACAGTCCGGGTGTTTCTTTTATTAGCTTAAAGTCTGCTACATGTTCTTTAATTGCCTGTAGTTTTGTAATAGCCAGTACTTGCAATTCTCTTGGCAATACTTGTGCAGATAATACATTGGGGTGTGTAACCCTATGAGTATGAAATATGATACCTAAGTCATCTAAAAAGTATTCTATTATTTTATCTAGCACAAGTACATTGCTAACTTGTACAGTACATGCACCCACTACTCTTGTAATATTTGAAATTTTCTTTATTTCTTTGACGTTAGATATAACTTCTTGCCAATCGCTGTTACCACGAATGTAATTGTAAACGTTGCCAATGCCGTCAAGAGAGACGTTAACGGCAACTGATCTAAAATAAGGCCAATAGTCATGAATTGTTCTTCCTTTATTAATTCCTAATGTTGTGCCATTAGTAGCATACTTTAGTTCTATTTGATGCCCGTAGGGTTTCAACATATCTAAAATTCTATAGTGCTGTGGATCCATTAACGGTTCCCCGCCTGCAAACTCTACTCTTCTAAAATAAGGTAATAATTTTTCTAAATTATTCCACCATTCAGGATTATCTTGAAATTTATCTAAATAGGGTTTGCGTTCTAAATCATGTTGCTCTACAATAGCATACATGATATTGTTTTCTTTTTTATAAAATTCTTTAATTTCTGCCCAATCGTTCCAAGCAGTACTGTCCATAGGATGACACATACGGCATTTAAGATTACAAAGATTGTTTAGTTTAAGTTCCATTGTAGGAATCTCAAAAGGCATAGAATAATCACTACGCATTTTTCCAACAGCATCAGGATACAGTTTAATACGTGCTTCTGGAATTTTTCCTCTCACATGACGTAACCGCAGACTTTCTACTCCTTGATCTTCTAGACTAAAACAAGGTTCGCATTCAGGAGGACGATAGCCCGTAAGTACTTGTTTACGAATACGTTTCATAGTATCGTTATTCCAAATTTCTTCAAGTGATTGTTCTTGTATAAATCCAACAGGGTGACTACGACAGCAGGCACAGATAGCTCCATCCTCTCTGGTGGCTAATCCTGTAAATGGATGCATACAAAATGTTGGAGGATTAATGCTCTGCGACATATCTTATTAAAGGGCTTACGCCCACAGGTTGATTATCTTTCAATGCTAGATAAATGCTTTTGGTTGGTGTTAAATTAAAATCTTTACAAATTTTATTATACACATCTCCGTACTTTTTCCATAAGTAATCTGGCTCTAGCTGTTTAATGAAATGTAAACCAATCATGGCAGGGGCACGAAGGTTCATACTAAAGTCGTTCATTATGGTAATAGCGTCTGGGGTTGTTTCTTTAGTCCAACGTAATCCAATTCTATTCCAACCTAGTCCTAGTCCTTTACTTAAACTTATAGCGACCGACTTAATTGCTGGATGAGATACATCAAAGTCAATTCCGCGACAGCAAGTATACCAAGCGCCGTCCACATGTACACTAATACCTTTGTCTCCCGCTTCATCTAATATCTCCTTCATGTTTGCGTGTACATCTCCTGTACTAGGAAATGGCATGGCTATAATAAGAGGAATACCTTCTTTTAACAATCCTACTTGTGTATCCCAATTGCCTAACCTGTGATGGTATCTGTAATCACCTTGCAGTATTTGAGGCTGGCATTGCATGTATATCGAATCAATAAATTGTGTACACCCATTAATAATATCTACTCGATTAAAATTATCTAAACCTGTTATATTATTAAGTTTGGATCTTAATACCCAATCAGTCATTTCTTTTTTAAATTGTGTATATAATAAATCGCTTACTTCGTATCCCCATCTGTGAGGTAACAGCTCCTCTATTAGGGTTTCAATATGCTTATCAGATAATGGCTGCGGTCTTTCAATTTCCAAATATTCTTCTGAGTATGCCGGAGCAATTTTAAAACGATTCATGAAATATTTATGTATGCACTTAATAAGGTTAAATATTTCATGGATAAAATATTTTGGTTACAGCCGGAGGATTCTCAGTTAGGCAAGTGGCAACGTCAATTGGAAGACGTTTCAAAAAGTCATAGTTTTTGTGTACTGCCCTGGATACATTTGGCAACTCGTCCGAATGGCGATATGCGTATATGCTGTGTTGCAAACGCATCGGGTGCGGATACAGGCGACTATACTGTTGGCTTAGTTAAGATGGAAGATGGCAAGCCTGCTAACTTTGCACACAATTTGCCAACTGAAGCGTTCAATAACGACTATATGAAATCAGTGCGTAAGACTATGTTGGAAGGAAAAATTCCCGCAAGTTGTACCAAATGTTTTAAAGAAGAACAACAAGGTATTGCCAGTAAACGTATTTGGGAAACAGGTACATGGTTTAAAGAAGGTATAGATATCCCAGAACTTATTGCTCAAACTAAAGAGGATGGATCAGTTCCTTATAAATTACAATACTTAGATTTAAGATTGGGACATACTTGTAACTTAAAGTGTGTCATGTGTAGTCCACACGATAGTAGTATGTGGGTACCCGAACATAAAAAAGTATTTCCAATTTTTGCCAGCTCCTTAATTAAAAAACAAATGAGTTGGGAGCAAACAGAGTTTAACAACACATGGCATGAAAATCCCAAGTTCTGGGAAGAAGTCTACGATCAAATTCCTAACATCAAACAACTGTACTTTGCTGGAGGCGAACCTTTACTGATTAAAGAGCATCGCAGATTCTTAGAAGAGATTGTTGCTAGGGGATATGCCAATAAAATTATCTTACGATACAACACAAACGGCACACTCATTAATCAAGATATTATCAACCTGTGGAGTAAGTTCCTTAAAGTTAAAGTTGGATTTAGTTTGGATGGTATGGAAACTCGTGGGCATTATATTCGCTATCCCTTAGACTGGGATACCATTGTGCAAAATTTGCACACGTTAGATAATGCTCCTGATAACATACAAACTAACATTGCACTTGCAGTACAGATACTAAACATCAAACACGTTCCTGATTTTATTAAATGGAAAGTTAAGAGTAACTTCAAAAAGATTAACATGGATACTAATGCGGCCGGACAAGTTATGGGAGGCGGACTAGTAGGTGTACACTTGTTATGGATTCCTACATGGTTAAGTCTGCGTGTACTTCCTAAAGAAGACAAAGCAGAAGTGCGTCAACTATTTGCGGATTTACAAGAATGGTTATGGAAGAACTATACACAGGACAAAGAATTTTGGGAAACTAATCCTTACGGATGGAAACGTTGGGAAGGTATATTAGATTGGATGGACGCAGAGGATCATACTAACTTGCTTCCTGACTTTAAAGAATATATAATGACATTAGATGCTCAACGTGGTACAGACTTTAAAGCCACGTTTCCAGAGCTAGGACATTTAATATGAAATACGATATGGTTACCAAACAACGCTGGAGATGTCCTGCTGGACTAATCGAGCAAGCTCTTGCTGAATACCCTATAACAGATGAGGTTGTTGTATTGAATAAACATAATGGCAATTTCTTTTATGATGCTTGGACTATTAAGGACGAGTATAAAGATACAGCATGGGAACGAATCTTAATGACTTTGCCTGCTCCTATAGGAGAAGCACGTATTATTACATTAAAGCCTGGGGAGAGTTATCAATCACACGCCGACATAGATAATCGTTGGCATTTGAATTTAACCGGCGAACAGTCATACCTTATTGATTTAGATAAGAAAGTTATGCACGAATGTGTTAGAGATAACTGTTGGGCTTATATGGATGCAAGTTGTCGACACGTTGCTTCTAATTTTGGAGCTAGATCTCGTTTACAACTTGTAGTAAGAGAACCATTACGTCGTAATATCCAACCTGTAGATTTAGTTTCTATAATGATTGGACCAGCTTATGAACAACATCAGTTTAGGTATAAATTTGATAACTTGGTCAGTCCTTTCTTAAATCATGCTGATAAAAATTATAAATTAGCAGACTTTGCTCATACTACATTTAGTTTGACGTTTAAATTAGAAAGAGAACTGCTTGATGAACTTAAACAGCTTCTTACCGCAGATTACAAATTAACTATTCTTTGAACAAGTATTAACACAAGTAAGACACTTTTTATCAGACCACAGGTCTGGTAAGTTGTTCCATAAATTATCTGTTAAGACTTCTGTAATAGGAGCATCGTATAAATTTGGAACTGTCAGTTTGTTAAGATGTTGTTTAGTTGTGTATATAGATATATTTCTAAGAGCATTGATGACTGTGATTTCAGTTAAAGGTTCTTCTACATAATCAGATCCTAAATAACTGCATGGAAACAAGTTACCTCTACAGTCTACAAATACTTCATTTAAGTTAACACATTTAGGATCAATAACAGATTTAGCTACTACATCATCTCGTACTGCACTATCTAATAATTTTTCTAAAGGTTCTGTTACTTTTGTATTTTTAGAAGGTTGTAAGTTATAGACAAACTTGTTATGACTATCAAAGACTGGAAAATTAACAACACTATAAAACCTAGTTGTGTGTCTAAACTGTACTTGCGATACTCCTATTCCTAATAAAAACTTTTCAAGTTCTTCTACATCATCCTCGTTGTGTGCAAACACAAGACTGTTTACATTTGCTTTACCGCCAGCCGCAACAAACGCTTTGATATTTTCTATAACTTTATCAAAATCTGTATTACGTCTATATAGCTCGTGTTTGCCTTTAAATCCGTCTACTGCAAAAGTAACTTCGTTTATATATTGTGCTAACTCTGCCCACCATTCAGGTTTACGTAAACTACCGTTGGTATGCATAGCCGAATACATATCAGGGTTTGACTCTTTGATATATTTGTAAATCTCAAGGCAATCTGTAGCAAATGCCGGATCACCGTAATTACCTGAACTATAAAAGTTAGTAAGTGTTTGTAAAAACTCTGGTGGGAACCATTGCTTAAAATCTTCAATACTAATTTCAGTATTTTTAATAAATGGACGAGTAGAGTACCCGTTATGATTGCGGGCACACATAGGACAAGCGGCCTGGCACTTGTCTGTTAGTTCTATATGTAGTCTTTTAACTTTATACAATCCAGTCTCCTGCTTGATGCCAGCTTGGTACAGTCAACTCCAATAAAGGAATTGGTTGCATATTTTGTTTAAAATTAGGAGCAAACGCAAATCCGGTTGCGGCTCTATCACAAAAGCAAACGTATGCGTTTGGTATATGGTTATTAATCTTTTCAAGGATTTGATTTTCTTTGTATAGTCTATACGTAAGAGGAGCAAACGCCATAGTGCCTTCATAGCAAAATATATTTGATAAATTTATCATTGTAGTTTGATTAGGATCTAAAAAACTTATATCAACAGTTTGTCCAAGTAAATCTAGTAATATAAATTCGTATGTAATATTAGGACGTTGTATTGAATGTTCTTTCCAATAGTCTAATGCACGTTGATTATAATCGTACAAAAATACTTTAACAGGATCTGTCATATGTAAATGATCAATCCACCATGTACCGCTAGCGGGTGTAACCAACTGAGTTATTGTTCCTTTTAATTCCAGAGATTCTTCTGGAATAAATTCATTGCTACTGGTATGCACAAAGGTACTAGAACAATAGTGTTGTCTATAGTATAACCATTCAGATTCTTTTAAAAAATCTTTGTAGCTTTCTGGATAATAATGTTTTTTATTTTTTCGAATTTCATTATTAAACACAAGGATAGGAATGTTGTTTTCAAGTGCAACTGAAATTATATGCCATCCATGTGTTTTATGATTATATTGCGATTCGGTATTTCCTGTGTTTATCCAAGTTGGTGTGTAATCATCGTGTATGTTTTGAAGACTACGTACAGGTTCCACTTGTATATGTTTACTACCAAGTTCTTGTTGTCCAACAGCTGGACATCCTAATCTTTTGTAGACATCTAAATTAATAATGTAGCATTGATGATGCAGTTCATAATATGCATCTCCTCTGTCCAATACATGCCCGGCAACTATAAATTCTGTTTTAACTAGTTCCTTAACATTATCAAAAAAACTTTCGCCGTTAATAAACTCTGTACCTGGTGAATACACAACGGCATATTTGTATCTAGATTGTACAGCATAATTTATTATTTTATCTTCATAATGGGATACTAGTACATCGAACCCTTTAGTTGTTATATTACTTATAGTGTAATCTGCAATATTTTTAATAACTTCTCTAATTGATAATGGATGATAGGTGTGGATGTTATCTACACAACAAAACACTATTTCATTATTATGTTTAGATTTAAATTTAGTTACGCTCATAACTTCTTACTAGTAATTCGCAAAACTCCTGTCTACGACTTCCTGTAATTCCATGTATAATTAAATGTGTTCTTGGAGTAGAACTATTGTTGATAACAGAATGATAGTTGCTAATATTAACTAAAATAACTTTCCCTTCTTTCCAAGGGACTGTGCCTTTATCTTTTAACGTCATATAACATTCTGCTGGATGTATAATAGCAATGTTTATAGGTAACAATATTTCCAACGGATCAAATGAAGAAGGCATACTGGTCAAATCAAAATCACAATGCGGAGCAATATTCCCTCCTGCACTAACTTCCATGAAGCGTACACGAGCTAATTTTTCAAAAGGAAATTTTTCACAAAACTCTTTTATACTAGGAGTTAACGGACTAATACTAGTCCACTGGTATTCTTCCTTATCAACATAGTGATCCCATGTTTTTGTTTTATCAACATCTATTCCATGTATACAACAACTACGCCATCCATTATGTGATTCTAAATCTGTGTCTCTGTGCGGAACTAGGTACTGAGAACAAGACTGTGCTTCTTTTTGCCACTCGGTAATATCAAATGTTAAATCTAATTCTATCCATGCAGAATTTAATAAGATCCATTGTGCTTGTTGATCAATAGTCAAACCATTAGGAATAGGTTGTTTGATCCAAGTTGCATCTTTATTATATTTGTAAAAATTTTGTGCGTTCATAGGAAATCAAACAGTTTTTTATATTCTGTTTTTCTAGTAGTATCATATAGCTCTAACACTCGTGTACGTTCAGCAACCACCGCATCGAAATCTTCTGCTTGGGCAAATAAAAACTTATCTATATTTTGCAAGTAGTTGACTACATTACTATTTTCTTTAAATATTTTGTAATCAAGTTGTAACATTGTTTTTACACGGCTGACAATTTGTTCTTTTAACTCTACTGGCAAGTATGCTATAGAAAAATAAACTGGGTCTGCAACAAAATTAAAACTGATAGGCAATTTATCTTTCAAATGAGCATAGCGTTCAAATTCTGCCATAATTGTTTCTATATCAAAAATATTAAAAATACTAAATGTTACTGAAATTTCAGTTTTAATAATATCGTTCTTTAATAAAGTTTCAAAGTTGTGTTTAAACTCGTAGAACTTTGCAGGGAATCTGATATAGTGAAATTTATCCGAGTCCACGTGATCAAAACTGCAAGTAAGATATACTGATTTAAATTGTTCTAATCTATCTATGAGTCCTTGCTCTACGCTAGATAAGTTTGTAATGATTTCAAGTTCAACTGATTTAGAATATCCTCGTTCGACTAGCTTATCTATAATCTCAAATGTAACAGGATTAATCAAAGGCTCTCCGCCCACTAATCTAATTTTATTTAAGTTTTTGAGAATAGGTTCTAAATTTTTAAAGATTATATCGCAATTATTTTTATCAAATCTGTACTGTTGTTTTTCGTTTTTAAATTCTACTTCAATCCATTCTAGCATACTGGGTAGTTGTATATCGTTGGCCTGCCATAGTTTTATTTCTGTTTCGTGCATTGAACTAGATAGCTGACAACACATGATACATTTTAAATTACACAGATTACCTAACTTAAAATCAAATAACTTGGGAGGCAATGAATAGCTTCCATCATCTGACATATGAGCAACCATGCTGTCTATGTTTACATTCCTATTTTCATTCTTACGCATCGAATATCCATTGTCTTTTTCCATGCGCCAACAAGAATCGCAATTAGGATTTTTAACGCCGTTGACTAAGTCTAATCTTAATTGTTTATAGTAGTCGCTATTCCAAACAACATCTGCCGAGTCTGTTTGAATATTTGGGCCAAACCCAAAACTATCACAGCACACTCGGTAATCTCCACTGTTTGTATTGCTCATCATAGTAAACGGCAGTACACAAATTGTATCTTTAGAATATATCATCAACTATTTATAGTGGGTGTTAACTGCCCGATAAATATTGCCTATGTGGACACATTACTATAAACTAGACGAATTTGGAAAACCCTGCCATGCTCAAATGAGTTACGAACCTTTGATTAATAAAGAACGTAACGTATTCTGCATGAATTTTGATCCTAATAATTCTTATCAAGATTACATAAACAAAGTCGGGTTTATTCCAGAAATAGTTCATGAGCTATTTGATCGTGAAGTTAAGTATCTTACCAAGTTTCAAAAATACAAATGGGCTCCTGAAGTATTAGATATAGAAGGTAACAAAATATACATTCGCTGGTATGACAACACATGTAATGATATAATTAATACTGGTAATACATTACCGCCTAATTGGAAAGATCAGCTAACACATATCATACATGATCAGTTAGATGAACATGTTTATAAAATAACACAATACCCACATTGCTTTTATGTAGACAACACCAGCACATTACACACATTTGATTTGCATGCCTGTTTTGATTTTGACGACTATATGATGCCCTGGAGCAAACTTAAAGGCATAATACACGGAAGTAGCGAAGGAAGAATTGCAGAAGTACAGTCTGCGGATATGGTTAATATGCAAGATATGTTTTTAAATAGTTTACGTACACATATCAAGTGGCCTGATAATTACCTAAATGAAATTTATAGATTATTATGATTAAATGGAAACCAATCGTCGATATGCTATTACTGCTTGACGGTGAGCATGTATCCTTAAAACATACCAACAACATACCTATTGGCAATCCGCATTTTGTTGAAATTATGAAACAATTAGAATCTGCCAAATATGATTTTAGTTCTGTAGATTGGATCGATTATTATCCTAGTGTACATTTCGATAACACCTGTGTCGATGAATTTAGTAAATTAGTAGACCATGAAATATGTAGAGCTTGGATTAGTCGTGTCGACCCAGGAAAAAATGCACCTTGGCATTGGGATGTAGACGACCGAGAAACAGAGTTTTTAAAATTAGGTAAGTTAAAGAGATGGACTTGTTTTATAACTGAACCCAAAGTTGGGCATAGTTTAATTATTGGCAATAAAGGATTTTACAATGAACCTGCTGGCACTATATATGAATGGCCTAATTACAGAGAATGGCATTGTGCCGCTAACTGTGGTATGGAGCCACAATTCTTATTTCATTTTTTAGGATTTAAATAATCCTGTGGTATATAGTTAAAAGAAGATCTATGTAACAGACGTTTGTCTATACTTTGAAATTCTAAACGTCTGTGAATTCCAAACACCATATCTGCAAGAACAATATCGCCATCTTGCCAATCATGCGAGTAAATATATTTGTCTTGTGTAATATGTTTTGCAAGTTTGTCAATGATAGGTTGGCTTTGTTCTTCAGTCATGCCTTTAAAATAAAACATTTGCAAATACGGAAAGAATATTCCTTTCCTACCTTGACGGTTTTCTCTTATAATACTAGGAGTGTATTCTTCGTTTATAAACTTACCAGGCATGTGTTCTAACGCAGGAGATAATCTTTCAGCGTCGTGACCAAACACTCCTTGTAAATCTTTAATTTCATCAAATAATTCTGGAGTCAAATCATCGTATGCTAGGAAGTTATTTGTCCATTGTGTTATAGAACCCGTAGTACCTTCTATCCCTCTCAAGTACACAATTAACTTACTTGCAGGACTTGCCGGGCCATTACAATGCCATTTTAATTCCGCCGGGTGCCCAAAGATTCCAGTCTTGCCATCTTTAACTATACGTCCGGTCACAGGAATTAATTTGCATTCACTATCAGGAATCACACACTTACCAATGGTTTCTGATTCGGGTGGTTTATCGTATGTTTCCACTTCGTGAAACAAGTTAATAAACTTTAGTTCATCTTTCATTGTAATGTTAGTTCTAGGGATCACTACCAGGGTGTTAGAATCAAGTAGTCGACAAATTTCATTTGCATCTTCTTGAGTTGGATTTATAAGATCAATTTCGTCAACTATTACAGTCCACCCATTTTCGTGTATATGATATTTCATTAATAATTTTCCAAGTTGTCAATGCCTAACTTTTTACGAAACTCTTCCGTAAACTTACCGTCAATTCGTAAACCATAGCTTTGTCGCATAATACGATCACCGCCGTGCCAATCTTGATCATTCCACCATGCGGCACGACAATTGATATAATGTTTGTTTTTAGTTTCTGGATCCCATAGATAAAAAGGTCTTTCTAAATTAGGACGAATATGAATAAACTCGTTGCGATGTGGACTATAACCTTTTGGTCCTTGTTCTCCGCTCAAATCTCTATGTTCCCAACTGATACCGTCGGCATCGCATACAAAAAATATTACACGGCCGATATGTTCAAAGATACCGTTGGTAATAGTTTGCTCTACCCATTTAACTACATTAGGGAAATACTTTGCTTCTTCTGTTAGTTTACGCGGTGCAGTCCTGTCATCCCAGGAACCTTCTTCCCACAAAAAATAGTAAGTGTAAGGATCGTATGCACCCATGGCAATTTTAAGATAACGAGTAAAGATGTTTCTTTGCTTGTATTTCTTAAAGTCTTTATAATATTCCATTCCTTTTAGTTTGATAGGATTATCATCTGGTAACGATAAAAATTCTTCCATAGCTTTGTAAATTGGTTTCCAATGCATGATATAACTCATGTCTGCAATATCAAAGCCTGGTTTCATCCAAGTGCCTTCTTTAGCAAACTCCATTGCGTCGGCAAAGCCTTCGTGTATTTCTTGTTGTAGTGCGTCAAACCCTTGCATGTCTAAATGTGACGACATATCAAAATAAGGAATATTATTAATGCCTTTAATCATAAATTTAATTCCTTTTTCATAGCATCTGTAAAATATCCGTCAACACGTAGTGACCAAGCGGGTGCAATATGTCTAACTGCCGAATGCCATTCTTTTGCATTAAACCAGCATGCCCATGAATTAGCAAAATACTTGTCTTTGTTATCAGCATCGAATACATAGAAAGGTCTACTAGTGTCAGAACGTAAATGTATAAAATGAGGTAATTGATCAATATCATCATGCACCTTATCTAACGGCAACCGCAAGTCACTGTCTGGTGCTAGGTCATAATGTTCTACAGTTCTTCCATCATGCTCAACGTAAAATATACATACCTGGAATATACTATCAAACATTGTTCCAATTAAAGAATTTGCCCATGCCATCACTGAAGGAAACTTTTCTGCAAGCTCGGGTAGTTTAGCATCGGGCATAGTTGTGCCGCCAAAGTTTTCATTTGTAGTTAAGTAAAAAACACGAAGTGGATCATACACTCCGTATTTTGATTTAAAAAATCTAATTAGTTTATTTCTAGAAGTTACGTTATCTAGATTATTGTGCCACTGCTTTGCTTTAGAGTCATCTGTAATATCTGGATCTTTCAAGAAATCCTTTAATCCGTCCGGAATAGTTTTCCAGTCTTGCGGATTAGTTGAGTTAGGATGATTTTCAATATCAATCCATATACCTTCAAATGCATCTAACTTGGTTTCTGCAAGCCCAGCTATAATTTCAGGTTCAAGTTTTTGAAACGCTTCTCTATCTAAGAAACGACTCATGTCTACTATTGGCTGACCGTTAATCCCTCGCATATATTTGTTTTGCCTTTTTAATAAAATCTTCTGGATACATATTACTAAAACAATCAAATGTAAGTTGTTGTATTACGTTTAACGGATATTTTGTATTCCAATCTAAATTAATAGAATCTGTATATTTTTTTAACTGTTCTTGTCTTTGTAAACTAATGTGACTTTGTACACTTGCAATGGATAAATCGGGTTCATTGCTACTGTAAGTAAAAAAATAGTTGATGCTTTTTAGTTTGCCATCTACAATAAAATAACTGCTTGGGTGCATACTGTACTTGTACCAGCCTCTGTCTTTGTGTGCTTGGATAATGGCTAGCATTTGATCCTGCCAGTCTGGTAGTATTTCATTAAACGAACAATTACGGTCTAAACTTTGTTGCCAAAAATCAACACCACCAATTTCTAAATAAATTTTACGTTCTGGAACATTTACTTCTTTAATTGCTGGAACCATGTCTGGATTATGCCAAGCCATGTTGCTAATGAAGTGCAATTCTCGATTCCATTTTTCATCCATTAGTTCTTGGTCAACTACTTGATTCTTACCCTGGTGATATTCGGAATCATTATGATACCACATACAAAATGTTTTACTATCACTACTAATTAAACTAGTATAGATTAAGTTATTTCTACAAGGTTCTTCACCTGGTACGCGATTGTAATAGTATTCAAACTGCATAAAATCTCCCTATAGCTCTATTTATTTTCTGCCCTTAACTCTACAACATAAATATTGTACTATGAAAATTACAAAAATACCCGGCTTAGGAAGATTCGGAATCTTTATCGATGATGTAGACTTTACTACAATGTCAGATGACCAGTGGTTAGAAATCGGACAACTGCATTTACAAAACTTAGTTACAATCATACGAGACTGTAACATGCCTTGGGAAACTCAACCAGACTGGTGTGAAAAGTTTGGTCCCAGACGCAGTGGAGTACGCTACCATATGGAAAAGAAGTATGGTCAACAATGGAATTGGTTATTCAAAGAAGCACAAGCAAATAATCCTATTATTAGTGAATTGGATCGAGAACGTATACAAGCTATTGCCAAAGTACAGTATCAAACTCCAGGCGGAAAAAGTTTCATGAAAGTGAGTGGAGCCAAGGATGAACACGGTAATGCACTTGGGATGTTTGCAGAAGGCGAATTACTATGGCATAGTAACGAATCGGGTACGCTGACATTTACTCCGGGCGTTGCATTGTTGGGTGTGCAGAACATGATAGGATCTGCTACAGGATTTATCACAACTACTGATTATTATGAAAATGTAAGCAATGCATTTCGTAGCGAATTAGATGAAATGATACTGTTACATAGATTTATCCCGGGTGCTATTAATCCAGGTCTACGTGCAGATCAAGATGAAATCATGCATGCCAATATGTGTCCAGAAGACGATACCGAAATACCAATGACCATTTTAAGTCCAGGTGGTATCAAAGGACTGCATTATAGTATTAATACTGCTTATAGTATTAAGGGCATGAGCAAAGAATCCAGCGATGAAATATTTGCTATGATTAACAAAGAATTATTTGTAGACAAATACATCTATGATCACTGGTATCAAAGTGATCACGACTTGTGTTTGTTTGACAACAGTATTACATTACACAGAAGATTAGGCGATATCAAAGAACGTGTGTGCCATCGTGTCCCACATGACTACACTAAATTACATAGCAACTTTTGGCAGCCTTATAGCCAACCAGATGTTGCTGATCAATTCGAAAAAGAAATTCTTTACTATGTTGATTTATGCAAGGTTAGAGGATACAGAATGCCTGACGGAAGTTTGTCTTGAATCCGTATGCCGTTGAAAATACATACCACGTAATTTATCACGAAACATGTGATGAGTTCGAACGTGTACGCAGTATCTGTTTAGAAGAGAATAATTGGTTACAGAAAAATTATACTCAAGAAAAATTAGTTATAGAAGATCATAGTGGTTATGTTGTAGTATATCAGAAAGAAACTAACAAACCTATTATCATGGCAGGTGCATATAATGGCATGTTTCCTTCTAACGTAGCTCGATTAGCCAACAGATTATATTTGTTTCCAGAATTTCGTTGCGGTAGACACAACATGATAGAATCTTACAAACTTCATCATGAACGTATAGTTAAGCCTTTAATGGCTATTAACGATTACAATCTGTATGTTATCACTATGCAAAATCGTACTCGTGGAAACAAGGGGTGGTGGAGTCGTTGGAAAAAAATGATGCAAGAATCCAGCAATAATATGTGGACTGAAGCAGATGGCTATTTGCAAACATGTCCATGGCTTGTTCAAAAGTGTTGTCAAAATTTTGTTTATACAGAATTAAAAAAAGGTACATTTAAAGAATGGAACCCAAAAATTATAACCGAGGCGGAATGGCAAGTATTGCCTGAAGGTACATGACATTAAACAAAAAGTTACGAACCTTACAATTTTTAAATCTTTTCTTATCTATCGTAGGATTGTGTTATTACGGGTTTGATTACTTGTTGTTGAGTTATCTAGTTTTTGTTTTGTTATGCCCTATTGGAATTAGTGCAGGGTTACATAGATACTTTACACACAAGTCTTATAAAACATCTAAGTTCTGGGAAAGAACTATGTTGCTGTTAAGTGTATATGCTACTGTAGGTAGCAGTATAGCTTGGGTCGGTGTTCACAGAGCACATCATACATTTACCGACAAACCCTACGACCCGCATAGTCCAGCTGATGGAGTATTCAAAGCATGGACTGGTATAGGGCATACTGAAACTAAGATCCCAGTTAGTTTTGTAAAAGATCTATTAAGAGATCCGTTACATAGATTTATACACGATAATTATTTTAAAATTTTATTGATTCCAGTAATTGCATTATTTCTGTATAGTCCAATGCTCGGAGTTTTTTTATATGCTATACCTGCAACTTTGGCGCTACAAACAACTAGCATAGTTAATGTACTAGGACACACACAAGGATATCGCAGTTACAATACTGACGATTGCAGTAGCAATAGTTGGATTGCTAACATTCTTAGTTTAGGAGAAGGATGGCATAATAACCATCATCATTATCCCAGCAATTTTAGTTTAACAGAACGTTGGTGGGAATGGGATTTAATTGGCGAGTTTATAGAGGCAATTCGCCTATAATCATATAGCGGGTATACATCTGTGTTTCTAACTCACCGGACCATATGACATCAAGTTTACTTTGTTCTTCAAAATGTTGTAAACTAGTAGAAGTTCTAATGTGTTCTGGTAACTCATAATTGTTGCCTTGCAACACAATCAAACTATCTTTTCTAAGACCCGACAACCATAGCTCGTAATCTTCTTGAGTGATATGTTCACAGCTAGTATTAATAACAACATCAGCCTCGCTAGGCACGTTTATCATATTAGCATGGATGAATTCAAACCTGCCCTGTATATGTTCAATCTTGTTCATCATCTCGGATATAGATTTACAGTTTATATCTAAATCTATATTGTTAATTTTTTCAACAGTCATTCCACTTTGAAATATCATACTGGCTAGAGTACCTACCCACCCTGCGTATATGTCAATATTAACAGGCTGATCAATTTCTAATTTCAAATGTTCTATCAGCCATTCTTTACTTTTAATTTGTCCGCGCCAAAACGCTTCTAAAGTTTGACTTGGATTGTCGCTATCTCTTATAGCACACATCCAATAATGTAAATGTTCTGTATCAATTAGCATTAAACTGTGTTCCTAACTTGTCGAACTTGCCGCATTGTTTGGCACATTCATAAACTGGGTCGTTAGCCCAGGTGTTTTCAATACGATTAAAATAACCCGAATTGAAAATGTCCTCTAAAGATTGTTCATGTAGATTAGGAAACTCTCCAATCTTGTCCATATAATCGATACGAGTATATTGTTTATGTAATTTTTCTTTAAAGTCCATCCAGCAACACGGACCGACATTACCAGACGCCGCAACATAAATTTGTTTGTATTTGACTGCCTTGCAAGTAATAACACAAGAACTTTTGTCTACCACTTGATCCATAGGCATATCTCTTGCATACTTTAAAACTTCTGGAAGTATTTCTTCAGTTTTGGTACTTGGCAATAAATGATACAATGTCTTGCCTGAATCATCTAATACTGGAAATTTAATATCAGTAAATCGAGTTGTGTGTTTTACTTGGAATAAATTAAATCCTAACTGGGCAGACAGACGGCGACATGCTTCTACTTGATGCTCATTGTGTTTGAACACCAGCATGTGCCAATCTGCATGGCCACCTGCTTGTATGAATGCAGTTGCATTTTTTATAATTCTGTTCCAATCTGTGTCTATTCTATAAAGAGAATGAGTGTCTTCTAATCCGTCAATACCAAATACTACTCTAATATCTAATTTAGCTAACTCTGCCCACCATTGAGTACTTCTAGCACTGCCGTTTGTATGCATACTCAAACGTATATTAGGATTAGTTGTTCTGAGGTACTGAAAGATTGCCAAACAATCTTCTGCAATGATAGGATCACCCAAGTTGCCGCACATGAATAAACTATCTAGTTGACAGATAAAATCTTTACTGAACCATTTTTTAAATGTATCTAAATCTATTTCCACTAATGTCATGAGCGGATTCAATGTGCCGCCGTTGATACGCCTTGGGCACATAGGGCAACGTGCTTGACATTTAGTAGTTACTTCTAAGTGTATATCTCGTATGTCTGTTAGTTTATACATTTTGGTATTTTGCTGTCTGCACTACTTACGCAACGAGGCGTTGAACATATACGAGGTGCGGAAAACAAAGTAAATTTTTCTATCGTACCTAATGGCTCATCCCGACAACTATAAGCTCTTTTAACTTCAGTACCTTTTATTATAACACTTTGATAGCCTGCATTGCAAGTCCAATTGGTAAAACTATTGAACCCTAATGCGTTGAATCGTTCTGCTTGATCTATAAAATAATTCTGATTACCATCGGTTAACCTGATTTGATATCCTTCCTGCTGTTCAAAGTCATTTTGCATTATAGTAAGCATATCAGGAGTATAGCCTTCTACAATAGCAGTAGCAGTATCATTGCTTTGTGGTTTGAGAGTTACGTTGATTCCACGAGCACGAAGGCGTTCACAGCGAGCCAATGTTTCATAAAACACACTGGGAACCATTACTTGATTAACTGTTACATGTACCTGTTCATACATTAACTGTAAACATTTGTCTCCAAACTCTTGCTCTCTAGCATGTTCTGCGTGAAAACTGGCAGTGATACTTCTTCGCTGTAGGCAGTCTGTAACATCGCTCCAATGCTTCCACCATTTTGATCCTGGACTTAAATTAGTTGTCATATGGATACTTTGGTACGGGCTTTCGGTTTCGTCCAAATGTTTGATCAAATTGAGCAAATCTCGATAAGCAGTCGGCTCACCTCCGCTGAAGCTCCAGTGGAATTCTTCAAATCCATTTATCCTAGCCTGGCGTTTGATTTCATCTATAACGGATTTATACACTTCTAAGGTTTGGTGATCCGGTTGATCGCTTCTAGCATAAGGCCAACAGTAGGAACATTTGTAGTTACAAAATCTACCCAGGATCCAACTAATGTTAAATAATGGACGATCCAACATAGATTGCTGTCCAAAACGTTGTATTTTTGCGAAAGGTATAGTTGAGAATTGCATTGACATTATTTACACATGGTGCTATAATTAATAGGCAGACGTGAGTGTAACTGGTAAACCTCCTCCTAGTAAGCTGACCCCCAGCTGAACGGAGGGCAAGGGTCTAGCTCTTAGAGCGACTTTGGAAGTTCGAATCTTCCCGTCTGTACCATTGTTAACTAATAGAAAGAAGTTTAAAATGAAAAAGATTGTAATTGCAACATTGATGTTTATTAGCACTAGTGTATTTGCGTACAACGATGATCCTGCAGAATTGTTTTCTACAGCTTCCAATGTCACCACTGAATCCAAAATCAAATGGGTATCGGTAAATGATGTTACGGCTCAATGCAATAGAGAACGTAGTGCCAAAGGACAAGCAGGATTCAATGCTAAATTAAAAGCCTGTAGTTTTTGGGACGACAATCACACATCCTGTACTATCATTACAGGTAAAAATGTTAACATGCATACCATTGGACATGAAATGCGTCATTGTTTTCAAGGCGATTGGCATCAGTGAGAAATTTAGAAGAAGAAATTTGGCGCGATGATGAGATCCTAAACAAGATCCGTACTCGCGACGACTATGCTCAAAATGTCTATGCGGCATTTTGTAATATGCGTTGGTGCCCTAGAGAACTAGTTCCAGCATTAAGACAAGATGACAAAAAAGACTTGTGGCATTGTAGTTGGAGAAGTGCTGGCGGCTTAGTTGCAGATTGGCAAGGTAAGGGCGGAGACTATATGGACTGGTACTGTTCCGGTATTAGAGGCGGTTTGAGTATCGACGGTAAAGAAGATGCCGAGTATTTTGAACGTACTAAGTATGTGTCCGAAGGTGTTATCACTGAAGAAGTTGAAAAAGACTTTAACCGTTTGGGCTGGTTTCCGGTTCCTTGGGACGATGACGAAGATTGAGAGTAAATAATACTATGACACATTGGACTGTAACTTTAGAAGAAACAGATGATGGAAGTGGGGATTTAATTTTGCCATTTCCTGAAGATTTTTTAAAGGCCGTTGGATGGCAAGAAGGAGATACACTTGAGTGGAAAGATAATGGAGACGGATCCTGGATCCTTGAAAAAGTAAAAGATGAGTAAAAAAGAAGATGTAATTGAATTAACTGGACTAGTCAAGGAAGTGTTGCCTGGTAACATGTTCAGAGTAGAAGTAAACAATATGCCCGAATTATTACTTTGCTATATGGGCGGCAAACTCAAACAACATAAAATTAGAATCATAGAAGGCGACAATGTTAAATTGGAAGTTAGCCCATATGATTTAACCAAAGGTCGTGTAACTTACCGACTTTGACACGTGCTTTATTGTATGCTATAATATTCACATATTAACTCGTACAGTGAGCGACATGGAACATAAAACTTTTCCTACACAGCAAGTATTAGAATTGGCCTGTGCCGCACAAAGAATTAACGGTGAGTACCTTAAAGTACCTGAGGCTGTTTATGCCAATGATGGAGTTTATATGTACACCAAACAGGCTAACAAAACTCTAATGCTTTATACACTGGATACCAGAATGGTTATCCCTGATACTAAAGTGCTCAAAATTGAATCTGAAGATATTACTCGAGCAGAAGAAATTCGTAGTTACTACAAAAGATTAATGTTTGCCGCAATCGACGGCGAGAACGAATTCCTTACAAAAATTAATTCCTTACTGAGCGGTGATACAGTTAAAGAAAATGAATTTGGTTGGATTGCTTGTCTGCCTAGTGTACAGGCCAAAGATAAGATGCACAATGAAGTTAAAAAGATTTCACGTCAAGTTGACGAAGGATTTTTAGGAAGTCCTGGAGATCGTTTGGCAGATTTAGATTGTGAAATTCTTGAGGTAATTAAATCAAAGAACTTTGACGGATGGAACATCTGTGCTATAATAAACAATAAAATGGCAAGTTGGATGAGTCAAACAGAACTGAAACGTGGACCATGCGTCATTGTCAAAGCAAAAGTAAAAGATAACAGCAAACACTGGAAACATGGAAACGATGAGACCAGACTTAACTATGTAAAGGCGGCACAATAATGGCGGGTACAGCGAAATCGGTTTACTTAACAATTACCAAAAAAAGTAGTTATAAGACAGAATTTACCAAAGTATTCTTTGATGCTAAAGCATACAATGAATATGTAAAGACAGATGAGTTCAAAGCCAAATGGCCTAAAGAAGAGTTTACTATTACCAAAGAGGTATACTAATGGGTAAGGCAAAACATAAACCCTATCAATGGATTGATGGTGAAACTGCTGATCGCATTACTAGTCTTAACTTAAAGGACTATCGTGCTTATCTTAAAAAAGAACTAAAACAGTGGAAGAAGAATCCTAAAACAGAATCTAACCCAGATGGCTATTGGTTGCATCCAGATGACATAGTAACTAATATGCGTACCATTGAAGCATTAGATTTAATTATCAGTCACTTTCCAGAAACATCGGATGAAATAAAATGAGCAGATACACTACAGTTTATAAAGAAGTCGAGATTGATGTTGACTTAGACGATTTCGATGATGAGGATATTTTAGAAGAAATGGAAAAACGTGGACTTGCAGTCGGAGCCAGTGGCGATGGTCGCGAACTGCTCACTGCCATTTGGCTCAAACGTAGACAAGGACAAGACTACCAAACAGAGTTGGATCAACTAATTTACAACGGATTGGGGAAAATTATATGAAACGAGAACTAGACGAATACCTATGTAAGGTATATCCAAAGATGATGGTTAATCGTGACAAGTCAATGCAGGAGACTTGTATGTGCTGGGGCTTTGAATGTGGAGATGGTTGGTTCCAGATTCTCAATCAGCTTATGGGTAATATTCAGCATCACATTGATTGGAAGATTAGACAACGTGAAGTCGCTATCAAATTTAATAAGATGGCTGAACAACTCAAAGCCGGTGACTCTACATTATTCGACGAGGATATGAAAGACATGCTAAATCGAGATTACGTAGAAAAACGTAAGCAAGAACTTATCAAAGATCCCCTGCGTGAAATTCCCGCAGAAGTTCCGCAAGTAACTCTGGATCAAGTTAAAGAAAAGTTTGGCACCCTACGCTTCTACTACACAGGCGGTGATGAATACATTCGCGGACTTGTTGACATGGCAGAATCAATGTCAGGCGTAACTTGCGAAGAATGTGGCAAGCCCGGAACACAGACCCCAGGTGGTTGGATCAAGACAGTGTGTGTAGAACATGGTGGTGTAGATTATGATACACCGAAAGATGAATTGGAAGAAACTAAATTACTCAAGGAAGGATTCGAGCAATGATTACTTTAAAAGAATGGATGGAACTTACTGACTATAAAATTACCGAAGGTAGTGATTATGGTTGGAATTGTTACGGTCCTTATAGTCATCAACTAGACAGTTGGAACGGTGTTCACGGCAAAGGTGGATATAGTTTTAGCATTGTGTTTAGTACTAAAAGCCAAAAGGTATACGAAGTAAGTGTATGCGACTATACAAATGATCGTGCTTATCGTATGATCAATCCCAAGTTTGTTGAAAAGCATCGTAAAGAATCCACCCGTCATTTGGTTAACCTAAATGAAGCATGGGATGACGTTGAGTATGTAGACTTGGAAGTCGACGACGACTTTATCCAAAAATGCCTAGCTATCAAAGCAGGGGAGGACTACAGCACTGATGTAAGTGTTCCTTTAAATTTACCAGACGATCTTTTAATGTTTGCATTCAAATCTGCACATGCTGAAAACATGACGTTCAACGACTGGATGAACAAAATGCTCAAATCATTTATTGACAAAGTTGAAAAAGGCGAGTATAATAAAGAAGACGTCCAGAAATGGAAAGATGAAACTTTACCAAAATTTCCTATAGAGGATTAAATGAGAATCAAACTAGTCAGTGATCTCCATTTGGAGTTCAGTGATATTAATATTCAGAACGACAACGACTATGACGTACTGATCCTTGGTGGTGATATTATGATCGCCCAGGATCTCCACGACCATCCTGAGCTCGTTAATACTAGTGATCAACGGGCTATTGCCAA
>Ga0316220_1001359_pt1 | contig 27468 bp, 19 predicted proteins | sample TBH18005metaG_FD_203632 | JGI IMG/M metagenome (GOLD analysis project Ga0316220, IMG submission 203632) | Freshwater microbial communities from Trout Bog Lake, Wisconsin, USA - TBH18005 | ecosystem: Environmental > Aquatic > Freshwater > Lake > Hypolimnion/Profundal zone | place: USA: Wisconsin...
AAATTTATTGGCGGAAGAGGCGGGATTCGAACCCGCGTTAGGCTATTAGCCTAAACACGCTTTCCAGGCGTGCGACTTAAACCGCTCATCCACTCTTCCGAATTAGATACTCTGAAAACGGACGCATTATAATCCATATTGGCAAGCAACCGTATTGAAGATGCATTAAATGGTTCTATCAGCACTTAATTATTCAAAATAAAAAGTAGTAATCAACCTTTTTCAAGACCGGCTTTTAAGCTTTCTTCCTGAGTTTGGAGTTTCCATTCTTCATATTGCGCGTCTGAACGGCCATGACTGCCGTCACAGTAAGGCATATGTAAACTTCGCCCGCAGCCACATTTCGGGATGGATTCAACTACTACTTTATCTTTACTCATATTCAACCTCTAATAATTAATAAAAAAAGTTAATGCCTATAAATATAAAAAATATTATCTAGCTTTTACAAATAATTTTAAAAAAATTCATATACGTCCAGAATACTATTAAGTCATATATAAGACCTAATAAAAAATGAGAATTATTACTTGATTTGCTAGAAACTAAGGTTTATTGTTCAGTTCGGGCTTGCGTTTACATTTTATTTACAAATCCCTTGCTATATATAGGGTATAGAAATCCGGACCAGCTTTTTATCACTATTAAATTGCTCGCCAATTAACTTGGTTTAACGAGCATAAAAACTATAATTTCAATAGAAAAACTAGAGGAGTCAGCATGAGTTTAGATCTACTAAGAGGCCTTGGCGTAAAAATACCTTATAAAGCCAAGTATGATAATTTTATCGGCGGCAAGTGGGTTGCACCAGTCAAAGGCGAGTATTTTGATGTTATTACACCAATCACAGGCAAACCTTACACCAAAGCTGCTCGATCTAGTGAAGAAGATGTTGAGCTGGCTTTAGATGCAGCACATGCAGCAGCAGACAAATGGGGGCGCACAGCTCCTGGTGAACGTGCTAACTTACTACTTAAGATTGCTGATCGCTTAGAAGCAAATCTTGAACTACTTGCAACTGCTGAAACCATCGATAACGGCAAACCAATTCGTGAAACTATCAATGCTGACATTCCATTGGCTATTGATCACTTCCGTTACTTTGCAGGCTGCATGCGCGCACAAGAAGGTTCTCTAAGTGAAATCGATGAAACTATGGTGGCTTACCACTTCCATGAGCCTATCGGTGTTATTGGTCAAATCATTCCTTGGAACTTCCCGATACTAATGGCGGCTTGGAAATTAGCCCCTGCCGTGGTTGCTGGTAACTGTGTTGTTATGAAACCTGCAGAATTCACACCTATCAGTATCTTGATTTTAATGGAATTAATTGCTGACATCTTGCCTCCTGGCGTGATTAACATTGTCAATGGTTACGGTCGTGAAGTGGGTGCACCACTTGCCAACAGTCGTCGAATTGGTAAAATTGCCTTTACTGGTTCAACCGCAACTGGCCGTGTGATTGCACAAGCCGCAGCATCAAACTTAATTCCAGCTACTTTAGAGTTAGGTGGCAAATCTCCTAACGTGTTCTTTGAAGATATCGCTGATGCTGATGATGATTTCTTTGATAAAGCAGTTGAAGGTTTAGTTTTATTCGCTTTCAACCAAGGTGAAGTTTGCACAAGCCCATCACGTGCATTAATTCAAGAGTCTATTTATGATAAGTTCATGGACCGTGTTCTGCCACGTGTTGCCGCTATTGTGCAAGGCAACCCTTTAGATCCTAACACTATGATTGGCGCACAGGCTTCACAAGACCAGTTAAATAAAATCATGTCTTACATGGATATTGGTAAACAAGAAGGCGCTCAATTATTAATCGGAGGCCAACGTAACGTGTTAAGCGGTGCCTTTGCTGAAGGTTACTATATTCAGCCAACACTCCTTAAAGGCAATAACAAAATGCGCGTGTTCCAAGAAGAAATTTTTGGTCCAGTGCTAGCTGTAACAACCTTTAAAGACGAAGCTGACGCTTTAGCAATTGCGAATGACACTGTATTCGGCTTGGGTTCTGGTGTTTGGACTCGTGATGGAAGTCGTGCATATCGCATGGGTCGTGGTATTAAAGCTGGTCGCGTTTGGACTAACTGCTACCATGCCTACCCAGCTCATGCTGCATTTGGTGGTTATAAAGAATCAGGTATTGGTCGTGAAACACATAAAATGATGCTTGATCACTACCAACAAACCAAAAACTTATTAGTAAGTTACAGCCCTAAAAAATTGGGTTTCTTCTAAGTATTGAGTTGTAAGTTATAAGTAAATAAAAAGGCGGCTATGCCGCCTTTTTCTTACAGTGCCGAATTAACTTTACAGGATATTGACTATGACAGAACGTCTTTCTGCTACCCCTGCTGCATTAGAATTAATTCAAAAACTCACAATGCAATTTGGGCCTATCGTATTTTTGCAATCTGGCGGCTGCTGTGAAGGTAGTGGTCCTTTATGCATGCCAGCAAAAGAATTTAAACCCAGTCCCTCTGATGTAATTTTAGGTGAACTTGATGGCGCAATATTTTATATGGGACACAGCCACTTTCAGTTCTCCGAAAATACACATACTATACTGGATGCAGTTGAAGGATCGAGTGGCTCGTTCTCTCTAGATTGCGGAACTGGCATGGCGTTCATTACACGTGGTCGCTTATACAATGACGAAGAGTTACAGAGCCTAGGAGAAGTCAAGCGGTTCGGATATAGCTAGTTGTTATTTAATTGCTAAGTAAGCTTGCCAAAGTCATTAAACGCAAAGACTATCTAAAAACCTATTAAGATACTAAATGGCTAAGTAGCATATCAAGCTTATTCACCGCATTAGTTTCGCCACGCACTTTAAAGTAAGCACCTTCATTTTCTGAGCGTTCTTCAAGAACCTGACAAGTGGCATAAATCTCACCACGCATTTGTTGCGCACTCCACGGAAGAAACAGTTCAGCCTCCACTAAATCTTGTTGAAAGAACGTGACTATGATGTTGCGTAGCTTTGCAACTTCATCTGGTCGGCGTGCACTCATGACTACGCAATCAGAATAACGCGCACGCAGCCTGGCTTCACATTCTGCTTGAGCTGTAAGGTCTCCTACATAGTCAATTTTGTTGAAAACGCGAATGCGAGGCACTACTTCAGCACCAATCTCGGCAAGAACTTCATCGGTCACCTCAAGTTGACGTTCGAATCCAGGATCGCTTGCATCAATCACATGAAGCAATAATGAAGCATCTAGGGCCTCTTCTAGAGTAGATTTGAAAGAAGCTACTAAGCCATGCGGGAGATTCTTAATAAAGCCCACCGTGTCGCTTACTAAGACACGTGGCACACTTTCTGGATATAAAGCACGTACAGTAGTATCTAAGGTTGCAAACAGTTTATTTGCAACCAATACTTCACTGCCAGTTAAGGCCCGCATTAAGGTCGATTTCCCGGCATTAGTGTAGCCAACCAGAGCTACCACAGCTAGGCCTTGTCGCTCTTGGCGCCGTGCGCGCTGAGTTTTACGCTCGACATCCATCGCAACAATCTCTTGTTGCAACTCGGAAATGCGATCACGAATTTTACGTCGGTCAAGCTCGGTATGAGACTCACCACCACCACGACCACCCGCACCACTACGCTGACGTCCTTGGGGGCCAGCAAGCTTCGCGGCTTCACGCAAACGTGGCGCCATATAGCCTAAGCGAGCAATTTCAACTTGGGCACGTGCCGCTCGCGAACGCGCATTACGATGAAAAATTTCTAAAATTACCATGGTGCGATCCATCACTTCACAGCCGACTTCTTTTTCTAAATTACGCGCTTGCGAAGGTGATATCTCATGATCAATCAATACTGCTTCTATCTCGGGAACATTTGGATTATTAATACTGTTCTGATCAAAAGCCCCTGTATTATTCACAAACTCGCTAATCTCCTGACGCTTGCCTATGCCAAGGTAAGCCGTGATATCAAAACCTGTGCGCTTCTGCACAAAAGTATCAACTACGGTAAAGCCTAGTGTTTTCGCTAGTTCACGTAGCTCATTGAGAGAGGCTTCAAATTCAATATCCGTGACGTTGGGCAATTGGACTGCGGCAACAACAGCGTACCTTGGTGAATCTTTAACTTCATTTTGCATTAGGAAATGGCATCTCTGGATTAAGCGAAGTCAGATAGTACCTCAAAATCGATACTCACTTGAGCTTGAAAACAATACAAATACCTAGCAAATTATAGCTAGGCTAAAAATACCTGATGCCACAACTCCATCACTGCAGTTGCGTGAACCGCTACTGAAGACATAGCAACTCGCAAATGACTCACCCCTTGCAATTTAAGCATATGCTGTATATGACGGTACTCACGATAAGCCTTTATATTCTTTTCGGCTAAATCAGCATCAATAATACTTAGCTTCCCAAGGCACTTTAATAAAGCAATGTTGCCTACATTTTCGGTCAATTGTGGGTAATGTTTAGCATAAGCGAGTACCAAAAACTGCACCAGAAATTCCACGTCTATAATTCCACCTAGGCTATGTTTTATATCAAACTCTTCCTTAGGAATAATACGCGCAGCATGCATTTTAGATCGCATCCTTAGTACTTCAGACTTTAGCAAGGATAAGTCCCTTGATTGGGTCATGACCTCGATTCGTATCTTCTCAAAATCTAAACCTATATGATCGTCCCCCGCCACAAAGCGAGCGCGTGTAATAGCTTGATGCTCCCACACCCACGCCTTATGTAACTGATAATCTCTAAAAGCAATTACACTGCTGACTAATAGTCCACTATTACCATCCGGTCGCAGTTGTAGATCAGTTTCATACAACAAGCCTGCTGAGGTGAGACTATTGAACCAATTATTAATACGCTGAGCAAAACGTGCATATACTTCACTCGCTTGGGGCAAATCATCATCGTAGAGAAAAATAATATCTAAATCCGAGGCGTACCCAAGCTCCCTACCACCGAGTTTCCCATATCCAATCACCGCAAACTTTGGCACATCTAAATGCTTACCCGGCACCAATGGCCAAATAATCTCCAAACTGACACTTAAAATCAATTCAGCTAGACCACTTAAATAATCAGATAGGATTTCAAGTGGCAATTGACCGTTAATATCTTGCGCCGCACAACGAAAAACATTGACATGCTTGAAGTGCCGCATGATATCCATTTGCCTCTCCACATCTCCCTCAGCTTGGGCTAGGCGCTGCAACAACTCTGCTCGCAACGCAGTAAAGTCTGGATGAGAATATGCGATTTCCGTTTGCCCTGAAGGCTGGGTTATTGCAAAACTTTTTCTAGTTAAGACCTCATCTAGCAATATAGGGTGTTGATTTAAATAGCTTGCCAACCACGGACTACTACTACATAACTGCACCACCAAACCCATAGCGTGAGGATGCTCAGACAATAAAGCCAAATAACTTGCACGCCTACAGATGATTTCAAGTAAATCCGTAATTCTAAGCAGCGTTGCATCGGGATTTTTTACCTTTGCCGCCTGCGCAATCGCCAATGGCATCAGAGCATCAAAACGTTGTCGACTTAATTCTGGCAACTGTTGATAACGACTGTTTTGATGCAATAATTCTAGGCGGCGAAAGGTGTCTTCAACTTGGGAAAACCCCATTTTATTCAAAGCAATCAATGCATCACCTTTATCAATTGCCCCATTCCAAATAGACTGCTGAAGATCCAGAGCATCAGCACTGGCATTAGAGTCGTTAAAAGTTTGATCAAAATACTGCTGCACTAGCGCTCGATAAGTATTAAGTTGCTCTAAAAACAGTTGCCATGCAGTCACGTTAAACTGAGCCTTAAAATTCATCGCCATCGCTATGCGCTCTTTTGCGACATCTGTCTTCGGTAACTCTTGCGTCTGTGCATCTTCCACATACATTAAACGGTGCTCTAAATTACGAAGAAATACGTAAGCAAGAGATAGATCATCTGCTGTTCCTGCTGGTAATAGACCTTTATTTTTTAATAATGCTAATACCTTTAAGGTAGGTTTCACTTGCAAACTTACATCTTGACCGCCTCGAATTAACTGAAATACTTGGGCAATAAATTCAATCTCGCGTATGCCTCCACTACCAAGCTTTATATTGTCATGCAACCCCTTACTGTTTACATCTCGCTTAATATGTATTTTTAAATCCCGCATGCTTGCGAATGCACCAAAATCTAAATATTTTCTAAATACAAAGGGCTTAAGAATAGCAATTAATTTCTGGCTGTTTCCTGCAACAACGCGGCCTTTAATCCAAGCATAACGCTCCCATTCACGACCGTTGTTTTGGTAGTAATCCTCGAGGGCATCAAGATTACTCACTAAAACACCCTCACTACCAAATGGGCGCAAGCGCATATCCACTCTAAATACAAAACCATCTTCGGTAATTTCATCGATTGAAGAAATCAATTTTTTTGCCAAGCGCGTAAAGAACTCTTGATTACTAATCGAAAAATCTCCATTAGTGTAACCTTCATCCTCATAGGCAAAAATTAAATCTATATCAGAAGATACGTTTAGCTCTTGCCCTCCAAGTTTCCCCATTCCCACCACTATCAACTCTTGAATTTGCCCCAAGTGATTAGTTGGTTGACCAAATTGTTTATTTAACCAGCGTGTTAAAAACTTAATTGCTGTTAGTAATGCCAGTTCTGCCAAATTTGAAATGGTGCGTAATACTTCATCTAAATCTGCAAGATTATTAAGATCCCTAACAATAATTCTTGCCATGACTTGCTTACGCAAATGACGTAATGCTCTTTTTAAAGTCACTTCATCAATAATATTTTGCTGTAACAGAAAGTATTCCATGTCCGATAACTGATACTCTAAATGTAGATTAGCTAGCAAATCACTCAGCAAAGCGGCATCTTTTGTAAATAATCTTGTGACAAACGGGCTACAATCGAGCGCATGGCGTATGTATGCCGCATCGCTATACTGGGCGTGGTTTTCTGATAGAATCATATCAAGTGTTAGCATGGTTTTTTTAAGGGTGAACTTTCAGCGCAGTTAGCCACTTATTTAAACAAATAAGCTAATCAAATTATAAATGCGTTAAGCATCGTTAGGGGAGTTGCATGTCAATTGAATCAGTTATGCATGAAAATCGAGTTTTTGAACCGAACGCAGAATTTGTTAAGTCTGCCAATGTTGCAGGAATGGATGCTTATCATGCGCTATGTGCTGAGGCCAGCTCAGATTACCAAGGATTTTGGGCAAAACTCGCACGCGAGTTGCTGGTGTGGAGCAAGCCATTCAACAAAACCTTAAATGAAGATAACGCCCCATTTTACAAATGGTTTGAAGATGGTGAACTAAACGTCTCTGCCAATTGCTTGGACAAACACCTTCAAACCATTCCGAACAAAGTAGCTATTATTTTTGAGGCAGATAGTGGCGAAGTTAAAAAAGTGACTTACAAAGAGTTACACCATCTGGTATGTCAATTTGCTAATGGCTTAAAAAAGCTTAATCTTAAACTCGGTGATCGCGTCATTATATATTTACCAATGGGCATAGAGGCAATTATTGCTATGCAGGCCTGCGCGCGCATTGGTTTAATACATTCAGTCGTATTTGGTGGATTCTCGGCTAAAAGCTTGCATGAACGTATCAATGATGCTGGCGCATCAGTTGTTATTACTGCTGATGGCCAGTACCGTGGTGGCAGAACCTTGCCGCTAAAACAAGCTGTAGATGAAGGTATTGCTATGGGAGACTGTGAAACATTGCAAACTGTTGTTGTTTTGAAGAAAACTGGATTAGAAGTTGCATGGAATCCCAACGGCAAGCAACACGACATGTGGTGGGGTGATTTAATTGATGGGGTTTCTGATCATTGCGATCCAGTGATGGTAAGTGCAGAGCATCCGTTATTTCTACTCTACACCTCAGGCAGTACAGGAAAACCCAAAGGTGTACAGCATTCCTCTGCAGGCTACTTACTTCATGCCATGAACACCATGCGATGGGCGTTTGACATGCACGATGACGATATCTACTGGTGTACTGCGGATGTTGGTTGGATTACCGGCCATACTTATGTCACATATGGCCCACTAGCAATTGGAGCCACTCAAGTAGTATTTGAAGGTATTCCAACCTATCCTAATGCCGGTCGTTTTTGGCAAAGGTATCAATTTTTTATACCGCCCCAACTGCAATTCGATCACTGATCAAGGCTGCAGAAACGACACCTACCACCCATCCTGAAAACTACGATTTATCAAGTCTACGTTTATTAGGGTCAGTTGGTGAACCAATCAATCCAGAAGCGTGGATGTGGTATTACCAACAAGTAGGTGGTAATCGCTGTCCAATAATCGACACCTTCTGGCAAACTGAGACTGGCGGATGCGTGATTACACCCTTGCCAGGCGCAACACCATTAGTGCCGGGTTCATGCACCCTCCCATTCCCAGGCATTGATATTGATGTAGTCGATGAAACTGGTAAAGATGTACCTTGGGGGACAGGAGGTTTGTTAGTGATTAAGAAGCCTTGGCCATCAATGATCCGTACAATATACAACGATCCTGAACGCTATATATCAAGTTATTTCCCAGAAGATTTGGGCGGGAAAATTTATCTGGCTGGGGATGGAGCAATCCGGGATGCCGTCACTGGCTACTTTACAATTATGGGTCGCATTGATGATGTATTAAATGTATCAGGACATCGTCTAGGCACCATGGAAATTGAGTCCGCATTAGTTTCAAACCCCCTTGTTGCAGAAGCAGCTGTAGTCGGAAAACCGCATGACATCAAGGGTGAATCAGTTGTTGCCTATGTAGTACTCAAAGGCATGCGACCTGAAGGCGAGGAAGCGAAAAAGATTATTGCTGAATTACGTGAATGGGTAGGTAAAGAAATTGGTCCTATCGCCAAACCAGATGAAATACGCTTCGGTGACAACTTGCCTAAAACCCGCTCAGGAAAAATAATGCGCAGACTTTTACGCTCACTAGCAAAGGGTGAAGAAATTACTTCAGATATATCAACTCTGGACAATCCGGCGATTTTAGACCAACTTAAAGAAGTTATCTAATAGCCAATGGAAGGCTTGCTAGTGCTAATCTCCCTAGTATTAGCTGCCTTGTCTTTAGTACGCAAAAATAGCCTCGTCTTAGTTAGCAGTTCCACGTAAGTTGCTCATAAGGTAAAATAGCATTTTACCTAGCGCCTATTCAACATGTCATTACTGCCCACCACTCAATTACAGGGTGAAATCAAACGTCGTCGCACCTTTGCCATTATTTCACACCCCGACGCGGGTAAAACCACACTAACAGAAAAGTTACTTTGGTTTGGTGGTGCTATACAAGTGGCGGGCGAAGTGCGGGGGCGCAAGGCATCGCGCCACGCCACCTCGGACTGGATGGAACTAGAAAAGCAACGCGGCATTTCTGTGACCTCCTCCGTCATGCAATTCCCTTACCGTCAACATATGGTGAACCTACTAGATACACCAGGCCATGATGACTTTTCAGAAGACACTTATAGAACACTGACTGCTGTTGACTCTGCAGTAATGGTAATTGATGCCGTTAACGGGGTGGAAGCGCAAACGATCAAACTACTCAACGTCTGTCGTATGCGCGACACCCCAATCATCACCTTCATTAATAAATTAGATCGAGAAAGTCGCCCCCCAATTGAGCTATTAGACGAAATTGAAACTACATTAGGGATGGAGTGTGCGCCGATGACCTGGCCTATTGGCATGGGTAAAAGCTTCAGAGGTGTATACAACCTTTACACCGACACGATTTCTTTTTTTGATCCGCGTGCAGATAAAGGCACCTCAGAAACCATACAAGGGTTAGATAACCCTCGCTTAGATGAGCTACTCGGAAGAGTGGCTAATGAACTGCGCGTAGACGTTGAACTTGTTCGCGGTGCATCGCATAGTTTTGATAAAGAGCGCTTTTTAGGAGGTAAACAAACTCCTGTTTTTTTTGGATCTGCAATCAACAACTTCGGCGTTCAATCTTTACTTGATGCAGTAATTGATTTATCACCCCCACCCTTAGCACGCAATACATCCAGCCGTTTAATCTCACCTGATGAAAATAAATTTTCGGGCTTTGTCTTTAAAATCCAAGCTAATATGGACCCCAAACATCGAGATAGAATTGCCTTTTTACGTGTATGTTCAGGTCGTTTTGAACGTGGCATGAAAATCAAACAAGTCGCTACTGGGAAATTAATGGCAGTAAATAATGCTATAACATTTATGGCTCAGGATCGCACCACTATGGACGAAGCCTACTCTGGAGATATCATTGGCATTCCTAACCATGGCACCATCAAGGTTGGAGATACTTTTTCTGAGGGTGAAGAGCTTAGATTTACAGGCATACCCTCTTTTGCCCCTGAGTTTTTCCGTCGAGCGCGCCTGAAAAATCCGCTTAAAATGAAGCAATTGCAAAAAGGACTGCAGCAATTAGCAGAAGAAGGTGCTTCACAATTATTCAGGCCTTTACTTTCAAATGATCTGATTTTAGGAGCCGTAGGTATATTGCAATTTGATGTGGTCGCCCATCGGTTAGAACATGAATATGGCGTAGATATCGTATTTGAAAACTACGATTGTTATACTGCACGTTGGCTTCGTGGTTCAGATAGTGATCTAAAAGCCATCGCGGATAAGTATGGTTTCAATGTCGCGCTGGACGGTGCAGGTGAATATGTATACCTAGCGCCTAATCGCGTCAATTTGCAAATGGCACAAGAGCGCTATCCAGACATAGCATTTCTAGAAACGCGTGAAATCATTTAGAACAGAAGCGATCGTTGATTGCCATTGTTGCAGTGGAAAGCTTTATGTGGACTGTTGCGCGCCTTATCACCTTGGACGAACTGCCCCTACAGCAGAAGCGCTAATGCGCTCTCGCTATAGCGCTTTTGTACTAGGTTTTGAACCTTATCTATTACAAACTTGGCATTCTGACACGAGACCTAAAAGCCTAAATCTTACTGAAAACTCACCTGCAAAATGGCTTGGGCTAGAGGTCAAGACGGCCACATTAATCAATAAGAACAATGCAACGGTAGAGTTTTTTGCGCACTATGAAGTTGATAATACTCCTTATCACATGCATGAGATTAGTCAGTTTTCATTGATAGATGGTCTCTGGTTTTATAAAGACGGCATTGATCTAACAGTCTCAAAATAAGCGACTAAATATTGTCAAAAGCCTCGCATAACTGACTTAACAACTGGCCAAATAAAGGCAGTATTTCATCTTTATCATGCGGGCTATCTTCATCAGTACCAGCAATCACAAATGCAACAGTGAGCTTATCAAGATTCTCTCTAAATTCACTCCAATGCTCTGCGGTCGCTTCGCCAATCAATTGAAACTTACTCATACCGGCTTCAACAATTTCAATTAACTCCCCATCAGACAAACCTGCAAAAAGAGTCTTGGCTATGGTTATTTGTGCTGCTTGTAAGTTAGGTGAGATATCTTCTTGCACTAATGGCATAGTTAAGAAAGCATAAACCAAGAGTGCATAGGCCTGATATACACTTAACATGTCAAAGTTATCAGCACGTTCCGCCTGCGGAGAGCGCTCACCCGCTTGTATGGCTCTAAAGGTGATATAGCAACTCAAATAATCTGCCGCGGCGAGTGCATCATAATCATCTAAATTGGCATTTAACCTAGCTTCATCCATACTAAGCGTTCCTGTAAGACACAAGGCATGCATTAATTTAATTCGTTTTGAATATTGAATTTCCATATAAAGTCCTAATGAGATCTATTGGTTATTTAGCAGTGCTAAAAAATTAAACTTTTAATTGAATTCTGGTTGCGTTGGTTCAATCAAGTGCTGGTAAAGTTTCTAATAACTCGTGCAACTCTAGCCATCGTTCTTCTGCACCTTCAATTAGGCTGGACAATTCAGCCTGCCTCTTTAACAATTCCTGCAACTGAGATTTATCGCTATTAGTATAAATGTCTCCATCATTCAAGCGCTCATCACAAGCTCTTTTTTCCTGTTGCCAGCGCTCTATATTAATCTCTAATTGGTCTAACTCTTTGAGCAGCGGGCGACGTAATAAAGTACGCGCTTGTTTGTCTGCTTTATTAAGTGCGCGATCATTCTTGTTGGACTTATCAATCACATCCACTTGAGTGGCCTGTTTATCTTTTAGGCGCTGCAAGGTAAGCCACTGACCGTAATCGTCCAAATCGCCATCGAAGTTAGTCGCATGTCCGTCCGCAACTAAAATAAACTCGTCACATGTTGCACGTAACAATGCTCGATCATGAGAAACCAAGATAACGCCACCTTCATAATCTTGCAAAGCCAGCGTGAGTGCGTGCCGCATTTCTAAATCGAGATGGTTTGTTGGCTCATCCAGTAAGAGTAAATTAGGTCGTGTCCAGATAAGCAACGCTAAGGCTAGACGGGACTTTTCTCCTCCAGAGAAGTTAAGACAAGGCGACCTTGCCATATCCCCCTTAAAATCAAAGCCACCCAAGAAATTCAAATGTTCTTGCTCACGAGTGAGCGGGTCAAGCTTAAGCATATGTTGAAGTGGCGACTCATCTAGACGAAGCTGCTCCAATTGATGTTGTGCAAAATAACCTATGTTTAAATCTTTACCTTCCACACGACTGCCGCGTAATGGGTTTAATTCATTTGCTAGTAATTTGATCAGCGTGGTTTTACCAGCGCCGTTACGTCCAAGAAGACCAATTCGTTCGCCAGGTCTTATAGCCAATGCAATCTCTTTAATTAAAGGGACATTACTATAACCAACCTGCATATTATCCAAAACCAATAATGGATCAGGTGCAGAGATAAGTGGTCTAAATTCAAAGTTGAATTGCGAATCTACATGAGCCGCCGAAATCATTTCCATACGTTCTAAGGCCTTTATACGGCTTTGTGCTTGTCGCGCCTTGGTGGCTTGTACACGGAAACGATCAATATAACTCTGTAAATGCGTTACCTTACGCTGCTGCTTTTCAAACATAGCCTGCTGTAGAGCAAGCTTTTCAGCACGTTGTCGCTCGAAATCTGAATATCCTCCGCGGTAAAGCGAAAGCGTTTGTTGCTCTATATGTGCAATATGATTAACGATAGCATCCAAGAAATCTCTATCATGGGAAATCAGTAAAAGCGTACCACGATAGCTTTGCAACCAACCTTCAAGCCAAATGACAGCATCTAAGTCCAAGTGATTGGTTGGCTCATCAAGCAACAATAAATCAGAGCGGCACATTAGTGCTCGCGCTAAATTTAACCGAACGCGCCAGCCACCAGAAAAAGTCGATACGGGTTGTTGTAGATTGTTCTGACTAAAACCCAAACCACTCAGCAACTCGGCGGCTCGCGATTTGGCACTGTAACCGTCTATATCCAACAATCGATGGTGCAACTCCGCAATCAATTCACCTTGATGCCCAGCTTCGGCTGCTGTTAGGGCAGCTTCAATATGACGCAATTCAGAGTCACCGTCTAAAACAAACTCAATAGCCGGCATGGCAAGGGCTGGCGTTTCTTGAGCAACATGCGCAATCACCCATGTTGCTGGCATTTCCAAATCACCTGACTCTAGTTGCATCTCACCACGAAGTAAGGAGAATAGAGATGATTTTCCTGCGCCGTTTGCGCCAGTCAACCCAACTTTATGGCCTGGATGTAACTGTAAGGAAGCCCCTTGAATTAGGATCTTCAAACCACGGACTAAAGTAAGTTGTTTAAATTGAATCAAATGGAAACCAAAAAAATTAATAGGGCCAGTCAACCAAAAATCAATATGCTAAAGATTCATTGGTTGAAAACAGAGATATTCTAAATGATTCACCCCTACTCAATAAGATATCTTTTAAATTTTAGATAAATTTACTTAAAATTGTCACCTGTATAAAGTGCTGACCACATCTACTTGTTATTAGATTTTCACTTATTATTGGGGAACTAAGAGATCCGTCACGACTTCCAATAGGTTTACTCTCAATGAATTCGTTTGGACTTTAAAATAAATGACTTTTTTACTGGGCCACCGGTCAAAATAGTTAAAAACTAAACTAATCGACGCAACGATACACGAGGTTACAAAACTAGAATTTCATGAAATACTATTAACTTATAAAAATGTTTTAATATTATCGGTATTTCCTAGCAAAAAACTTTAATTGTTCCTAATAAATTCATTTCAGATCAAACACTATTCAACCATCACTAGGATGGTTGGCTTCTAAATAATTCAAGGTTACTTTATGTCATCACAACAGAATCAATTTTCACCCGATAAAAGTGATGGGGCTTCCGTTAGGAAGCCAGTTATCAAGTGGTTAATAGTAGCTTTAATAGGCATATGCATTGCCTTATTCTTAATTTATCGACCACATACCTCTGATCATTCTAAATTTGACCCAAGTAAAAAACCAACTCCAGTACTAATTGCTAAACCAGTAAAGCGTGACGTTAATATTTACCTTAATGCACTTGGAACCGTTACATCGAAAAATCTTGTGACAGTGAGAACGTTAGTTGACGGTCAACTCTTAAAGCTGAATTTTATTGAAGGAGAAATGGTAAAAGCCGGGATGCCATTGGCTGAAATTGATCCTAGACCATTTGAGATTCAATTAACGCAGAGTCTTGGGCAACTAACCAAAGATAAAGCCTTGCTTGAGAATGCAGTGATTGATATGAATCGATACAAAATTCTGCTTGGTCAAGATTCAGTTTCAAAGCAAGTGGTTGATACACAACAGTCACTGGTGACGCAAAGCGCTGGTGCTGTTGAGGTAGACAAAGCACAAATAGCCACTGCTAAGCTACAGTTAAGCTACTGCCATATCGCTGCCCCTATCAGCGGAAAAGTAGGCTTGCGTCAAGTCGATCAAGGAAATATTATTCATAGCACAGATGCAAATGGGATCGTAAGCATTGCCCAAATTGACCCAATTACTGTTTTATTTAACATTCCAGAAGATAACTTACCGATATTAGAATCCAGAATTAAATCTAAAAAGAACATCATTGCAGAAGCTTATGATCGCAGTCAAAAAATAAAATTAGCGACTGGGATTTTGGTTGCAACTGACAATCAAGTTGACACTACCACCGGAACTATTAAATTGCGTGCTAAATTCAACAATATAGACCAAAGTTTATTTCCAAATCAATTTGTGAACGTAAAATTATTAGTAGACACTCAAAAAGATGCCATTGTCATCCCAATTGCTGCTTTGCAGCATGGGAAAAAAGGTGATTACGTCTATGTGAGTATTCATGGCGATTTTGTTTCACTGCGTCCTGTAACTATTGGAGGGGTGGATGGAGAGTTTATTTCGATTATTCAAGGCCTAGGACTTGAAGATGCTGTGGTCGTAGATGGGTTAGATAAGTTACGTGATGGGGCTAAAATTAAGGTTGTTTTAGCAGATGATGCACAAAAAAATTCACAGCATAATAACGAGCGCAACCCAAGTAAAAATACAGAGAAATGGCAGCATAGAAAGAACATGGAGTAAGCGGTATGAACCCATCCCGCTTGTTTATTCTACGTCCAGTAGCAACAACGCTACTGATGATTGCCATATTAATTTCAGGATTGCTTGCTTATCGTATATTACCGATATCTGCTTTACCAGAAGTTGATTATCCCATAATTCAAGTTACAACACTCTACCCAGGAGCAAGTCCAGATGTTGTAACATCATCGATTACAGCTCCTCTTGAGCGGCAATTCGGACAAATGCCAGGACTTAATCAAATGTCTTCCAGTAGCTCTGGAGGCGCTTCTGTGATTACCTTGCAATTTGGCCTAAATAATTCGCTAGACGTTGCTGAGCAACAAGTGCAGGCAGCCATTAATGCAGCCTCAAATTTTTTACCTACCGATTTACCAACCCCACCAATCTATAGCAAAGTTAATCCGGCAGATACCCCTATATTAACCCTCGCGCTAAGCTCAAAAAGCTTACCACTTACTAGGGTTGAAGACCTGGCAGACACGCGATTAGCACAAAAAATTTCGCAGATATCGGGCGTGGGCTTAGTGAGTATCAGTGGAGGACAACGCCCATCAGTCCGCATTGAAGTAAATCCTAAAGCGCTTGCAGCCTACGGCATTGCACTGGAAGATGTCCATACATCAATCACTAGCGCAAATCTTACACTAGCGAAAGGAAGTTTTGATGGGCCGAGAAGCGCATCCACTATAGATGCTAATGATCAAATCAAATCACCTGAAGAATATCAAAAGTTAATTGTAGCTTATCGTAATGGCGCTGCCATTCGAATTAGCGATATTGCAAAGGTTGTAGGCGATGCAGAAAATACGCGGCTTGCAGCTTGGGGAAATCGCGAGCCAGCTGTTATTCTTAATATTCAGCGACAACCTGGAGCCAATGTAATCGAAGTTGTGGATCGGATTAAAACCATGCTCCCACAATTGCAAGATTCGTTACCAAGTGCGTTAGATTTAACTACGTTAACTGACCGTACAACTACTATTCGCGCCTCAGTTAAGGATGTGCAATTTGAGCTTATGTTATCAGTAGCACTTGTAGTCATGGTGATATTCATTTTTCTAAGGAGTGTTCCAGCCACAATCATTCCAAGCATTGCCGTGCCATTATCATTGGTAGGTACTTTTGGTGTTATGTATTTGGCTCACTTCAGCATCAACAACCTTACACTCATGGCGCTAACCATCGCGACTGGATTTGTTGTAGATGATGCAATTGTGATGATAGAAAACATTTCACGTTATATTGAACAGGGCGAATCACCCCTTAATGCTGCGTTAAAGGGCTCTCGACAAGTTGGATTTACGATCATATCACTGACTATCTCATTGATTGCAGTGTTAATCCCTCTGCTATTTATGGGAGATGTGGTTGGCCGATTATTTCGTGAGTTTTCAATTACTTTAGCAGTTGCTATTCTTATTTCTGCTCTAGTTTCATTAACTCTCACACCGATGATGTGTACAAAACTACTACGACACGTCCCTGCCTCAGAGCGAAGTTGGTTCTACAATACAGTTGGTCGATGGATTGATGAAATGACCAGCTTCTATGGTCGAATGTTAACGCATGTTTTAAATTACCAATGGCTAGTCTTAATGGTTGCTGTTGCCACTTTATTTATAACCATTGCTTTATATATAATTGTTCCAAAAGGATTTTTTCCCATTCAAGACACAGGAGTTATTCAAGGCGTGACGGAAGCGCCCCAGTCAATTTCTTTTGCTGCTATGGCAGAACGACAACAGGCAATGGCAGATGTAATACTCAAAGATCCTGCAGTTGAGAGCTTGTCATCTTTTATTGGTGTTGATGGGATTAATACTACTTTAAATAGTGGGCGCATACTGATTAATCTAAAACCAAAAGCACAACGTAGCTTAGATATGAAAGCTATCATTGAACGTTTACAGACAAAATTATCTGAAGTTTCCGGAATTAAGCTGTATATGCAGCCAGTTCAAGACCTTACTATTGAAAACCATGTCAGCAGAAGCCAATATCAATTCATGATGGAAGATGCAGACCAGAGTGTGTTATCTGCAGGTGTAGAGCAAATGCTAGATATATTACGTAAATCCACAAAACTTCAAGATGTGGCAAGCGACACACAAGATCATGGATTACAAGTTTATCTAGATATTGATCGAGATGCAGCAAGTCGGATAGGTGTTACTACCGCTGCAATTGATAATGCACTTTATGATGCTTTTGGACAGCGCCTAATTTCCAATATCTTCACGCAATCAAATCAGTACCGAGTTGTTCTAGAAGTAGCTCCAGAGTTTCGCTCAGGAATTGAAGCTTTAAATAGCATTTACGTAACAGCACTAAATAGTAACGGAAGCAGCGCTGGACAAGTCCCTTTAACAAGCGTTGCTAAGGTAAGTCAGCGCGCAAGTCCACTGACAGTCAATCATCTTGGGCAATTCCCAGCATCAAATATTTCTTTCAATCTAGGAGATGGCGCTTCACTTAGCGATGCAATCAGAGTTATTGATGAGGCTCAATTGAAATTAGCACTTCCAGCAAGTACGACTGTCGCATTACAGGGCGCAGCTGCTGCTTTTAAAGGCTCGCTCACAAATGAACTACTTTTAATTATTGCTGCAATAGTGACTATGTACATAGTATTAGGGGTACTTTATGAGAGTTATATACATCCAATCACAATACTTTCCACTTTACCTTCTGCAGGCCTAGGCGCCCTTCTCGCACTTATGTTATCTGGAAGTGATTTGGGCATAGTCGCCATTATCGGAATCATTTTATTAATTGGTATCGTTAAAAAGAACGCTATTATGATGATTGATTTTGCGCTTGAAGCCCAGCGTGAGCAAGGTATGTCACCACGTGAAGCCATTCATCAGGCATGTATGTTGCGTTTGCGACCGATTCTAATGACAACTTTCGCATCCTTGCTTGGTGCATTGCCGTTGATGCTCGGAACTGGAGTAGGCTCAGAATTACGTCACCCTTTAGGATTAACCATGGTAGGTGGCTTAATTGTCAGTCAAATTCTAACTTTATTTACTACGCCGGCCATTTATCTCACATTCGATGCAATAGCAACAAAGATGGGTATAGGCGTTAAATCCACACTAAATGTAACCAGTGCTGATATAAGTTCAACATGAGTATCTCGTCTACCTTTATTCATAGACCTGTTGCCACAAGCTTACTCACGCTTGCCATTACGCTGGTTGGAATTGTAGCTTTTAATTTATTACCAGTATCAGCTTTACCGCAGGTAGATTTTCCTGTTATTGCAGTTGACGCCAATCTTCCTGGAGCCAGTCCGGAAACAATGGCTATTGGTGTAGCAACCCCATTAGAACGATCTCTTGGCCGAATTGCTGGCGTGAACGAAATGACTTCTTCAAGTTCATTGGGCACGACTAGAATCACGCTACAATTCGACCTCGACAGGAACATTAACGGTGCTGCTCGTGACGTCCAGGCTGCCATTAATGCATCTCTGTCGTTACTTCCAACAGGCTTACCAACAAATCCTGTTTACCACAAAGTTAATCCAGCCGATGCTCCCATTATGATACTCGCACTTACTTCCGACAGTATGTCGCAAGGCCAAGTTTACGATGTCGCATCTACACTCTTGTCACAAAAGTTATCCCAAATAGATGGTGTCGGCCAAGTTAGTGTAGGTGGTGGTTCGCTCCCTGCTGTTCGAGTTGAGTTGAATCCGACTGCACTGAATAAATATGCTATTCCACTAGCTACGGTTGCGAGTGCAATTTCCTCAACAAACGGTAATCGTCCTAAAGGTGTTATTGAAACGAATGATCGGCAATGGCAAGTTTCCGCGAACGATCAGGTACATCTAGCCAAAGACTATTTACCCATTATTCTTTCTTATCATAATGGTGCGGCTGTTAAGCTTTCTGATGTGGCAGAAGTCGAAGACTCAGTGCAAGATTTACGGAACTTGGGTTTAGCTAATGGAAAACAATCTGTATTAATACAAATTCGACGTCAACCAGGTGCAAACATAATAGAAACTGTTGATCGAATTCGCGCCAAACTGCCAGACTTACGTGCCTCAGTTCCCAGTGCAATTGATACGATTGTTGTAAATGATCGTACCCCTACTATTCGCGCCTCTGTCCTTGATGTTGAACTTACATTAGCTTCATCTGTAGCGCTGGTCATCATGGTGGTATTTTTGTTTTTACGTAACGCTAGCTCAACATTAATTCCCAGCATAACGGTACCAGTTTCCTTACTTGGAACATTTGGTGTAATGTATTTGTGTGGATACAGCCTTGATAACTTATCATTAATGGCCTTCACTGTAGCTACAGGCTTTGTTGTCGATGATGCAATCGTTGTTCTTGAAAATGTTTCTCGTCATGTTGAGAATGGAGAAACGCCACTTCAGGCGACTCTGAAGGGTACGCGCGAAGTTACGTTTACAGTAATTTCAATGAGCTTATCCCTTATTGCCGTTTTCCTACCATTATTGTTAATGGGAGGAATGGTAGGACGACTGCTAAGCGAATTCGCAGTAACACTTTCTGCCGCTGTCATTATCTCACTTATTGTTTCGCTTACTCTCACACCAATGATGTGTGCTCGCTTACTTAAACCTAAATTATCAATTAAAAAATCTAGCTACGTTTCGTCACTCAGTGAACGTATGTTTAATAAACTACAGCAAGGATATAAAGGTAGCCTAGACATAGTGCTGAGGCACAGCATGATTACTCTAATAGTGTTATTTGCCATTATATGTTTTAATTTTTATCTTTATACGATTGTCCCAAAAGGATTTTTTCCGCAACAGGATACTGGTCGTATTTCAGGTGGGATACAAGCAGATCAAAATATTTCATTTCAAGCAATGAAACATAAATTAGCCGATTTTATTGCTATAGCAAAGTCTGATCCAGCGGTAGAAAACGTTGTCGGTTTTATTGGCGGGGGTCAAAGAAATACTGGTTTTATATTTTTGTCACTCAAGCCGCGATCTGAGCGAAAAGTTTCAGCGGATCAAATAATCAATCGTCTTCGACCAAAATTAAGCCGCGAACCAGGGGCAAGCCTCTTCTTACAAGCGGATCAAGATATTCGTATGGGTGGTAGAGCTGGAAATGCACAATATCAATATACACTCCAATCAGATGAGCTCACGGACTTGCAGTTGTGGGAACCTAAAATTCGACAGGCTTTAAAAAATCTTCCAATAATCACTGATGTAAATAGTGATAAACAAGATAAAGGCGCTCAAACAAAAATAATAATAGACCGAGACAGTGCCGCAAAATTAGGAGTAACAGTGAAAATGATTGATAACGTCCTCAACGCCTCCTTTGGACAGCGTCAAGTTTCTACGATTTATGCGCCACTAAATCAATACTATGTAATTATGGAAGTCGCCCCTAAATACTGGCAAAATCCAGAATCATTGCATGATATTTATATCATTACAGCAAATGGCGCCCAGATTCCACTTTCAGCGTTTAGCCACTTCGAGCCTAGTTTTGGACCACTTGGAGTTAACCACCAAGGCCAATTTGCCGCCTCCACCATTTCATTTAACCTTAAAGAAGGCGTATCTCTGTCCCAAGCGACCTTGGATATTCAACACACCTTCTCTAGCATTGGCGTTCCTAGTTCGATTCGTGGAGGATTTCAGGGAACTGCCAAAGTATTTCAAGCATCACTTAAGAATCAGCCATGGCTTATTCTTTCAGCGCTATTGGCTGTTTACATCGTACTTGGCATACTTTACGAAAGCTACATCCACCCACTGACAATTATATCGACATTACCATCGGCTGGTGTTGGAGCCCTATTAGCTTTACTAGCGTTTGATATGGAGCTAAATATCATGGCCATGATTGGTGTGATATTACTTATTGGAATCGTTAAGAAAAATGCCATCATGATTATTGATTTTGCAATTCATGCTGAACGCACACGTGGAATCAGTTCACATGATGCAATATATGAGGCCTGCCAGCTACGTTTTCGTCCAATTATGATGACAACTATGGCCGCATTACTTGGTGCCTTACCTTTAGCTTTGGGCCTTGGTGAGGGGTCAGAACTGCGTCAACCATTAGGGATTTCTATTGTAGGCGGTCTAATAGTAAGTCAAGTCCTGACGCTATACACAACGCCTGTGGTTTACCTTTATCTTGACAAGCTAAGTATATGGTGGAGACAACGACATTTAGTTAAAACTCTCCATACTAATTTAGCAGTGTAATTAACTCGGAAATTGACTATGTTTATACTTACGCGTTTGATACAAACCACTCTGATGATCAGTCTTCTCACAGCTTGCACGCTGGGAGAGAATTACGTTAGACCAAAATTAAATACTCCTTTGTCATTTAAGGAACAGCAAGATTGGACGGGGGCTGACCCAAAAGACGAATTGCCACGCTCTAATTGGTGGGAAATATTTAAAGATTCAGAGCTTAATATGTTAGTTTCACAAATAGAAGTTTCGAATCAAAACATCATTGCCGTTGAAGCTCAATATCGTCAAGCACGCGCAGTAACTAATGAAGCAGAAGCGGCATATTATCCAACCGTGACTGCAGGTGTATCAACGACTCGCAGCTTGCCGGCAAGCAACACGTCCAACACTCTTAATTACACACCAAACTATAATACAGCTTATCGTGCCACAGTGAGTGCAAGCTGGGTACCAGATATTTGGGGTAGTATCAAACGCAGTGTTGAAGCAGGCAACAATGGAATGCGTGCCAGTGCTGGGGATATTGGTGCGGCAAAATTAAGCGCACAAGCACAACTGGCTCAAGATTACTTTTCACTCCGCTTCGCAGATGCTAGAGAGGGATTACTAAATCGAACTGTACTTGCTTATGAAAAGACATTACAAATCACTAAAAATCAATACTCAGAAGGAATAGCCCAACGTAGTGATATTTTGTTAGCAGAGTCGAAACTCAAATCAACAAAAGCACAAGCTGTAGATGTCGGTGTTCAGCGCGCACAATATGAGCATGCCATTGCAATATTAATTGGAAAAGCGCCTTCTGAGTTTTCGATCAAACCATTGTCACAAACATACGTTTTAACTATACCAAAAATTCCACTAGGAATACCTTCACAACTGTTGGAACGACGCCCAGATATAGCTGCAGCAGAACGAAGAGTTGCTCAAGCAAATGCCAATATAGGAGTAGCTGAAGCTGCATTTTATCCAAGTCTAAATCTATCAAGTACATTAGGCTCACAAAGCACACACTTATCTAAGTGGCTTACTTACCCTTCACGATTTTGGTCTTTAGGACCAGCTGCGCTTACACAGCCTATATTTAACGGCGGCTTGTTAAGGGCGCAGAAGGCTCAAGCAATAGGCGTATATGATGAAAAAGTTGCTGTTTATCGACAAGCCATTTTGACAGCATTCCAAGAGGTTGAAGACAACTTAGCTACTCTAAGAATATTAGAACAAGAAAACCAATTGGATGACGAAGCTACGGCTGCTGCAGAAAAGTCACTGGAAATTACCACGAATCAATATCAAGTTGGAACAGTGAATTATTTAAACGTCGTTGTTGCTCAGGCCAATGCACTCAGCAACGAAATAACTGCGCTAGGTATCCAAAATAGTAGAATGACTGCCGCTGTAGTATTAATAACATCTCTTGGTGGGGGTTGGGATTCTACCGAAAAAAATTATAAAAATATAAACAATTAAATCGATACACACTCCTAAATCGGAAGCCCATATAAGAGTCCTCCGATTCAAGGCAAACACGTTTACTGTATGTTTGATGTCATATCAAATCATTAGCGGTCACGATTATCGCGCCGCTGGTCTTGACGTTCTTCTCTACGATCCTCATGGTGGTTATCTCTATATTCCTCATGATATTCTCGATGGTTTTCCTGATAGCGCGGTGCATATTCGCGGTTGTACCATTCGTCATGCACGAAATAAACTCTTTCACCACAGGCATTATATTCTCGGCAATGTTGCCCCCAATGTTTTACATGGCCTGGAGGTACGCGTAAATAAATCGGGGGACGATCCATAGGTACCCTCTGAATTGCTAATGGCTGATTATAGATAACTTGTGGTGGAGGATATCCACCAATGTCCAGCTGTCCATAAAAGCCTGGTTGCCCAATGCTTACTGAGACGCCGACATCTGCTGCTAAAGCATCAGAAGAAATGATGGGAAAAGCTAGTACTGCTAAAATAAGTAAATGTTTCATCACTCTCTCTCCAATAAAAATATAACTATGTAGTAGTTTCTAAAAGAATTTATTGCTAACCTAACAAAAGAATACCTGAGTAATCTGACTTGAAGCTGACATAGCTTAAAATTAACTATCCACAATTCTGGTAGTTGCATCTCTACTATTAATTACTACAAAGTTCTAGCCATGCATTCAACTTATATAATTAATGGCGAAGGCAATATATTCAATCTATAATTTACCAATGGGTGTTTAAAACCTTTTAAACCAAATAATTCTAGATTTCTTATAGGCTTATTATTTTAAGGAGTTAAAAAATGAATGAGACAGTTAAAATAGTCCAGTACATCGCATCTAGACATGCTGAATCAGCTAACTATTGCCTAGATGATAAAGGAAATATGTATCGGGTTGAATATAATAAAAGAAATGAATTAACCTTGATAAAGCAAGAGTTACATATAGTTGTGCCAGAAAACGCTAAATAAAGAAGTGATTTTCTACAATTTTATGGCTTAGAAAAAAGCTCCTAAGGTCAGTTATTGTATATGTCGCTCTCAGGCAAAAATTTCTTACAATATTTGCCTTAACTTTTATTTACTTTCATTTACTAGCTGCCGATTGCTGAGCAGGTAAGAATGCAAAAACAAGACTTAAACAAAGAATGACAACGATGACTGCCTAACAAACATCGCATTATCAAGCGAAAATTTGTCATCGCTTGCAAATGTTCATTTCCTACATGAACACCTTATAATGCATTTTGTTCATATAAGCTTAGGTTACCTTGTAATATGCAATCCAGCTTCCCAGCACTAACTAATGCCACCCGTTTAAATATGGAACGCTTAGTAATGTTACGCAGCGTAATAATGGCGTGCCTGAGCGCAGTAATTATTGGGTTAACGGTAACTTCCATCCCCTTACCTTTGACACCATTGTTCGCGGCGATCTTTGGATTAGGCGCACTCAATGGATTAGCGTGGTGGCGTTTAAAACACCATGAGGAAACTACCCAAGGAGAATTGTTTACACAATTACTGGGAGATATTGCTGCGTTTAGCGTGCTTTTTTATTTTAGTGGTGGCTATAACAATCCATTTATTTGGATGTATTTATTACCGATTACCGTTGCCTCTGTTGCCTTACAGTCATTGTATACATGGATAATCGCCAGTTTAAGCATTACTTGTTACACTTTGCTCATGTTTTTTAACGTCCCGTTGTCACACCTGCATTTGCATGCCAATATTGGGGGTCAAGGTGAGTTGCATCTGGATATTCACCTAGTTGGAATGTGGATAGGCTTTGTGGTGAGCTCTATTATCATTTCCATTTTTATTGCACGTATTGGCCAAAACTTGCGTGACCACGACAAAACTATAGCTAAGATAAGAGAACAATCATTAGAAAGCGAACGTATGTTGGCTTTGGGTACAATGGCTACTAGTGCTGCTCACGAGCTTGGCACACCTCTATCCACCATGGCTGTCATCAGCAAAGAATTGACACATGACTATGCCAGCCAACCGGAGTTATTACGCCAACTTAATATCATGCGATCTCAGGTGTCACGTTGTAAAGATATTTTGTCATCCATTACAAGCAACGCAGGAAATGCGCGTTCAGATGTTGTACAAGGGCTAGGTCTACGTGACTTTATACTCGAAGCCATTCAGCGCTGGCGGGACACAAGACCAGCTACTGAGTTGATTGTTAATCTGCCAACCAATACACACAATCCTCGCATATTAATAGATAGAACGCTTACCCAAGCTCTGCTTAATCTGTTGGATAATGCAGCTGATGAATCGCCAGAACTGATTTTGTTTGATGCTGAATGGGATGATAAAAGCCTTAAAATACAAATACGCGATTTTGGATCCGGCTTAAACGCAGAAACTAAAAGCCAACTTGGCACACCTTTCTTTACTTCAAAAAATGAACATGGTATGGGATTAGGCGTGTATCTAACCCAAGCCACACTCGCGCGTTATGGCGGTAAACTTAATCTAAACAACCATTCAGATGGAGGCGCCATAGCCGTGGTAACTCTACCGCTCAAACTCTTACGCTTAACTTAACTTAATTTTATTACATGACTTACTTACCTATTGATGAAAATCCAAGCCTCCTCCTCGTTGATGATGATGAAGACTTTCTCAATGCTCTCGCGCCAGCAATGCGTAAACGTGGATTTTCAGTTGCGATAGCAGCCAGCGCAGAAATCGCTTATAAAATGGCAATAGCTGACCCACCCGAATTTGTAGTAGTGGATCTCAAAATGTCAGGAAACTCAGGTCTTGTTTTAGTTCGCCAACTTTCCAACTTGGATCAAGGGACACGCATAGTTGTGCTAACGGGTTATGCAAGCATTACGACCGCTGTGGAAGCAATTAAACTCGGTGCAACGCATTATCTAGCCAAGCCAGTAGATGCTGATGAGATCATCGCCGCCTTCGAAAAGCATTCAGGAAATGAAGCAATAGAGTTATCCAGCAACCCTCTCTCTATTGACCGTTTAGAATGGGAGCATATACAACGGGTACTGGCAGAACACTATGGGAACATCTCTGCCACTGCACGTAGCCTTAATATGCACAGACGTACCTTACAAAGAAAGTTAAGTAAAAATTCAAAAAAACTTTAATTCAATCGCCAACTTTAATGGTATCCATTACCCCTATTGTTTAGAACAATAAATTTTTTCATAGGATTGTGCATTGAATTTATTCATGAAAAATGCGGCAGAAGAAGTTTTACAATATCTATGATATATTGCCTGATTTAATGCCACGCTGAAGTTCTCAATAGGATTTTTTTGGTTCAGAATACTTCAGAAATCATTGGGCAATAAGGAAACTCAATATGGGCAATTAAAATAGATTTCCAATTGATCATTACCTAATCTCACTATGTAAAGTGAGCCTATGAACAAAAAACTGTTATTATATTGTCAGTTAAATTTATTAGAGTAAGAATTTCTTATAAAGAGCTTAACAAGATGAATATCAATAAATTATCATTAATTGATTATGTTTATTTTAAAGATTGAATATAAAAAAAGGAATAAAAAATGAAATACAGCTTATTACTTGCATCATTATTAATTAGTACTACATTCAATGCATTTGCGGATGAAGCAAAGAGCCTTTCAGCACATGAATGAAGTGACTATCAATGCACCTGCTTCAAAAGTATGGACTACTGTAAGCAACTTCAATGACTTGGGCGCATGGCATCCTGCGGTCAAGAAAACAGAAATCGTTAGTGGTACCAACAATAAAGTTGGTGCAGAGCGTTTATTAACATTACAAGATGGCGGCACTATCAAAGAAAAGTTACTGGCTTACAGCGCTAAAAAACACAGCTTCAAATACTCAATTATTGAAGGTGTTCTTCCTGTATCTAGCTACGTTTCAACTGTAAGCGTAAAAGCTCAAGGTAAAGACAAAACATTAGTGGTATGGCAAGGTACTTTTAAACGTAAAGATACTGCAGCAACTCCAGCTGCTGGCCAAGATGATGAAGCAGCAGTTAAAACGATGACTAGCGTTTATCGTGGTGGTTTAGATAACCTTAAGAAAATATCAGAGTAAAATCTGAACAATAAAAAAGGCGCTTAGGCGCCTTTTTTATTATTTAAAACCTTTTAATTTTACTCGCCAGAGTAAACGATATCGGCTCTGCGGTTTTCTGCCCATGCAGCCTCATTCTCACCCAGTGCTTTTGGCTTCTCTTTACCATAAC
>Ga0316220_1001362_pt1 | contig 27451 bp, 20 predicted proteins | sample TBH18005metaG_FD_203632 | JGI IMG/M metagenome (GOLD analysis project Ga0316220, IMG submission 203632) | Freshwater microbial communities from Trout Bog Lake, Wisconsin, USA - TBH18005 | ecosystem: Environmental > Aquatic > Freshwater > Lake > Hypolimnion/Profundal zone | place: USA: Wisconsin...
CCAATTCACCAGGTCGGTCGAAACCTGCACCCCGTAAGTAAAATCATCCAGACCGGTGAACCGGATACTTATTCCCCCATCGCCCTGGCTGGCCAGCGCGATGGAATCGGGACGCAAGCGCGCTATCAGTTGCGCGGGGAGCGCCTCGATGTCGGCATCGAGTGGCACCACCTGATAGTTCGTATTCAACCACGGCGATCCCACGCTCAACTGCGGTACGGCGAGGATCTGTCCCACGTCCGTGAAAACTCCTGCCGGCTGGCTCAACCGCAGGGCGTCTAACGCCCCCGCCATGGCCGCCGCCCCGGCCGAGTTTGACGAGATTATGAAAGATGAGGGAGAGCCGCCCGACAGGTTGTTCCACGCGGTCAATCCGTCCAGGAGCGAGGCCCAGGCACCCGCATTGGGCTGGTTGACAGACCAAAGGGTGGTTGGGGAATTGGTGTTGAAGAGCGGCGCTAGGAGCGCTACGTGCCGCCAGTCGTTCCTCGGTTGCATCAACACGCCATAAAACCAACTCCATGTGCCGGCTCCCGCCCACCGTGTCCAAGTAGGGTAGTCGACCACTGCCGACTTCAAATAGAGAGTCTGCCAGGGCGTCCCGCGATGCACCTGACCGAGCGATGCGGTATCCAGGGTGGTATCCACGGGGAAGGTCCAATCGTCGGAGCAGGTGATCCGCGGATCTTTCACACGCAGGTCTGTGATGGTGGAACTGGCCGAGGCGGAACCGAGACTGCTTCCAGGCCACGGCTCATACGCCGAATTGACCGTACCAATGTTCCCGATCGTAGACATCATCCGCACAGATATGTCCCAGTCGCAGTTGGTCGTGTAGTTGGAGGGCGTCAGGTCGCCGACGGTGTAGTGAACCAGTGGATCGTTCGCCTGCCAGGAGGTGTAAAGGTACATGTCCCGAACCGCGTTGTAAGGACAATAAAAGTGGTTGGTGGGGTAGAGCGGGCCCGTCAACACCCCGACAGCAGGCAACTGCAAGAGATTCGTGCGGAAGAAATTGATGGCACCCTGGATGTTCCATCCTGGGGGCGAGAACGAATTGGCGTAATTCCACACCAGGTTGTTGCTGTTCATCCCCAGACCAGCGTAGATCTGGTTGATGATTCCATAGGTGGGAGACGCCTGGGTCGTGCCCACCCGGTTGGTGAGGAACATACTGCCGTACCCGCCGTCCAGCCTGCCGCTGGCGACTGCACCATGGAAAAGACTGGTCGTGATGTCGAAGGACGGGCTGGCCGCGGCCAGGTTGACATAATCCACGATTCGCTGGGCGTCCGTGTCGTAAAGCACGAAGCGCATGCTGGAGGCCAAGTTGAACCACCAGCGCGGGACGGGGAACCCCTGGCCGATCTCGAACGAGGTCTGAGCGGGGGAGATAAACGCGTTATTGATGAAGGAGTAGCTGGAATTGGTCAAGCACATGAAGTGGCTGGTTCCGGCAGCGAACGGGATGGCGAAAGAAGGGTTAGGGAATAGCGGATTGGAACCGTGCCAGGAGTTACCTGGTATCAGTAGGGCCGGTGCGGTGGCGAACCAGACATAATTGGAGTACGGGGCGGAGTTGAAATAGGTCATTGCGCCGGAGTCATCGGTGATCGTAGCACTGAACTCAGCCGCGATGATCATCTGCAGGTTGCGCGGATAGACGTTGGTAAACGAGTTCCATGCCTCGATGCCGAACTCGTTGGTGATCGAGAGCAGGTACATCTGGTTGGTCGCCTGTGGGTACTTGTCTGTGGCCAGGTTCTTGATGAATTCCAGTTTCCGGGCCACTTCGATTTTAGTTCGCAACTCCAGTTCATTGAAATTCGGGAACCCCTTTTTCGCCCCGATCACCAATGGGATGCCCAGGACCAAATCACGCGCGTCCACCCAGATATTGGTTGTGTCATTGAAGCGCCGCATGGCCGGGGGATTGCTGATGAGGCCTGCGTGGTTGGTGAGTTCTTCATAGCCGACGATGAACACCTGGGTACCGTTCGTTTGCGTGGTCAGGAAAAGAGGACGGAAGATCGTCGGGAAGGCGTTCGTCGTCCCGTAGCATCGGCTGGTGGCAGCATCGTAGAGGTTCGCGGCCACCTGCAAGACCCGGTGGACCGCCGGGGTATATTGATTCGTGGGATAGACCTGGATCGAGTCCAGGCCCGCTGGAAAACCCGGGTACCCTGGGTAGGGGGACGATCGTGCGGCCAGAGCCGCATCCGATTCCAGGAGCCGCGAGGCGACGTTCGTGAAAAAGCGGATGGGGCTATCGGTGCTCAAGGCCGCCTCCGCCGGTTGGGTGAACTGCCCCAGGCAGAAGGCGACGGTCAGGAGCAACACCTTACTCACATCGGACTGATTAGGAATCTTCACCCACGGGGACGATATGATAACTTCTGTCAGCCTGTCAATCACCCGGAAGGGGGAGCCGTTCGGCGATCACCGCGACATCGCTCCGGCCTCCCGTTGGTATACGGCAAAGAGGCATTGGCTCCCGCTGGTGACCCTGAAGTAGGGCCTGAAATGGAGTGCCTCGGGCCATCCACCGGCCAGGTCGTCGCCGTCGGCGAATACGACGTACTGCACCTCGGGTGGGGGATCGGCGATGCGATCCGGGGTGCGGGCATCCACGAGTGGGAGCACTCGGTTCTCGAAGTTCTTTCCGAAGAGATAGTAGCAACCGGAATTGAGCCCGCCGATGAACCCGAAGATTCCCGGTGTTTTGAGTCGCTCATAAAGCTGTTGGTAAACTTCGCGCGACGAATAACTCTCGCGAAGCACGAGGGATCGTGGCGGCTCCCTTTCCCATTGGTAATCGACGGAGAGCGCATGATCTTTTTGAATTCGAGAGATCAGCTTGGCCACGGCACCGCCGTGGCCGCTATCCCAGCGCCGCACCATGAGTCCCAGGTCAAACAGTAAGAACATCCCCGTGCTGGCCGTAAGCAGTCCCAGGGCGGCCGCTTTGGCCCAGCGAGGTTCCAAAAGGAGAGCCGCCAACGGAGCGCCGATGACCAGAAATGCGGGGGTGAGCCGAAGGAGTCCGATGGATTGCCACCGCATGACGGTGTGACACAACACAAAAGCGCCGACGGCCATGAGAACCAGGACCCCAGCCGCCAAGCGGTCGAGACTATCTGGATGTCCCGCGACCTTCGGTGATCGAACCCATCGACTGGCCGCCATGCCCAGGCCGGGCAGGAAGAAAGCGATGCCGAGCAACCCCAGCCCACCTCGGGGTGCGAGAGCTCGATCCGGCAGACCGTAAAAATCAGTGTCCTCGGTGAGTTCCTTCCTGGCCCCAACCAGCTTGAGGACCCCTCGGCAAAACGCCACGTAGCGAGACTGGAGTGAATTGGGTATCCAGATGGTGTCGAAGGCGATAAGGACCGTGCCACGGCTTACTCGAGTCCAGACCTCGCGGGGTCCACGTTCCTGGGACAATGCCTCATGGAGCAGCGTCGGGCCGCCCCAACTCCCGTACCATAGGCGGTTGCTGGCGTAATTCCAGATCAACCCGGAGGCGATCAGGCCCAGCATTCCCGCCGCCGTGGCAGCGGCCAGCAGGCGTGGTCGCAGCCAACTCGTTCGATGGAGGATGAGGATCGCCAGGAGGTAAACTGGGGCCATCAGCAGCGTCGAGTTCTTGACCCCGCAGGCCATGGCGAAACACGCCGCCGACCAGGCGAAGCGAGTGGCTTCCGGACGCCGCGGGTCGCCCTGGGTCCGGCTATCGATCAAAAACAGGGCGCTGGCAGCGGCCCACATGCCAGCCAAAAAGAAGGCGGCTTGCGCCGTCATGAAAACGACGGCAAAGCTGGTGTAACCGCTCAGAATAGCGGCCGCACAGGCGGCGGCCCCCGGACTGGCGCCGAGGCGGCGACTCAAGGAAAAGACGATGCCGAGGCTCAGGAAGGCGCCGATCGCCGATAGCACGGCGAAGGCCACCGGCGAATGAGCGTAAAGGTAACCCGGCAAGGCCAGACCTTCAGCAGCGAACGACAGAGCACAAACCCGCGGATCGTTGACCGAGAACGGGAGGATGGACCGGTGCTGGATCCAGAACAAGGGCATCTCGAAATGGTAGGGGTCGGCGTTGAGGATCATCAGGGCTCCGAGGGCGCTATGCACGGCGGTCGCAGCTACGGCAACGCACATCGTGACCAGCGCGAGGGGTTCGCGCTTCAGGTGCCGGAGTGTCCTCCAGGCTCCGCCCAGTAGCATCCCCCAAGCCCGGCGCGCCGGGTGTAGCCGCCAAAACCGCGCCGTCACGAGAACGAGCACGGTCATTGCCAGGTTGGCGAGGAACAGGCCCGCTGCCGTCAAAAGCCTGGGCCACGAGAGGATCTGGAGGCAGAAAATCAACTGCGCCGCGGCGCCGGTGAAAATGACCACCGCCCGCTGGACTAGGCTGTTCAACGGCAGGCGGCGCTCGAGACTAAAGCCCGAGACGAGGCATAGGCAGTAAACCAATATCAGTGCAAACATAAACCAGCGACTTCCCATTCGAGGGCGAGTTGGGATTCCCGCCCTGGTCCGAGGGACTATAAGATTCGGGGTAGCCATTTCAAGAAAATTGGCTGAGAGTCGAGGGAATCCTCCCCGCATTGGGTCTGAACTCGAGTATTGTTGCCCGGCCAGGATTGTCCGGTTTTGGTTAGCGTCCGCAATGGTCGTTGTCGGGACCCAGTTTTCATCCTTTAAGTCAGATTGCGCTTTACCTGAAGGGCTAGCTTCCGCATTTTCTTGGGGCGGCTTGGGGCGAGCTTTCCAAGCGCGCGGAATGTTGAACAAAGCGCTGACGATTGCGTGGATTTCGGATTTTCCCGTGGAATGGCTGCCCGATCTGCCGCCTGACCTGCGGGGTTGGCCCAGGCGGCACCCTGCCACCTGGCAGATGGCCTTGCTTACGGAGTTTGCGAAGAACCCGGACATCCGCCTGCATGTGGTTCTGTTGCGGAAACAGGTTGGCCGTGAACTGACTTTCGAGCACAGTGGGGCGGTGTTTCATGTATTGCCGGCGGCACCCTGGGCGCGTCTGGGCTCTTTGTTTTGGTTGGATACGTTGCTGATTCGCCGGCTGCTTCGGAAAGTCCGGCCGGATTTGGTGCATGCCTGGGGCACGGAAAAGGGCTCCGGGTTGATCGCGCACCGGCTGGGGTACCCGTACTTGATGACGATCCAAGGCCTGTTCTCCTGGTATAAAGAGCTGGTGCCCCTTTCGCGCTATGACCGGTTCGTTGAGCGTATTGAACGGACCACTCTCCGTCGCGCTACCGCGGTTTCGGCTGAGTCCAACTATACCATTCGCTACATTCAGGAGCGCTATCCACAGCTTCAGCTTTTTCAGGTGGAGCATGTCCCGAATCGGGTGTTCTTCGGAGTGCGGCGTCAGCCGCAGGACCGGCCGCTGCATTTGGTTTCGGTCGGCACACTGGGTTTTCGCAAGGGTACGGACCTTCTTTTTCGGGCGCTGGAACCATTGGTCGCCGCCATGGATTTCAAGCTGACCGTGATCACCAATCCAGCCGCGCAGTTCCTCGAGCAAGCCCGGGCGACGGTTTCGGAGGGGCTTTGGCGCCGCATGGAATTCAAACACCATCTCACCCCGGCGGAAGTGGCCAAGGAGTTGGAAACGCCGACCTTGATGCTGCTGCCGACCCGTGCTGATACTGGACCGGTGGCCGCCAAGGAAGCGGCGGTGGCCGGCCTTCCACTCGTGGCTTCGGCTATCGGCGGCGTGCCCGATTACGTTACACCCGGCAGCAACGGTTTGACCTTCCCACCAGGAGACCTGGAGGCCTTCGGCCGGGCCATTCGCCAAGCGGTGTCGCATCCCTTGCTTGGCAGGGGAATGGTGGAGGCCCGAACCCTGGCTCGGGTGCGGGAGCATTTGTCGCCCGAGTTGATGGCCAGTTCCTTCTTGAAGGCTTATCGCGCGGTCTTGGACCTCAGGCGCTGAACGAGCGGGGTGTACGGGAGTCTGCGCCCAGGGCTCAGTCGGAAACGAACTGCTTCGCGATCCTCGTCGTATAGGTCATTTTATCCGGTGCGCCGCCGCTGATGCTCGGCGGCGGAGAATTGCGACGGGCTTAGGTTGCAGCCGGTCCACGAAAACCCGGGCCCATTCGGAGTTCCGGAGGCGGACGAAGTCGGTTAAAGGCGAGGCTGGGTTTCGGCATGGTGGCCGCAGGCGTGGCCACGCCGTGATTCAGACTGATGCTCAAAGCCAGCAGGCCGGTGAAGGTGGGGAGGTCCACATAGAGCGAGCCGAACACCGTCATAAAATAGACCACCTTCGCTGCATAGAAAGCGAACAGGAACGAGTTAAGTCGTTGCAACGAGGGGTCACCAAACTTGAAATTCCGATAGACCACGCGACCTCCGGCGGCAAGGAGCCAAAGAAAACCGATGGTCCCAAAGATGCCCAACGGGAGAATTACGGACAAGGGACCGTTGTGGTAGTCGCTGGCGTATTCACTCCCTTCGTGACCGACGCGGGTGGTCAGGCCAATGAGTTCGGTTTCGCGGCCACCCATCGCATAGCCTTTGCCAACCAGGAGATAACGGGGAATCTCGGGAATTACCTCGTTCCACATCCGGACCCGCCATTCGCTGGAATACGCGGCATCCATCTTCACTTCCTGGTCGATGTTGACCGGCAGAAAAGCCAAGGTCCGTTGAACCGAGAGCGGGAGGCTGGTGGCGAAGGTGCCCACTAAAACTGCCGTCGTGATCCCGCAGAGAATGATGGCGGGCAGAACCCGGCTGCGATAGAGCCCCTCGATGTAGAACAGGATCGCTGAAATCATGAAGAACTGTACCAGTAGGGATCGGAACCCGCCCATCAGCCCGATGAACATGCAAAGCAGCAACAGCAGGAACTTGAGCGGACTTCTCAGAGTGATCAGTTCCGTCAGACCGAAGCGGGCGAGGATGGCGCAGAAAACGCCCAAGCTGAGCGTGGTCAAGCCCCCGGAACGCATGAAGAAGCGGCTGTTGACGACAAAGTCGCTGGAAAGGTCGGTGATGTTTTCAACTGGGAAGATTAGGAACAGGAAATTGAAGGCAGGGTGAATGGTGCCCGCCAGATTTCCGATGGCTTGGGTCGCGCTGCCCAGGAAAAACAGCATGATGTAAAGCACGGCGTGCTGGGGTGGAATGGACCGGTAGGTAATGGCGAAAAAACCGGCGATGGCTCCCAGAATATAGAAATATCGCTTCCCGCCATAAACGTCGCCGCCAAAGGAACGTAGGCCGATACCCCCGGTTAGCTGGGCGGTCACCAGCGTTACCGCGGCCAAGAAGATTAACGGCCAGATCAGGGAAGGGACATAGATGAACTTGCGCTCGCGCTTTAGGGCGTACTGAATGATGGAGATGGTCAGGCTGATGGCGGTCATACCCATCCAGAGCTGCGGGCGGCCCGGCAAAAAGAAGATGGCGGCACTCATGTTCCAGCTCGCGATGAGCCAGGGATGATGCCACTTCAGGAACATCGGGAGTGTGAGAATGAACATGAGCACGCCGACAAAAATAAGCGTACCCAGATCGGGAGGAGAGGCCAATAGGTACCCCAGGAACACCGCAAGGGGCAGGCATAGGCCGTAAATAATCAGCGAGCGAAGAAGTAAGGACGCACTGGTCATTGAGGCAAGGGGTAAGGCTGTTTCATACGTCCACCACGGGAGAAGAAAAGGCCGGTACGGGCAAGGGCTGATCGGCTTGTCGCGGGCGGGGTGCGGGCGGGCCATTCAAGGCCACCGCGAAACCAAGGACGCCCGTGAAGAAGTAGAAATCGACGTACAACGCGCCGAACACGACGAAAAAGAACACGCTCTTGGCGAGGAAAGCGCCAAAAAGAAAAGTGTTGATTTGCCGTAAAGCCGGATCGCCGTGCCGGTAATTGTGGTGCAGGTATTTCAAACCTGCGCCCAGGAGCCAGACGAAGCCGAGCAAGCCGAACAAGCCGAAGGGAATGATGATCGAGAGCCCCCCGTTGTGATAAGCCCCGGTCAGGAGAGAGCCCATCGAATAGGTATCCTGGTGAGAGGCATCCGCCAGGGCGGCCATCTCCATCTCATTGGGGTCGAGTGCATAGCCCTTGCCTTTGAGTAGGTAATTGGGGATCTCCGGCACAATGACCTTCCACATTTCCACGCGCCACTGAGAGGAAGCTTCCGCATTTTGCCGTACCAGCGGGTCCACCGGGACTGGCAGGAAACTGAGCGAGCGTTGCACACTCAAGGGTAGCTTCTCCAATTGAGTGACGCACACCACCCCCACCACCAGGCCGAGGGCGGCTAGCACCGCCAGGATTCGCGTCCGGTGCAGGCCTTCCAGGACAAAAACCACCGCTGCGGTCATCATGAATAGGATTAAAACAGAGCGATAACCCGATTCCAGACAGCCGACGGCGGCCAGGAAGAACAGGAAAAGGCGCATAGGCCGGCGCAGGTCAAGCACCCCTCTCATGCCGTAGCGAGCCAGCAGGAAACTGTAGAGGGCGGCGGAGGTCATCATCAGGCCGCCAAATCGGCCCGTGTAGCCCGCTCCGGCCATATCGGCGCCCGCCTGTTCCAGCGCCACGGTGATGGGAAACAGGCCATATAAAAAAAAGAAGCTGGGGCCGGCGGAATACACCAGGTTGCCCACGATCCCGGTAAGGCCGGGAAGGAAGAACATGGCGGAATACAACTCGGCGCGGTGGGCCGGAATCCGGGTGCTGGTGAAGGCAAAATAGCCAGCGATAGCTCCGAGGATATAATAATAGCCTTTGCCACCAAATTTGTCGGACCCCATCATTCTTAGCCCAAAACCTCCGGTCATCATGGCGGTGACGATCACCGCGAGGGCGAAAAAGCAGAGTGGACGAGTCAGGGAGGGAACCTGAATGAAGCTTCGATTGGGGTTAACCGCCCGGTTCAACACCGCGAACAACAGGCTGCCAAAGGAAAGCACCAGCCATAGTGGGGGTTGGCCGGGTATGAAGACTGGCGCCACCTGCGCGTTCCAGGCCAGCACCAGCAGCGGGTGGTGCCAGTTCATGAGCAGTGGCACGCTCAAAGTAAACACCACCAGCACCACCACCGCCATGGAACTCGGATCGAGCGGCTCCGCCAGCAGGTAGCCCAGAAGCACTGCCAGGGGAATACAAATTCCCAGAATCAGGTGGGCTCGCGGTACATTAATCGTTTTCGCCATTCGAGTTAGTATATACTAGTGGATTTGCGCGGTTGTGCAACGTCATATCTGCGGTGGATCGGGAGCCATGGACCTTTGAACATTCGGCTCCGGGGTGTGTCAATCAGGAGGCAGCGATTCTCAAAATCTAATATCATGTCACGCTTTCGTCGAGTGGTTCATGGAGTGGCTTCCGGCTATGGGGTGTTGGTGGCCACCGCCCTGTTCGGGCTGGCTTCTGTACCCATGGCCCTTCACTACTTGTCGAAAGACCAGTTCGGGCTCTGGGCGTTGATGTCAGGCATCGGGATGTACCTCAGCTTGATCGACCTCGGGATGTCTGGCTCGGTGGCGCGGTTGCTGGTCGACCACAAGGACGACCGCCAGACCGGTGCTTACGGTGGGCTCATCAAGACCGGTTGGCTGGTTTTGCTGGTTCAGGGGGCTTTGGTACTGGTGGCAGGCTGTGCCTTGGCTCCCGGGCTTTGCGCGTTGCTGAAGCAGATTCCGCCCGAGTTGGAAGGCGATTTTATCGCGCTGGTGAGGTGGCAAAGCGCGGCGTTAGCGTTGGGTTTTGGGACGCGGATTTTCAGCCACCTGCTCAACGCCCATCAACGGGTGGACCTGTTCAACTACAGTCAAATGGTCAACCTGGTCCTTCAGTTCGCCTTGCTCTGGTGGTTTTTTCACGTCGGACAGGGCGTCTTCAGCCTGGCGTGGGCGGGGTTGCTGGGTTCGGCGGCTGGCGCCACAGTCTGCCTGGTGGCATGCTGGCGGTTGAGGTTGTTTCCGCCCCCGGGCGCTTGGGGACGCGCTTCCTGGAGCTGCTTCAGGGAGGTCTTCAGTTACGGAACGGACATGTTTCTGGTCGCCGTGGGAACACAGCTCATTCTGGCCAGTCAGACCATGATCATCACCCGGTGCCTGGGCCTCCAGGCGGCGGCGGCCTGGAATGTGGGGACGCGCGCCTACACCCTCGTTTCGCAGGCCCTTTGGCGGGTCTTCGACTTTTCCGGCCCAGCGCTCTCGGAGATGATCGTTCGCGGGGAGCGGACTCTGTTACGGGAGCGATTCAAAGGGTTGGTGATCCTGTCCGCCGCCTTGAGCGGCTCCGCTGCGGTCGCTTTCGTCCTTTGCAACGCTACCTTCGTCACGGTGTATACTCACGGCAAAATATCCTGGTCGTCGGCGAATGACCTGCTCCTGGGCGTATGGATGATCGTGTTGTCAATCCTTCATTGCCATGGGGCTTTCGTGCTGCTGACCAAGAAGATTGAGTTCATGCGCTACGTCTATTTCGTGGAAGGAATCGTGTTTGTATCGGCCGCCCTGCTCGTGGCGCGCCGGGGCGGCTTGCCGGCGGTCATCCTGTGCTCCGTGGTGACGAGCACTTGCTTTAGTGGCGCGTACGGCATTTGGCGAATGAGCCGGTATTTCGGATTCCCGCTTCGCGAGATTGGGATTCGGTGGCAAGCGCCGATGATGCGGGTCCTGGCTGCGTTTGTGCCCGCCGCCGTGGTTTGGTGGTGGGGTAGTGAGCGGCTGATGCCCGGGCTGATGGACGCGGTCTCAGGACTGGAGGTTTCGGGAGACAACCCTCGGTTCGTGGCGCAAGTGGTGCGGCTGGCCGCGAGTGCGCTTTTCGCAGGCGCCTGGGGTTCTTATCTGTTCCTGCGGCTGGGACTCCCTCCCAGCATGCAACGTGAGCTGCTCCATCGAGCTCCGAAGCGAGTTAATCCATTCCTGCGGCGAGTCTTTGCTTTACAGGCGGTGTGATCCGCACCCTACGGCTTCTCAAAATAGGCGTAGATGCTGACACCCCAGTGAGGGAAGATGAGCTTCATCCCGCTCTTCCGATAGACCATCCCGGCAAGCTGCGGCAACCACTCGCCTCCCGGTCGCCGAGGACGTCCGATCGAAGCCGCTAAGCGGTTGTGGAGTTTGCCACCCCGCTCGATGTCGGTGCCGTAGAGTCGGTCCCCGCCGCTCTCGATCAACCTCAGACCGGAAGCCCGCCCCAATTGGGCAAAATCGGCCAGCCTCCAAAGACTGACGTGGTGCGGGGGCCATTGGTGAGGGTCCCAAGGGGTTAACCGGTAAAACCCTTCAGCGGAGGGAACGGCTGCGGAGATGACCCCGCCGGGTTTCAGCAGGTCAGCCGCCTGCCGCAATACCGCCACCGGGTCAGGGACATGTTCGAGCACCTGGAAGAAAGTGATGAGGTCCAAGCTGCCCAACGCCTGGTCCGGACGCAACTCGTGCAGCATCCGATCGAGGACCTGATGACCTTTGGCGCGGGCCTTTTCCGCGGCGGCGGGATTGAGTTCCAGGCCGAAAGTCTCCAAGCCTGCTTGGCGGGCCAAGTCCAGGAACAGGCCGCTGCCGCAGCCAACGTCCATCACCCGCCGCAGGCCGCGGCGGCAGGCCATGTCGAGAGAACGAACGAACTCCGGGCGGTCCGGGGCGAAATACTCAGCATGTTCGAGCTGCCGGTAAAAGGCCTCGTTGCCGGCGAGGGCCGGGTCGAAAAACTGATAGCCGCAGGCATCGCAACGGCGGCGCACCACGAGAGAGTCCTTGGCGATTGCCCCCCAGGCATCCTCCGTGAAGCAATGCCCAACCACCCGCCAGAGTGACTCTAGCTCAGGCCGGCTCAATTGGTCCACGGGTTGCGACGCGGGCCCCTGGCAGAGGGGGCAACTGGGGGTGGAGGGGAGTGGGTTCATAACACGAGTCAAGGTTTTGGGTTGACCGGTTTTTGAGCTACGAGGGTCCATCCCATGGTCAAGAGGTCATGCTTCAAACGGCGGTCACAAGCGAGGAAGAACCGGTTGATCAGCCAGCTTATGGGGCGGCCGGGAAGTGGCTGAACATGCTGGAGCACCTGCCCGAGGAAGGCGTAGGATCGGCCGCGGTTAAATAGTTTTGTCAAATCCAGCCCACTCGTTTTCACCAGGTGCAAAAGGCCGTCGTAAGGATACCGAAAGAAATCGTAAGGCAGGTCGTGGCGGGGCCAGTACATGGGCGTGCTGAGAATGACGTATCCCCCTGGTTTGACCACCCGGCGCATCTCGGAGAGGGCGAGCAGGGGCTCGCCGACGTGCTCCAGGACCTCAGTGCTCGTCACGGTATCGAATTCGTTGTCAGGGAACGGGAGCGCCGTCGCTGAACAGATCACGTCTGGCCGCGAGCGATCCGATTGATAATCCGCGCCGATGTAATGAGACGCTGATGAAAAAAACGTCTTCTCGTAAGGCCGTTGGCCGCAGCCCACGTCCAACAGACGGCCCCGGATGAAGGGGGCGCATTGGCGCAGAGAGTTTTCGAGCATCACCATCGTCAGGTAGGTGCGGTCGGCGGCTCCCATCGAGCATTGCGGCTGGCCGGGCAGGCTATCCAGCGGGTGCTCGGCAAGCGGGTGTGTCGGAGTTCTGGCCATAGGTTGAACGAGGCGCAACATACGTTTCGAGGTGGGGCCTCGCAAGTGATTTCAGGTTGATTTCAGTTTCCGATCAGGGTGCGACACCGCACCCACGCGCCCTGTTCGGGGTTGGGCCGGTGGGCGGGCCGAGACACCGCCGGTGGTTGCAGCCTTTGAATTGGGATCAAGCGGATGCCTTGTAAAATCAGTCCGCGCGGGTTGCGGCTGCGCCGGTCCGGCGGCGTTGATACTCCTGCAGCAGCCGGTCCCCGTAATCCTGCCAGGTATTACGCTCCGCGCCCTTGAGGCTTGCCGCCCGCCCCAAGCGCCGGTTGAGGTCCACATCGTTTGCCAGCCGAACCATCGCGGTGGCGATGTGTTCCGGGTCACGTCCTCGGACAATCAACCCCTGGACGCCGTCCTCGACGAGTGTGGTGGTGCCGCCCTCGTGAGTGCCGATGACGGGCAAGCCGGAGGCCAAGGCCTCGATTTGAGCGCGAGCGATTCCCTCCTCTTGCGATGGGAACACGAAGGCACTGCAACTCCGAAGCAAGGGGGCGAGTTCTGCGTGGGGCAAGGAGGGGTAGTGGGTGAACGTCCCCTCCCACCGGGGACGCTCGCGCTTGAAATCGCACTTGTATTGACCGACGCAAATGAGTTCCGCTTCCGGCAGGCGAGCTTTCACGCGTTCAAAGGCACGAAAGAGGTACTGGTGGCCCTTGCGCAGACAGATGGTGCCAACGCAGATGAACCGCGGTTTCGCCGGGAGCTCGGTACGGGCGCTGAACATCGAAGTGTCGACGCCCATCGGATTGATCAGCACCTTCGCTCGGGGAATGCCGTTCAAGACCATCGACTCCAGACAGAACTGGGACTGGACGATGACCACATCGGCCCGCTCCAGTTCGCGGTTCATGCGCGAGAACATCCAGGCGGGGATGGGGACTCGCTCGCCGGGGCACCACAAATCGCACTCCCGTTGCCAAAATCCATAATAGGTGACCGGATGGCTGTTGGGGCAGTCGATGACCTTGAGGGCACCCACCTTCTCAGCCTGATCGAACGGCTCCGTGGCGAAGCCCATGATCGCCTGGACGACGTCAGGCCGCGGGGCCCGCGGTGATCGGAACGCCGCGCGAAGCCATGTGCGCCAGAAAGGCAAGAGGGCGTAGGTGGCCCGTTCCTGCCAGATCTGAGAGGTTAGATGGTAAAACGGCTTCATCGCGAGGTGGTAGGGCCAACAGCGGCGAAACTGGTCCGGCGGGATGCCGCTTCGGTTTCGATCCGCCATCCACAAGCCCGCCAGCGCGCCGCGAGCCGAAAAGGCGGCCCCGCTCTGGCCGAGATGCCAGGCGCGTGTGGTGGTTAGGAGTACTTGCATGCCAGCCTGAGCGTATCCAACCCGGCCCCGGCGGCCAAGCCCTTTCCGGTGTTTTCCGGTGCTCCGGCACGGTTCCTGCGGGCAGTTTTCCCCCGTCGTCCTCGCCCGTCTGATCGCTGGCGAATCGGTGGAACTTCGGTCGTGGCGGGTTCCTTGAGGCGCAAACGCCGGGATGCCGGAGGCCGGCCAAAGCCGAACCGCCACCGATTGCATATGCTTATAATGGCGCGAAGATGTTTTTAATTGCCATCAGACACCAGTTTGGGCAATATTTCGCCGGCTATACACGCCCGACATGAACACGGTGGATTCACGGCGCACGAATAGCCAGTTGAATAACGAAGCGTGATGACGCATCTAAACAAACAACAAACGATCGGAACATATTTATGAAAAAACTCTTCGGATTCGGTTTGGCGTTGTTGGTGGCGGGGGCGGTTTCGGCCCACGCTGCGGACGCCAAGGAACTGTGGGACAAGAATTGCAAGAAATGCCATGGTGAGGACGGCAAGGGCAAGACCAAGATGGGCGAAAAACTCGGCGCCAAGGACTACACCGACGCCAAGGTGCAGGCCGAACTCAAGGATGACGCCATGGCCAAGGCTCTCAAAGATGGCGTGAAGAAGGGCGACGAAACCAAGATGAAGGCGTTCGGCGACACCCTCAGCGACGACGAAATCAAGTCGCTGGTGGCCTACATCCGTACGCTCAAGAAGTAATGCCAGGAGAGCCATAAGAGTATGAAAAAGACGATTATCTGCGGGCTGGCCCTGATGGCCGCTGGGTTCATGAGCGCGCACGGCGCCGACGCCAAGGAGTTGTTCACCAAAAACTGTGTCAAGTGCCATGGTGAGGACGGCAAGGGCAAGACCAAGATGGGGGAGAAGCTGAGCATCAAGGACTACAGCGATGCCAAGAATCAGGCCGAGTTGAAGGACGACGCGATGGCCAAGGCCATCAAGGAAGGCGTCAAGGATGGTGACAAGACGCGCATGAAAGCGTTTGGCGAAGAGTTGAGCGCCGACGACATCAAAGGTTTGGTCGCCTATTTTCGTACGCTCAAGAAGTAATTCTCGGTTAGTTTGACCACGACACGGGAGCCCAGGGCTCCCTTTTTCTTTGCCATTGTGATAAGTTTAGTTAACTATGTCATTGCAGTGCGCTAACTAAACCTTTTTTGGTGTTTGACATGGCAAAAAAGGGTTACTATTGGGCAAGAGAGGATTAGCCGAAATCCACGGGTCCCCGTAATAATTGCTTCCACGATAGCGATACGACCGATTACGTTGTGGTGATAAGCACGAATTGAGACCCATGCGACCGATGTCTGATATCAAAATGCCGCCCCGGTACCCCGGGCTCAGCCTGCGGGTTTGGCCGGGTGCGTTACGTCCCTGCATTCTATGAATGACAAGCCAAGAAGTTCGGTGGTGTTGTTGGCGTTGGCGCTGGTCTTTTGCGCGCTGGCGCTGGCCTTCGGCCTGCGCGTTTGGGGCAAGCCGCGAATCCTGCCGCCTAATCCGCTGGTGGACGTGCAGTTCATTACCCCCAACACGATCCGCACCTCCTACGTCCAGATGATCCGCCTCAAGGCCGATCTCTCGGACTTTGATTGCTACGGCTGCCACGAGAAGAACAAGCCGCCGACGCTCCGGTTCGATACCAACCAGAACTTGATTGTGCCGCAGGAGCACTCCGATGTGGTGATGAATCATGGCCGCCATGGGCGGAACAACAACTGTTTCAACTGCCACAATGAGAAGAACTTACTGCTGCTCCAGACTCGGGATGGACGAGAATTGAAACTGGAGGAGTGTCCTCCCTTGTGTGGAAGCTGCCATGGACCGACATACCGGGATTGGGAGGCGGGGGCCCACGGCCGCGTCAGCGGCTATTGGGACAAGACCGCTGGCGAGGTGAGAAAGGCCATCTGTGTCGATTGCCACAACCCCCATAGTCCGAGGATACCTACGCGAAAACCCGCCCCAGCACCCAACCCGCTTCGCCCGGCCGGACGCCAGGTTACGCACGAGGACTAAGCCATGAACGCAAACCAACCGAACGCGAACGCGAAAGTCCCCATGGAGGCGGGACTTAGCCGGCGCAATTTTCTCCGAAACTCTGCGGTGTTTGCCTCCGGCTTGGCCGCTCTGGCCGCCAGCCTGGCCCCGTTGCGAGAGCTCGAAGACTTCCCCTCGATGGACCAGTTTCTCCAGAAATACTATAAGGAACTTACGCCCGAGGAAATGGCCAAGGTACTCAAACGGATCGAAGACGAAGTCGAGCGCCAGTATAGCCTGCGTCCGCATGTGCGCGACCTGAAGCCTCTGGCGGGAGTCGAATATGTTTATGCGCTCAATCTCACGCGCTGCATCGGATGCCGCAAGTGCGTCCATGCCTGCGTGGCGGAGAATAACCAATCCCGCACACCGGAAATCCAATATATCCGCGTCTTGCGTTTGCCTCACGGCTCATTGGATTTGGAAAAGGCCGAGCACAACTACAATCCTGAGGCAGTGCCGGAGAAGGGTTACTTTTACATGCCGGTGCAATGTCAGCAGTGCAAGAACCCTCCGTGCGTGAAGGTCTGCCCGGTGCATGCGACCTGGCAAGAACCGGATGGGATCACGGTGATCGACTACAACTGGTGCATTGGCTGCCGGTATTGTGAAGCGGCTTGCCCCTATTGGGCTCGGCGTTTCAATTTCGCCCAGCCTTCCCTTCCCAAGGAACGGCTGAACCTGGACATGTCGTACTTGGGGAACCGACCCCGCGCCCGCGGGGTGATGGAGAAGTGTCACTTCTGCCTGCAACGGACTCGCGCCGGACGCTATCCCGCGTGCGTGGAGGTCTGTCCTGTGGGCGCCCGCAAGTTCGGCAACATCCTGGATCCGAACAGCGAGGTGGCATACATTCTCCACAACAAACGTGTTTTCATTCAATTGAAGGAGGAGATGGGGACTTCGCCGCGCTTTTTCTACTATTTTGACGTATGATGCGACCGGTTAGAAACTATCTATTTTTTCTTTGGCGCTGCGCGCGCAACGCCTTCAACGGGGATTGGCGGTATTACACCTGGATGGGGGTGTTGAGCGTGTTTTGCCTGTTGGGGATCAACGCCTACGCCCGCCAGTTTGCGCACGGGTTGATGACCACGGGCATGAGTGACGAGGTCTCCTGGGGGGTTTATATCGCCAACTTCACTTTTCTGGTCGGCGTGGCTGCGGCCGCAGTAATGATGGTGATCCCGGTTTATGTCTATAACAATGAGGAATTGCACGACTTGGTGATCTTCGGCGAACTCCTCGCTGTCGCCGCCATCCTCATGTGCCTGGCGTTCGTGACCGTCGACCTCGGCCGTCCGGACCGGTTCTGGCATTTGATTCCCGGCATCGGCCAGTTCAATTTTCCCGCCTCGATGTTGAGTTGGGACGTGCTCGTGCTCAACGGCTACCTGGTGTTGAACCTTCATATTTGCGGATATTTGCTTTACTCGCGATACCAAGGGCGAAAACCGTCGAAGTGGTTCTACATCCCGTTCGTATTTGTGGCCATATTTTGGGCGGTGTCCATCCATACGGTCACGGCGTTCCTCTATGTCGGCCTGGGTGGCCGGCCGTTCTGGAATTCGGCGATCGTCGGGCCTCGGTTTCTGGCTTCCGCTTTCACGGCCGGTCCGGCTTTGATCATCCTGGCACTGCAGATCATCCGGCGGGTGACGGATTATCACATTACCGATCGGGCTTTGTTGACCCTGCGGAGCATCGTGCAGGTGTCGATGCTCATCAACGTGTTCTTGCTGGCCAATGAGGTGTTTAAGGAATTCTATTCGGGGAATCTCCATGTGGCTTCTTCAAAGTATCTCTTCATTGGCCTCCATGGATACCATGCCCTGGTCCCTTGGATCTGGACCGCCATCGGCTTTAATCTCACGGCCATGGTCCTGCTGGTCCTCCCCGTCAGTCGCAGCCTGCGGTGGCTCAATGTCACCTGTGTGCTGTCCATCACCGGGATTTGGATTGAGAAAGGGATGGGCCTGGTGGTTCCCGGTTTCATCCCGACCCCGCTGGGCGAGATGATCGAGTACAACCCTTCGCTCAACGAAACACTCATCTGCTTCGGCATCTGGTCGTTCGGGCTGCTCTGCTATACTATTTTCTTGCGGATGGCGGTGCCGATCCTGCAAGGGCGGTTGGTCGCTCCGGGGGTGACCCCATTGGCCAGCGCTCACGCCAAATCCTGAAGGGTCCGATAATGAGCTTACAGCTAAGCGGGGAGAACACCCGCCAATCCCTGGCGGAGCATGTGGCCGCCAAAGGAGAAGAGGTGCACCTGCGTTACCCGAGGTTGGGGTGGAGCGAATTGCTACACCTGCTGGACAACCGGAATTTCGTACGCTATCCGTGCGACCTGATCTTCGAGGCTGGGGGGTTGCAACCAGGTGAATTTGCTCACGCGGAGCCGAAAGGAGATCGGCCTGAGGATGGTTTTCGGATGCTCGTTCACCCCCGGTTTGAGAACGATCTGGAGCAGGTGCCGCTCCTGGTTTTGTATCATCTGGTCACGGTAAATTATGGTGATTTCGCTTCGGGTGACGATGCCGAAGCGTATGGTGCCGCGGCGTTGGGGATGAACCGCGAGGACTATTACGCCGCGGTTTGCGTCTTGGCGGACAAACTGGAGCCGGTGGGCGGGCGGGGCACAACGGGACAGGACAAGAAATGTTGACTCTTTGGCAAGATTTGAAGTGCTCACAAATTGCTCTTGGTAGGACAATCAGGCGCATTAACGCGAGCGCGTTGAGCTGCGGTAAACGGCACCAAGAATACGCTGGGCGGTTTGACTGACCGCCGGCGGGTGCGGGTGCCGGAGCAAAACCAAGCTGCGTTACCATCTAATAATAAATATGAAAAAAGTAATCACCTTATCATTAGCGATCCTCGCGATGGCGGCCTTCTCCTCGCAAGCAGCGGACGGGAAAGCCCTGTATGAAAAGAGCTGCGCCAAGTGCCACGGTGCCGACGGCAAAGGCCAGACGGCGATGGGCAAGCGCTCGGGCGCCAAAGACTACACCGACGCCAAGGTGCAGGCGGAACTCAAGGACGAGGCCGCCCTCAAGGCTATTAAAGAGGGTTTCAAGAACGCCGAAGGCAAGCAGGTCATGAAGCCGGCCGAAGGCGTTTCCGACGAGGACGCCAAGGCCATGGTGGCCTATATGCGGACGTTCAAGAAGTAACCCGCACGACGATGGCCGCGCCCCGGGATTATGGCTACACGGCCGTTCCCGGGGCGCCTTTACCCTTTTGAAATCGCTTAGCCTGCCCTAATCCATGAATTCCGCCCCTGCTTCCACCCCGCGTTTGGCTTCCGTCTTCCGCAATTGGCTGAGCCTGATCGGGTTGACGATTCTCGTAGGGAGCGTGTTCTCCTTCTTCCTCCTGCTTTTGCTGGATGCGATGGCGCATTTCGCCAATCCTTACATCGGCATTCTGACGTATCTGGTCGCGCCCATGTTCTTTCTCCTGGGTTTGTGTCTGGCCTTGTTCGGCGCGTGGTTGCGTCGTCGTCAGGTCGCCAAGACCTCCGGACCGTTGGCCCCGTTGCGCATTGATCTGACCCGGCCGCGGGATCGGAAACTCGCGGCCGTTTTCTTGGTTGGGAGCGTGGGGTTCCTGCTGGTGTCCGCCATCGGCAGCTACCAGACCTACCATTTCACCGAGTCAGTGTCCTTCTGCGGTCAGGCCTGCCATGGAGTGATGAAGCCGGAACTGATTACTTATCTGCACTCTCCACATGCGCGGGTGGCCTGCGCGGAATGCCACATTGGCAAAGGCGCCAAATGGTACGTGCGGTCCAAGCTCTCCGGCACCTACCAGGTCTACGCCACCATGGCGGAGAAATACCCACGGCCCATTCCCACGCCGGTCCGCAACCTGCGCCCGGCCCAGGAGACCTGCGAGGAGTGCCATTGGCCGAAGAAGTTCGTCGGGAACCTGGAACGTACCTATTCCTATTTTCTGGGCGACGAGAAGAACACACCATTCACGTTGCGGATGTTGTTGAACGTGGGGGGGGCCGATCCCACACATGGGCCCGTGGGAGGCATCCACTGGCACATGAACGTCGGAAATAAGATCGAGTACATTGCTTCCGACGAAGCCCGCCAGAAGATTCCCTGGATTCGAGTGACGGATGCCCAGGGCGTGGTGACCGAATATCGGGTTCCCAGGTTCACCAATTCGCTGGAAGGCGTCGAGGTGAGGCGCATGGACTGCATGGATTGTCATAACCGCCCCGCGCACCGGTATCAGACGCCGAACAGTGCCGTGAACTTGGGCATGTCGCTAGGGACCATTGACCGGTCGCTACCCTATATCAAGACCAACGCCGTTTACGTCCTGACTCGTCCCTATACCAACGAGACCCAGGCGCTCCAGGCGATCGCCACTGGCCTGGCTGAGCGTTATCCCAACGAGCCGCGCGTTCGTCCGATCATCAGCGCTGTCCAGGAGATCTACACGAACAACTTCTTCCCCCAGATGAAGGCCAGTTGGAAAGTCTATCCGGACAATATCGGGCACAAGGATTGGCCGGGATGCTTCCGTTGCCACGACGGCCTGCACAAGACTGCGGACGGTAAACGTTCGATCAAGGCCGATGACTGCAACGCCTGCCACACGATTCTCACCCAGGGCAGCGGCGCGGAGTTGGAGCAGATCACACCCAAAGGTCAAAAATTCAAACACCCTGGAGATGAAGTCGATGGCGCCTGCAATGATTGTCACACCGGCGGACTCTAACCGCCATTTAAACCCTATGCTGGCTCGTCTATTCATACTTTTCATCTTGCTGGGATGGGTCCCGGTTTCCTTTGGCGCCGACAAGGGGCCCAATAGCGCTTGTCTCGATTGCCATTCGGACAAGACGTTGACCAAGACCAACGCCACGGGCAAAGCCATCTCACTGTTCGTGGATGAAGCTCGCTTTGCGGCGACGGTCCACAAGACCAATAACTGCGTGGGCTGCCATGCGGACCTCACGGATAAGCATCCGGACGACAATGTTCCCGCCAAGCCGCCTACTTGCGCGGGTTGCCATGCTGGGGAAGCCAAAGATTACACTTCCAGCATTCACGGGATGAGCCACTCCATGGGCGCTTCCGGGGCGGCGGGTTGCAAGGACTGCCACGGTTCGCACGCCATCCTCCCCGCCAAGCACGCGGACTCTCCCGTCTTCAAGCTCAACCTGCCCAATACCTGCGCTACCTGCCACACTAACGCGGGGCTGACCAAAGAGTACCAGATGAAGTTCCCTGAGGCGGCGGCTCAGTACATGGATAGCATCCATGGCCGTGCGTTGCTCAAGATGGGGCTGATCGTGGCACCTTCCTGCAACGATTGTCACGGAGTGCATGACATCAAACGCGCCGTGGACCGCGACTCGCCGATTAACGCGGCGAACGTGGCCAAGACTTGCGGCAAATGCCATGTTAAAGTCGAGGAAATTTATAACCAGAGCGTCCACGGCCGACTGCTGGCCAAGGGGGACAAGCGCGGACCGGTTTGCACCGATTGTCATACGGCGCACCAGGTCGAAACCCCTAAGAACGGGCATTTCAAGATGGCCAGCGACCAGCGCTGCGGCCGGTGCCACGAGGATCGGCTCGCCCATTACCGGGACACCTACCACGGCAAGGCGATGGCCCTGGGCAAGCCCAATGTCGCCTCGGATGTGGCCGCCTGCTATGACTGCCACGGCCATCACGATGTGTTGCCGCTGTCGGATCCGAAGTCACACCTTTCGAAGGCCAACATCCTGGGCACTTGCCAGCAATGCCACCCGGGAGCCACCGCCAAGTTTACGGAGTACAAACCCCACGCCAACCCGCTGGATGGAAAAAATTATCCAGCGTTACATTGGACGTTCTTGTTCATGACCAGCCTGTTGATCGGGGTTTTCGTCTTCTTCGGCGGGCACACCGGGGCGTGGTTGGTGCGCGCCATTTACCTGTACATGCACGACTCCAAGACGTTCCGCGAGGCCAAGATTAGTTCCCAAAGCGGCGGCGAGTGGTTCACACGTTTTGTGCCGTTCGAGCGATTCCTCCATTTCCTCGTGGTGACCAGTTTTCTCCTGCTCGTCATCACCGGCATGCCGCTGAAATTCTATTATACGGACTGGGCCAAAATCCTGTTTGGTTTCATCGGCGGCGCTGAGACCGCACGCGCGTTGCATCGCCTCGGGGCGGTGGTCACCTTCCTTTATTTCGGCCTGCACGTCACCTCGCTGCTGCACAACTGTTGGATTGGCCGGCAGAACATCCGCGACCCGCAAACGGGACGGTTTAGCCTTAAACGGCTTTGGAAAGTGATTTTCAGTCCCGACAGCATGATGTTCACGACCCAGGATTGGAAAGACTTCGTCGCCCACAATAAGTGGTTCTTCGGCAAAGGACCGCATCCTGAATTCGACCGCTGGACGTATTGGGAGAAGTTCGATTATTTCGCCGTGTTCTGGGGTGTGTTCATCATCGGCTCCAGCGGTCTGTTCATGTGGTTTCCGACCTTTTTTACGCGTTTCCTGCCGGGTTGGCTGATCAACATCGCGTTGGTCATCCATTCCGATGAGGCGCTGTTGGCGGCTGGGTTCATCTTCTCGATCCATTTCTTCAATACGCACTTCCGGATCGAGAAGTTCCCGATGGATACGGTTATTTTCTCTGGCCGTGTGTCCAAGAACGAGATGCTGCACGAGCGCCGACGCTGGTACGAACGGTTGGTGGCGGAGAATCGCCTGGATGACTTCCGCGTGCGGGACGAATGGCTGCGTTGGCGGAACATCGCCCGCACTTTTGGCTATTTCTTCTTTGGCATGGGGGTGTTGCTGCTCATCTTGATCGTGTATGCCATGATCACGCGCTTGACGCATTAGCGTGCTGGGCTCCCAAAATCCCACCTCATTCCCAGCCGCCAGGGCAGGGGATAAGTGGCGGGCCCAGCGTCCCACGGGAAACCCCTCCCGCTGGGTGTGCTTAGTTTCCAGCCGCGTCCGCCCGCCGGGCCGCGCGAGCATCCCTGTCCTGCCGGAGAAAGCATTCCCACGTTTTTTTCTGGAAGTTCCGCGGTTTTAAGGCACATTGCAGCGCACTTTGAACTATGGACTTAAAGCTTCCGCATCTTGGTGAAGGCGCAGATTCCGGCACGGTCGTGAATCTGTTCGTCAAGGAGGGCGATCTGATCGCGAAGGATCAGCCTATTCTGGAGTTGGAAAATGAGAAGGCGGTGGCGACTATTCCAGCCTCCGCGCCGGGGCTGGTGGTTAAAATCCACGTCAAACCAGGGGACAAACTGGCCGTGGGGCAACGTATTCTCTCGCTGACGGAAGCCGGTGGAAGCACCCCGGTCCCCGCCGCCAGGCCGGAATCGACCGAGGAACCGGCGCGCGAGCCAATCATTCAAACTCCGTCGCCGGAACAAGTTCCGAAACCAGCACCCCAGGCGGCTGTGGAGGTGACCGAGGCTGCGCCCGGCGGTCCGGTAGCCGCGGCTCCCTCGGTGCGGAAATTGGCTCGAGAACTCGGGATTGACCTCACGCGCATTCGTGGGAGCCAACGGGGCGGACGGATCGTGGTGGAGGACATTCGCGCTTATATTCAGCGGCTCCAGCGGTTGGCGGCACAGCCGCCGACACCGGTGGCAGCGGCCCCGGTATCGGCTTCCAAACCAGCACCGGAACGGGTTGATTTCTCCAAGTGGGGGCTGGTAACGACCAAGCCTCTTTCGCCGTTACGCCAGGTCATCGCGCGACGGATGACAGAGAACTGGAATGCGATTCCGCACGTCACACAGTTCGACGAGGCGGACATCACGGCGGTGACGGCCTTGCGCAAGCAATACGCGCCCGCCTACGAAAAGTTGGGAGCGCGGCTCACCTTAACCTCGTTCGCCTTGAAAGTCGTGGTGGAAACCCTGAAACAACACCCGATTTTTAACGCCAGCCTGGACGAAGTGGCTCAGGAGATTGTGTTCAAAAACTACTTCCACGTTGGTGTCGCCGTGGACACCGAGGCTGGCTTGATTGTTCCGGTGATCCGAGATGTGGACCAGAAGAGCATGCTGGATCTATCCAAGGAACTGGAGGAACTCGCTCGGAAGGCGCGGGAGCGGAAGGTCGCTTCAGAAGACCTCAAAGGCGGCACTTTCACTATCTCGAATCAGGGTGGCATTGGTGGTGCTCATTTCACTCCGATCGTCAACAAGCCCGAGGTGGCGATCCTGGGACTGGGCAGGGGGGTGTTAAGGCCCGTAGTGCGCGAGGGCTCGATTCAGCCTCGGCTGACGCTGCCGATTGGCTTGTCCTATGACCACCGCGTGATCGACGGCGGGGCAGCGGCCCGCTTTACTGTGGACTTGGTGCAGGCTTTCGAGAATTTCGCGGAAGCCCAGATGCGAGTGTGACGGGGGAAATGCGGGAACGTCGGAGATTGACAGTGTCATTTGATTTGGAAGAGCAACTATGGAATCAGTAAAAACAGAAATCGTGGTGGTGGGAGCTGGGCCAGGCGGTTATGCGGCGGCGTTTTACGCGGCCGACCTGGGCAAGAAAGTAATCCTGGTCGAGCGGGATGAGCGCCTTGGAGGGGTTTGTTTGAATCGTGGCTGCATTCCGTCCAAAGCTCTGCTCCACGCCGCCCACACTATTACGGCGGCGCGGGAGTCCGAGCATCGCGGTATCACCTTCGGCACCCCCGCAATTGACCTTACGAAACTGAGGGCATGGAAGGAGTCTATTCTGACCCGGCTTTCCGGGGGTATCGTCCAACTGGCCAAACTGCGAGGGGTGCAGGTGATTCACGGACGCGGCTATTTTGAGGACTCGAAGACCCTGCGCGTCGAAACCGGGCAGGGGCAGCAGTTCATCCAATACGACCAGGCGATCCTGGCCATCGGGTCGAAACCGGCGTTGCCCAAGGCCTTCGACTTGGGTAACCCGCGGATCATGACTTCGACCGAGGCGTTGGAGGTGGAGGAGATACCGGAGAACCTGCTGGTGATTGGCGGGGGCTACATTGGGATGGAATTGGGAACCGTTTACGCCGCGATGGGGAGCAAGGTGGTGCTGGTTGAGGCGTTGGATAGCGTTCTGGCAGGTGCCGACCCGGACCTGGCTCGGCCGGTTGTGGCCTATGCGCATCGGGCCTTCAAGGAGGTTCGGCTGAATACCAAGGTCTCCAAGATGTCGACCGTCGGGAAGCACATCCAGGTCGAGTTTGCCATGGGTAACCAGAAGGTGGTGGAGTTGTATGACCGCGTGCTCGTGGCAGTGGGCCGCTCTCCCAACGCTGAGGATATGGGCCTAGAGAACACGCGGGTTTCTTTTGATGACCGCGGTTTTATTCACGTCAATGAGAAGCAGCAGACGACGGATCCGGCGATTTACGCGATCGGAGATATTGCGGGTGGGGTGTTGTTGGCGCATAAGGCAACCAAGGAGGCGCGCATCGCCGTGGAGGTGATTGTAGGGGAAGAAAGCGTGTTTACCGATGTCACGATTCCGGCCGTGGTGTTTACCGACCCGGAAGTGGCGTGGTGTGGCTTGACCGAGGCGGAAGCTAAAGCCAAGGGGATGGTGGTGCAGGTGGCGAAGTTCCCCTGGTCGGCTTCCGGGCGGGCCTTGTCGTTTGACCGACCGGATGGCTTAACGAAGCTCATCGTCGATCCCGATACCGAGCGTGTCCTGGGAGTGGGCATCGTGGGCACCGGCGCAGGCGAGCTGATTTCCGAGGGGGCTTTGGCCGTTGAAATGGGCGCCACGGCCAAGGATCTGGCGTTGACCGTGCATCCGCATCCGACACTCTCGGAGACCATCATGGAGGCAGCCGAAGCCTTCTACGGTCATGCCACCCACACCTGGGCGCGGAAGAAACAGGCGCCAGTTGGCGGGAACCAAAGTTGATTCCGCCTTCAGGCTGATTAACTCGATTGAGCGCCGTCCAGCGTCTCGGGCTGGGGCTCGATGCGGAAGAGTTCGAGCCGGCCTTTGCCTTTGACGTCGACCGATCCCAAGGCGATACCTTGGCATTGTGCCGACAGCAGCCGCCAGGTTTGGCCGGTGACACAGATCGAGCCCGGTTGAGCTGCTTCTTGCATGCGCGCCGCCAAGTTTACCGTATCGCCCCAGACATCGTATTGGTACTTCCTGCGGCCGACGACTCCTGCCACAACGGGCCCGACATGGAGACCTACCCGGACTTGCCACTGAGTCGGCAGCCTATGGGCTGTCGCGATCATGTCCCGAGCGCACTGGACACAGTTCCAGGCCGGGTTGGAAAGGGGAGTCCGCAGACCGGCAGTAGCCATGAACGCGTCGCCGATCGTTTTGATCTTTTCCAATCCATGCTTAGCGGCCAAATCTTCAAAACCCTCCACGACGTGTTGCAGATCCTCCACGATCTCCTCGGGCGGATGCTGATCGCAGTAGGCCGTAAACCCGACTAAATCACAAAAGAGGACGCCGACCGATTCGAAACGGCGAGGCTGCACCCTGCCGGTAGCCTGAAGCTCGTCGGCAACATCCGGCGGGAGGATGGTTCGCAACATGTCATCGGAGCGCTTTTTCTCCTCACGGAGCCGGGCTCGCGCCTGCTGTAATTCCACATGGGTGCGCACCCGGGCGAGCAACTCGGACGGATTGAACGGCTTCGTGACGAAGTCGACCGCTCCCATGGAGAAGGCGGTGACCAAGTGCTCCATTTCGTTGCTGGCGGTCAGGAAAATGATGGGGATTTGCCTCGTAGCCGAGTCGGTTTTCAATCGCCGGCACACCTCGAGGCCGTCCATCTCGGGCATCATCAAGTCGAGCAGGATGAGATCGGGCAACTGGGCACGCACCGATTTCAACGCGTCGGCGCCGCTGGCTGCGGGCATTACTTCGTACCCCTGGTTGCGCAGAATCGTCCCGACGACCTGCAGGTTTTTGGTGATATCATCCACCACCAGGATACGCGGCTTCAAAGTAGGGGGTTCCATGAGTTGGGATGGGCCTTTGGTGGGTCGGCGGTCAAAGCTTTCTCGCAGTTGCCAGAGTTTTCAGGTGATCATCCGTTGGCGGCGAGGTTTTCGACTTGTTCCGAAAACTCGGCCAGGGTCCTGGGGAGGCGATCCAAATCGAATTCCTGGACTTGTTGATACAACCGGTCAGCGTAGCGGGTCAGTGCTGGCCACTGGCCGGCCTCAGCCCAACTCTGAAGTCGACGGGCAAAGTCCTCGATTTCACCCATCGCTCTCGTTTCGCAGAGGCGAGGCCAAACCGTTTGTTCCTCCCGACGGAGTTTTTGCAAGAGTTCGGGACGACTCCTGAGGGCGGTCTCGGAAATCGGCTCCGGGGAACCGGAGACGGGCGCGGCGCCGGCATCCGCGCTCGGAGCATTCCTGTTTGCCAAAGCAGGTTTCAAGAATCGCGTCAAC
>Ga0316220_1001366_pt1 | contig 27399 bp, 24 predicted proteins | sample TBH18005metaG_FD_203632 | JGI IMG/M metagenome (GOLD analysis project Ga0316220, IMG submission 203632) | Freshwater microbial communities from Trout Bog Lake, Wisconsin, USA - TBH18005 | ecosystem: Environmental > Aquatic > Freshwater > Lake > Hypolimnion/Profundal zone | place: USA: Wisconsin...
TGCTGGTGGCGTTTTGCTTTATTTATTAAGGCGGTTCAAAAGAGCGAATCGTCGTTTTCCAGCACGGGTTTGGGCGGCGGCGATAGCCGGCGGATGGTCATCAGGACATAGGCGAACAGACAATTCACCAAGACGCAAAGTGAGATCGCGGCCCCAATCGCAAACGCGCGGTCGCGGTAGGTCAGGTGAATCCGGTGTGTGCCAGCAGGAATTTCCACGGCCTGAAACGCGACGTTCGCCCGCAGTAATCGCGCCGGCTGGCCGTCTAGTTCCGCCGTCCAGTTGTGGTAATAAGTTTGCGCGACGACGACCAGTGACGGAGCGGCGGCATTGGCCTCGATGTCCACGGAATCATTGGCGAATCTGGTCGCGAGAATTTTTGCGTCCGTGAAGTTGGTGACGGACATAAACGGTTTTTCCTCCGCCGGCAGAAAAACAATTTTGCTGCCATCGAAAGTATTTTGGGTAAGCGCGGTCAAAGAATTTTTTTCATCCAAAAAAAACGGCTGCTGCCCGGCGGTGACGAGCGGCAGATAATTCGTCCGCGATTGCCAGTGGAACACCGCGTCCGGCGCGGTGACCTGCGCCACGCCCATGAAAGCTTCGAGGCCGGAATAACTGGCGTTGGTCGTCGTGTAAAACAGCGACAGCACCGCGTCACTTGCGCGCGGTGTCAGCGAGAAAAATCCGTCCACCTTCGGCACGGCGTCGAGGACGTTGCAGTTCGCGCAATAGCCGAGCCGTTTGGCGAGAAAATTATTTTTCGGGTCGCGCGCGGCAAAGTTGATAAACTCGTTTGCCGCCAGCGGCGAAACCATCACGCGGGCCGCGCCGAGTGCCGGCGGCGGCGTCATTGCCAGTTTTGCCCGCGATAAATCCGGCGCGTAAATCCACGGCGGCACGGTGGGATTTTGCGCCGGCTCATGCGTGAACACATCCGCCCAAGTGGTCAAAATCAGCAGCAGCGGCGCAAAGCGGAGCAGCCCGGAACGGTTTTCGCCGACCAGCGCGAACAGAATCAGGCCAATAAAAATCAATATGGCTGCGCGGGAAAAACCATTGAGCAAGGTGGCCGGCGCATTGTCGCCGGGCAGCGGTGCCAGTTGCGTCCAAACGACGACGGCGACCAGCAGCGAAAATAAAATTGCCCCAATCGGGAGCAGTTTTTTTTGAACCTGTTTGAAATTCGCCAGTGCGAACGCCGCCAGCAACGGCGCGGCGAAGATGACGACAGAAATATATTTGATGGGATAAGTGATGAAGCTCATGGGCGGCACCAGCCGGCGCAAGGCGGGCAGCGCCGGCGTATTTTCGCCGAGCGCGAAAACCAGTCCGGCCAAGGCGATGGCGGCGAGCAGACCTACGCGGCGTCCGTGCGCGGCTACCATCGCGAGCAGCGCCAGCCACAAAGTTCCGAGGCCGAGGTAGTAAGACGAAGTCCAATACTGTCCGTGCTGAAAGAAAATGCCCTCGGTGACGGTGGAGCCGAACGCCATCGGCACGAGAAAATTAGCGAGGCCGAAGCCTGGCATGGACCAGCGCAAATCCGCAAAGCCAGTGGCCCGCTGCGCGTGGGTGACGAGGTCGAGGAACGGCAGCAGTTGTGCCAGCGTCAGCCCGATGACCAGCGCGATGACGAGCGGATAGCGCCAGAGCATTGCACCGCGCGGCGATTCATCGTGGATGAATTGTTGCAGCCACAAGGCCGACACAATGAGCCAGGTGAAAAAAATTGTTTCTGGCCCGCCCGCCAGCATTTGCAGTGCGCCGGCAAACGCGGCGACGAGAATTTTTTCCATGCCCTCGCGCCATGCGCGTTCCGTCAGCAGCACGACCCACGGCAGCCACGCGAATGTGGCGATATGGCTCGGCCACATGACGAGGTTGAGCGTGAAGCCGTTGAAGGCGAAGGCCACGCCCGCGAACACGGCGGCGAAATCATTGCCCGTCCAGCGGCGCGCGAGAAAATACATTCCTAAGCCCGCCCACCATAGGTGCAGCAGCGAAAACATTCCGAGCGACCATTTCAGCGGCAGCAGCAGATAAAACAGCGCGGGCGGATAGAGTGGCATCGTGTTCCATTGCGCGAGGAACGGCACGCCGCAGTTGTTGTAGGGATTCCAGAACGGCAGTTCACCGTGTTGAAAACATTGCTGCTGAAAGTGCGCAAGCGGATAGGCAAAAAAGCCGAAGTCGCGCGCGACAAAAGTTTCGAGGCCGAGGATAACCTGCGGAAAGCTGGCGAACACCAGCAGCGCGAGCAAAAGCCCAAAACGCCCCGGCGAAAATTCGGGGCGGCAGGAGGATTTAGACCGGTCACTCATTGGACGCACGCCATTTGCTAACGGTTAGGCATCAGTCGGGCGAGCGCGGCGGATTTTTTCATGGTTGCCGGCGCGGCCAGCGGCGGCAGCCGTTTTGCAGCCACAGCCACCAGACCATCCAAAACGCCTCGGCCACGATGCCGCGCGAGAGTTTGGATGCGCCATGCACCCGGTCGGCAAACGTGATGGGCACTTCCGTGACCCTAAAACCGTCGCGCCAGAGCCGGTGCGTCATTTCGATTTGAAAGCTGTATCCGTTGGAATGCACCGCATCGAGCGCAATGGCTTGCAGCGCGCGGCGGCGAAAACATTTGTAGCCGCCAGTCGGGTCGGTGATCGGCAGTCCGGTGATAAGCCAGACGTAAATCCCGGCGCATCGGCTCAACAGCAGACGCTTGAGCGGCCAGTTGAGCACGCGCACGCCGCCGGCATAGCGGGAGCCGAGCACCAGATCGTTTTGCTCCGCCGCCTTGAGAAAATTCGGCACTTCCTCCGGGTCGTGCGAAAAATCGCAGTCCATCTCAAAGACGAATTCGTAGTTTTTTTCCAGCGCCCACTTGAAGCCGGCGATGTAGGCGCGGCCTAAACCATTTTTCTCCGTGCGATGCAGAACGTGAATTTGCGGATGCTGCGCGGCGAGTGCGTCGGCGATTTTGCCGGTGCCATCCGGGGAGTTATCGTCCACCACCAACACGTCCACGGCGACGGGCAGCGACAGAAGTTTCTGCGCCATGCGCGGGAGATTTTCCCGTTCATTGTAGGTCGGCACGATGATGAGCGTCTGGTTCATGCGGCGCGCAGATGATAAAACGCCGGTGGCCGTGAAAACAAGCGGACAGTTGAAACTATGGTCAAAACTTTTCGGGCCGAACGAAACCTTTGCCTCAACCTCAAATTCCACCGGAATGATGGCAGCGCTTGGGTTTTATTTTGTGGGCTTGCCCAAAACCTCGTTGGTGCTGCCGCGCCGGTAGCCCTGCAAATCTAGCGTGACGTGCGCGTAGCCGATTTTTTTAAATTCATCCGCCACCGTCACCAGCTTGCCATTCGCCAGCAACGCAGGAATTTCCGCCGGGGCCAGTTCGATGCGGGCGAGGGACATTTCCAATTTGGCATTGCCAATCGCCAATTTACCGGGAGTGTTTGGCGCGACTGCGCCGCCTTCAATTGGAAATTGGAAATTGGAAATTGGAAATGCGTGGTGCCGCACACGCACGTCGTGGAAGCCAAGGTCGCGCAAAACATATTCCGCCTGCTCAATCATCTGCAACTTTTCCGGCGTCACCGTTTCGCCGTAAGGCACACGCGAACTCAAGCAAGCCATCTGCGGCTTGTCCGCCGTCGGCAGACCGAGCTGTGCGGACAGCTCGCGGATTTCGGCCTTGGTCAAACCGGCTTCCTTAAGCGGCGCGCGCACTTGAAACTCCGCCGCCGCCTGCGCGCCCGGCCGGAAATCACCAATGTCGCTGGCGTTTTCACCGTAAGCGATGACTGCAAATTTTTCCGCCTTCGCCAGCGGCGTCAATTCCTCGAACAATTCGTGTTTGCAGAAATAGCAGCGGTTCGCCGGATTCGCCGTGTAATTTTCGTTGGCAAATTCTTGCGTCTGGAGGACGCGGACGGGAAAGGCAAACTGCGCCGCGAGGTTGAGCGCTTCCTGCAACTCGCGCCGGGGCAGACTTGGTGAATCAGCAATCGCCGCCAGTGCACGGTCGCCAAGAACGTCATGTGCCACGCGCGCGAGGAACACCGAGTCCACGCCGCCGGAATATGCGACGAGACACGAGCCATAGCTTTTCAGCAACGCCCTTAATTTTTCCAGCTTGTTGTTTGCTTCGCTCATCGCTTCAATTTTATTTCGCACTTTTTATTGCGGCTTCGAAAACCCGTTTCACCGGCACGCCGGCCTTGGCGGCAACCTTTTTGGCCGACTCAAATTCCGGCGCGGCCTGAACCACTTTACCACCGAGCCGGCCAATTTTCACGGCGACTTTTCCAAACGCGGTTTTCACCTCGGCAAATTCCCGCCGCAGCTTGCGCCGTTCGGCAATTGTCTTGCGCACACCAAACGCCGTCGTCTCGCGCAAAATCAATTCGCTAAATTTGTCCGCTTCGTTTTCGGCACACAGAACGGTGAGCAAAATGCCGGGGCGATTTTTCTTCATCTGGATCGGCGTGTGAAAAACATCCAGCGCACCCTCCGCCAAAGCTGTTTCAAAAAATGCGCCGAGAATTTCGCCGGTGCAATCGTCCAAATTGGTTTCCAGCACGGCGACTTTATCCGATTCCCAATCTAAACCTGATGTGGAAACTTTGGATTCTGTTCCCAGCACGGCGCGCAAAACATTTGGTCGCGTCTGGTTTTCGCGCGTGCCGAGGCCGAAGCCGATTTTTTCGGCCACCAGATTTTCCATCGCGCCAAAACTTTCAACAAATTCCGCGAGCAGCGCCGCGCCGGTGGGCGTGACGAGTTCGTGCGGCTCCTCGCATTGGGAAACGGGAATTTTCCGCGCGCCGAGAATCGCCAGCGTGGCCGGTGCGGGAACGGGAAAACGTCCATGCGCGCACTGAATCCAGCCGGTGCCTTCGACGACTGGCGAGGCGAACACGCGCGGCTTGCCAAGCAGTTCCAGGGCGATGGCCGCGCCGACGATGTCCACGATGGAATCCACCGCGCCAACTTCGTGGAAGTGAACTTCGTTCGGCGGCAGACCGTGGATTTTGCCCTCGGCCTCGGCGATGCGCGCGAAGACGGCGATGGATTTTTGCTTCACCCACGCGGAGAGTTTGCTGTCCGTGATGAGTTTTTTGATTTCAGAAAAATTGCGTTGTTCCTCGTGATGATGTTCATGCGGCGCGCTGGGTGTGGCACTGAATTGCAGTGAACGCAGGTGCGTGTGTCCGTGGTGGTGGCCGGAATCGTGCGGATGTTCGTGAATGTGCAAAACACACGCGGTTTCCTGGTGAGGGTGGTCAGGCTCGTGCGCGAGGTGGACATCAAATTTGACACCGGCGATGGCGGATTTCTGCCCGCGCGAAGTGTGCAGATGATAGCCGTCGAGCTTGAGCTTCTTCAACTCGTGTTCAAGTTTGGTGGCGTCCACGCCGAGGTCGAGCAGCGCGGCGATGAACATATCACCGGCGATGCCGCTGAAAATATCGAGGTAAAGCGTCTTCATGGAAAAATTATTTCTACCACGGATGGGCACAAATTTTCACAGATAAAAAGCCCAAACTGCTGCCGGCAATTTTTCCCATCGGGGTTTCACCTGTATATTTTCTGTGGCTGCAAAATTATTCGGGCAAGTCCACGCTCGCCACCGCCATCGCCGCGATGCCTTCCTCGCGACCGATGAAACCCATCAGCTCATTCGTGGTGGCCTTCACCCCGATCTGTTTTTCGGAAACATCCAGCGCGGCGGCGATGCATTGCTTCATCGCAGCGATGTGGGGATAAATTTTCGGGGCCTGCGCGATGAGCGTGGCGTCCACGTTCACGATTTTGCCGTTGCGCAACGCAATGATGCGCGCCGCCTCTTCCAGGAAGATTTTGCTCGGCACGCCTTTCCAGCGCGGGTCGGTGTTCGGGAAAAAATGGCCGATGTCCGCCTCGCCGAGCGCGCCGAGGACAGCGTCGCAGATGGCGTGCATTAGCGCGTCGGCATCCGAATGGCCGTCGAGGCCTTTCGGGTGCGGAATCTCCACGCCGCCAAGGACGAGCCTGCGCCCGGCGACCAGTTGATGAACGTCATAGCCGATGCCAACGTGAACCATGCGGACACTGTAAAATCTTTTGGCGTGGCAAAAAAGAACTTTCCGAAGCTTTCAGCCACAGATGTTCATAGCTGAAACCCGAATAAAAGCAGACCTTGATATCCTAACTTTGATTCTTCAAAATCGGTGTTTCATCTACGCCAATCTGTGGCAAAATAAATCATGCCTAAAGCCGAAATTGCTTGGAAGCGCGTCACCGAGGACGGTGAGAAGCTGCAGGTCTATGCCCATCACGTCGGGCACGAGTATCATTTTTACCACCGCGCCAAGCGGTTTGATGTTTGGCAGCGCGTCAAGGAGCCGCCGCTGGAAGACTGGCTGGAACTGCTCGATGCCGTGGTGCGGCTCGTCAATCGCCGCCGTTATCAGCCGGATGACGAGGCGCGGTTGCGCGCCCAGATTCACGAGAAATTTCCCGAGGCGGAAATTTAATTTAATTGTTACCAATATGGGATTGCCGAAAAAATCTTCCACCATGAGGCGCAAGCCTACCGCCAGCAACCTTCATCCGCACACCGGCAAAATTCCGTTGCGCGAACGCGAGCAGCGCCACGGCCATCGCGGTTGCGTGGTCTGGCTCACCGGGCTGTCGGCCTCCGGCAAATCCACCATCGCCACCGAGTTGGAACGCGAACTGTTCCGACGCGGCTGCCAGCCCTTCATCCTCGACGGCGACTCGGTGCGGCAAGGGCTGTGCAGCGATCTGGATTTTTCCGAGCGCGACCGGCACGAGAACATCCGGCGCGTGGGCGAGGTGACGCGGCTGTTTGCCGACGCGGGCTTCATTTGCATCTCGGCATTCATCTCGCCGCACCGCGCCGACCGCGATCTCGTGCGCAACCTGATGCCGCCCGGCACGTTCATTGAGGTGTTTGTCAACGCGCCGTTGGCTGTGTGCGAGCAGCGCGACCCGAAAGGGCTTTACGCCAAGGCGCGCAAGCTGAAGATAAAAAATTTCACCGGCATCACCTCGCCTTACGAGCCTCCGCTGACGCCGGAAATTGAATTGCCGACCGACAAGCTGACCGTCATGCAGGCGGTGGAAAAAATCCTGCGGCTGCTCGAAAAGAAATGCCGCATCAAAACCAAGTCCGCCAGCCGTCCGGGCAAGGTCGCCGGGGCTATCCGCTGGTCAGACTGGTGAAAGTTTTTTTGTGCGTCACCTGCGGTCGTGCGGTGGCGTCCAACTTTTATCCATGATGAAAAACCGAATTGCTCTGGGAATTTGCCTGTTCGCCGTCACCGTCCTGTTCACCGCTTGCGCCGCGCCGCAGGCTGAAGTGAAAACGCCGGACAGCTTGACTGAATTTCCCGCCACTGCCGATCCGCGCGTCATCGGCCAGCGCGTCGCGGAAAATCTTTTGGCGCGCAATTACCGCACCAACAAGCCCATCGGCTACATCGTCTATCCGGAAATCTGCGCCGGGTTCGGCGCACTGCGGTTTGCCGAGGTGACGGGCGATACCAATCTGGAACACAAATTATTGTCGCGGTATGCGCCGCTGCTGCGGCCGGAAAACCGCCGGTTGATTCCGTCCGCTGGCCATGTGGATAAAAGTGTTTTTGGTGGACTGCCGCTGGAGATTTATCTGCTGAACGGCGACACAAATTTTCTTGCCATCGGGTTGACGAAGGCCGACGAGCAATGGCAAGACCCGCTGACGAACGGCCTTACGCGCGAGACGCGCTGGTGGGTGGACGACGCGTGGATGGTCGGCAGCCTGCAAATCCAGGCGTTCCGCGCGACGCACGACGTGAAATACGCCGACCATGTTGCCACGCAGCTCGCGGCGTATCTGGACAAGTTGCAGGAGGCGAACGGACTTTTTCATCACGGCCCGGAAGCGCCGTTTTACTGGGCGCGCGGCAACGGCTGGGTCGCGGCGTCGCTGGCGGAGGTGCTGCAATCGTTGCCGCCGTCGCATCCAAAATATGCGCGGCTGATGACCGGCTACCAAAAGATGATGGCGGGTTTGAAAGGCCGCCAATCGCCGTCCGGCTTGTGGCATCAACTGCTCGACGATCCGGCCTCGTTCGAGGAAACGTCCGGCACTGGGATGTTCACCTACGCGATGATTGTGGGCGTGAAGCACGGCTGGCTCGGCGCGGAATATGCCGAAACCGCGCGGCGCGGCTGGCTGGCGTTGTGCGAAAAAATTGACGCGAAATCCAACCTGACGGAAATCTGCGTGGGCACGAACCAGAGCAAGGACAAGCAATTTTATCTCGACCGTCCGCGCCAGGCTGGCGACTTGCACGGACAAGCCCCGGTGCTGTGGTGCGCGTGGGCGCTGGTGCAGAATTAAATTATTTCCTAATCGTAATCTTACTCGTAATCGTAATCGGCTTGAACGGAGGATTAAGATTAGGATTACGATTAAGATTATGACTGGCAGGTTTTCCGCTGACATTTCGCGTGGATGCGTTACCTTCCGCGCATGGTCAGTAAGCCGTTGATTTTAGTTTCGCCCAGCATCGAAAAGCGAGGAGTCGAGTTTCACGATTTGTCCGCCAGCCTTTCGGTGAAATACGATTTCGCCGTGCTGCAAGCCGGCGGCATTCCGGTGACTATGCCCGCGACGACCGACCGCGCCGTGATTGCCGAGTGCGTCCGCCGCGTGGAAGGCGTGCTGCTCACCGGCGGCGACGATATCAATTCCGATCTCTACGACGAAAAGCTTCCGGCCAAAATTAAAAAGACCGTGGACCAGACGCCCGATGGCGGCGCACGCGATTTGCGGGAGCTGATTTTGATCGAGGAAACTTTCCGGCAACGCAGGCCGCTGCTGGCGATTTGTCGCGGACATCAGTTGCTCAATATCGCGTTCGGCGGGCAGCTTGTGGCGGACATTCGGCAGCAGGTTCCCGGCGCGTTGAACCATCAGCGGCTGGATAAAGCCGGCGAGCTGGTGCATGAAGCGGCGTTGACACCCGGCTCATTGCTCGCCAAGATTGTCGGCAAGCGGGTTTTGGGTGTGAACAGTTCGCATCATCAGGCGGTGCAGACGCCGGCAGAACCGTTCGTCGCCACGGCGGTCAGCGCGGATGGGGTGGTCGAGGCGATGGAGTTGAAACCGGACGCCGCGCGAAAAATGCCGTTCCTGTTGAGCGTGCAGTTTCACCCGGAGCGGTTGACGCGAAAATACGCCGCGCACCGCGCGATTTTTAGGAAATTCGTCGCGGCTTGTGTCGGATAAAGCTGGAATTAAATCATGAAAGGCAAAATTCTCATCGTGGACGACAACGCGCAGTTGCGCGATTTGCTCAAGGCCGTGTTGTCGGACGATTACAGCGTGACCGAGGCCGACAGCGCCGCCGCGTTGCAAAAAACTTTTTCGCAGGACGCGCCCGACGTGGTGCTGCTCGACCTGAAGCTGCCGGATGCCAATGGTCTCGACCTTCTGCCGCAGATCAAGAAAAATTGGACTGACACCGAGGTTGTGGTGCTCACTGGCGAGGCGGCCACGTTCGAGGCCGCCGTCGAAGCCACCAAGCGTGGCGCGTATCATTTCATCAACAAGCCGTTCGACACGCAGGTTCTGCTCGTCACGTTGGGTCGCGCCATTGAGAACAAACAGCAGAAAGAAGAGAACCATTCGCTTCGCCGCGCCATCTCCACCATGAGCGGCAGTTCGGCGCCCGTGTTTCAAAGCCCGCAGATGCAGACCGTCGTCCGCACCATTGAGCGCATCGCACCGAGCGACGTGACGATTTTGATCACCGGCGAAAGTGGCACCGGCAAGGAAGTCATCGCCGACCTCATCCACGCTTTAAGTCCGCGCAGCAAAAACCGCATCGTCAAGGTCAACTGCGCCGCGTTGCCCCGCGAACTCATCGAAAGCGAACTCTTCGGCTCGGTGAAAGGCGCGTTCACCGGCGCGAACACCGACCGTGACGGTCTGTTCCGCCAAGCTGAGGGTGGCACGCTGTTTCTCGACGAAATTTCTGAGATGCCGATTGATACGCAGAGCAAACTCCTGCGCGTGTTGCAGGATCAAAAAGTCCGGCCCGTCGGCGGCAAGTCGGATTACCAGACCAACTGCCGCATCATTGCCGCGACCAATCGCAAGCCCGAGGACGCCATCAAGGACGGCAAGCTGCGCGAAGATTTGTTCTACCGCATCAGCGCCATTTCCGTTTATCTGCCGCCGTTGCGTGAACGTCGCGACGACATCATGCCGCTGGCCAACTCCTTCTTGAAGCGCTTTTCCGCGCAGGCCAACCGCACGCTGCGCAGTTTCACGTTGCAGGCCGCCGACCGGCTGACCAGCTTCGAATGGCCGGGCAACATCCGCCAGCTCCAGAATGAAATCCAACGCGCCGTCCTGCTTTGCGAAGGGCCGGACGTAGACTCCAGCGATTTGTCCGTCAGCGACATCAAAATCATTCCGTCCGAAGGCCACGACACGAGCTTCACACTGCTCGAAGGCGTCGAGCGCAACGCCATCATCCAGATGCTGCGTGAAACCGGCGGCAACAAGCTGGAGACCGCCAAGAAACTCGGCATCGGCCGCCAGACGCTCTACAACAAGATCAAGGCCTACGGGATTGAAGCCTGATGTTTTCAGTTTGGAGTTCTTAATTTTAAGTTTTTAGTTGGCAGCGCGGCTGTGCTCCAACTAAAAACCTAAAACTTTCTTAATTCCGTTCTCGCCAGTTGAATCAGCGGACGAATTGTCGCTGCGTCGAAATCAAATCTGCAGCCCGCCGCCGCAAACAGTTCCGGCAATGGCCGGGAGCCGCCGAGCGTCAGCGCCTGCTTGTAATCACCCAGCGCCTTTGCCTTGTTCGCCTTGGAATTCGCCCACACCTGCAACGCGCCGAGCTGCGCGATGCCATATTCGACGTAGTAAAATGGATACAAAAAAATGTGCAACTGCCGGTGCCACGAATGCGCGCGAACTCCCTCGAAGCCGCTGTAATCCACATCGCCGCCGAAGCGGTCCATGAGCCGCAGATATGCCGCCTGGCGCTCGGCGCGCGTGTGGCCGGGATGCGTGTAGATCCAGTGCTGGAAGGCATCCACTACCGCCATCCACGGGAAAAACCCGATGATGCCTTCGAGGTGCGTCTTGCGCGCGCGCGCCGCTTCCGCCGGCGCGTAAAATTCCTCGATGAATTCATTGCCGAGCAGTTCCATCGCCATGGAGGCGACTTCGCAAAATTCAATCGGCGAGCTGCGATACGGATACAAATCTTCGCTGCGCGTCGCCTGCGCATGGAACGCGTGGCCGGCCTCGTGCAGGATCGTCTCCACATCGCGCTGCACGCCGACGGCGTTCATGAAGATGAACGGCACGCGCGCTTCGGCCAGCGTGGACTGGTAGCCGCCCGGCGCCTTGCCTTTGCGATTGTCGAGGTCGAGCAGCTTTTTGTTCTGCATCTCTTGAAAATTTTCCGCCAGCTCCGAATCGAGTTGATTGAAAATCTTCTGCGTGCGGGCCACCATTTCACCGACATCAGAAAATGGTTTTAACGGCGCGCGATTCTGCGGATCCACCGCCAAGTCCCACGGCCGGAGTTTTTCCAGATTTAATTTCTGCCGGCGCTCATTCTGAATTTCGCGGACGGCGGGCATGATTTCGCTCTCGATGGCGTCGTGGAACTTCAGGCAATCCGCCAGCGTGTAATCGAAACGGCTCTTCTGGCGGAAAATGAATTCGAGATAATTGTTGAAGCCCGCGTTCTTGGCGATCTGATGCCGCAGCTTGATCAGCTCGTCCATGATTTCTTCGCACTTCTCGACATCCTCCAAACGGCGTTTGGCAACCAGCGTCCAAGCCTCCTGCCGCAGCGCGCGGTCCGGCTCTTCGAAAAAGCGGCCCATCTGCGCGAGCGTTTTTTCCTCGCCGCGAAAATTCACCGTCTGCGACCCGATGAGTTTTTGGTATTGCTGGCCGAGCTTCGCCTCCTCGGTTTCCAGCGCCACGTTTTCCGGGCGGAACAGTTGGACGTGATTCGCCACGTCGCGGTCAAACACTTCGTAACGCGCCTTCGGCAGATTTGTTCGCTGTGGATGCGCGACGTAAAGCTGTTCCAGCGCAAACTGGCGCGGCTTGAGTTGCGGCTCGACGTGCTCGACGAAATGCAGATACGCCTGCTCCGCCTCGGCGTTGTCCGTGTGGCAGGTCATCGCGATGTTGCGGCAGGAAGCCTCCTGATCCAAGGCGGCGGAAAGCTCGCACCAATTCAGAATCCACTGCTCGAAGGCCTGTGCGTTATTGGCAGCGACAGCTTGCCGCTCCAGTTGCTCGAACAGCGGCGCGATTTGCGGCCAGTCGCCGAGGTCAATGTTTGCAGGCACGAACGAACGCGGTTTGGCGGGCGGCAATTTTCCGAACGGCAACAAATTCATGCGCGGAGTCTAGCGAAATTCCGTGCGGGGAAAATGAATTTTCACTTCTGCCGCCACCGCAGCAGCCGCAGCGCATTGCCGATGACGACCAGATCGGAAACGCCCATTGCCGCCGCGCAAAAGATTGGGCTGATGACGCCGCACGCGGCCAGCGGCACGCCGAGCGCGTTGTAAAAAAACGCCCAGAACAAATTCTGTTTGATGGTGCGCAGCGTCGCGTGCGCCAGACCGAGCGCCTCCGGCACAGCTTCGATTTCCGATTTTAGCAAAATGATGTCCGCCGCCTCGCGCGCCACGTCGCTCGCGCGGCTCACGGCGATGCCAAGGTCTGCCTGCGTGAGCGCTGGCGCGTCATTGATGCCGTCGCCCACGAATGCCACGCGCTCGCCTTGCGTTTGTAATTTTTTCACGAACTCCGCCTTCTGCGCCGGCCGCACTTCGGCAAAAACATTTTCCGGCGCTATGCCAACCTGCTGGGCGATGCTCACCGCCGTCAGCGAATTATCGCCGGTCAGGAGAAAAGTTTTGAAGCCTTGCGTTTGCAGTTGGCCGACGACTTTGGCGGCGTTAGTTTTTACCGCGTCGCGCACGGCAAACAACCCGATCAAAGTTTTTTCGGATGCGAGACCAACCATCGTCGCGCCTTGTTGCGACCATTCGGAAATAAATTTTTCGCCCGCCGCCAAGTCCACGCCGCTTTCGTGCAGCCAGCGCAGCGAGCCGAGGCGAAACATTTCCGATTTCCGATTTTCAATTTCCAATTTGGCTTGGACGCCGCAGCCGCGAATTTCTTGCCAATCCGTCAGCTCTATTTTCTCCGCCGAAAGTTTAGCAATCGCCTGGCTGATGGGATGCGTGGAGTTACGCGCCAACGCGGCGGCAAAGATTGGAAATTGGAAATTGGAAATTGGAAATCTAGTTTCCGCCGCCACTTCCGGTTTGCCCATTGTCAGCGTGCCAGTCTTGTCAAAAACCACCGCCGTGATTTTCCCGGCTTTTTCCAGCGCCACGCCATCGCGGATCAATATGCCGCGGCGCGCGGCGGCGTTGGCGGCGGCCATGATTGCCGCTGGAGTCGCCAAGCCCATCGCGCACGGACAGGCAACGATCAATATTCCCGAAGCGATGACAAAGGCTTTTTCCGCGCCGGAATGAATGGCCCAAAAAATTCCGGCGGCAAGCGCGATGCAAATAATTATTGGCACGAAGACGTTACTGATGCGGTTGCCGAGGCGCTGGATGTCGGCGCGGCTGGTCTGCGCGCGTTGCACGGCGGCGATGATGTGCGCCAGGGCAGTGGCTTCGCCAGTGGCGGTGACGCGCATGACGAGGCGGCCATTGAGATTTACGGTTCCGGCGAAAAGTTCGCTGCCAGATTTCTTGTCGGTCGGAATGGATTCGCCGGTCAGCATGGCTTCGTCCACGGCGGATTCGCCTTCGAGCACCACGCCGTCCACCGGCACGCGGTCGCCGGGGCGCAGCGCGATGCGGTCGTTGATTTTTAATTCAGCAACGGCAACTTCGACTTCGGTTGTTTGAACGGCAGCAATGGGTTTGAAACTGCGTAGGTCGAAACTTTTTGCGGCATCGGTCGCGGTATTTTGAATTTGCCTTGCCGTCTGCGGTGCGAGATTGAGCAATGATTTCAATGCGCCGCTGGCTTGGTCGCTCACGCGGGCTTCGATCCAGTGGCCAAAACTGATGAGCGAAATGATGGCGGCGGCTTCCATGAAATAAATGTGTCTGCCGCTGCCGCAAAACAAAACCCAGCAGCTAAAACCAAACGCGGTCGTGGAGCCGAGCGTGACGAGCGTGTCCATGTTGGAGCTACCAATTTTTAGTTGCCGCCATGCGCCACGATAAAATTGTGCGCCGCAAAAAATTTGGACGATGGCGGCCAAAAAAAATGACAACCAGCGGAACCAGTCCGCCATCATCAAATGAAAAATCCATTCGCCGATCATCAGCGCGGCGGTGACGGCGAGGCCGATGATTAAATTCCATTGCCAGCGGCTCTGTTTGGACTCGCTGGCAACATTCGCAGAAATTTCTTTCGCCTCAAATCCAGCCTTTGAAATCGCGGTGAGAATGGCGGGAACATTTTTGTCAGCGCCAGAATTCCACCGCACCGCAGCACGGGAATTTTGCAAGCTCACGGAAGCGCTTTGCACGCCCGCGACGCCTTGGATGGCTTCGGTGACGTGCCGCGCACAGTTGTTGCAGGTCATCCCGCTGACGCGCAATTCGGTTGTGGCTGGCAAAGGCATTTGTTCGCCCCAGCATCCTGCCAGCGCGCGCCGCGTTCGTCGAATTTACTTTTGAGTTATGACGGCTTGCGGGGACGCTTGCCTCACCAGTTTTCAGGCGGTAACGGTCAGGTCAGTGAACTGCCACAATTTTTTCTTGCGAAAATTTCGGCGCGGGCGATGCTCGCGGCATGAAAATCCCGTCGGCACTTCGCATCGGTTCTTGCCTACTCATTTCCGTTCTAGCCGTCTCCGCGCGGGATGCGGCCTTGCGTTACAAATTTTCCGCCGGCCAGACGAATGTCTTTGCCGTGGAGATTTCCGTCCGCAGCGAGACCGGTTCTGAAGTCACCACCGGCAATGTCATTCTCGTAACGAAAGAAGTGACGACCAACTCGGCAAAAATCTTGTGCCGGGGAAATCTGAAATCCGAAATCAAGCGCACACCTTCGCGCGGGCCGGGGATGTTCGGCGGTTTTTATCCGGGCGGCATGATACAGAACGTGAATGTTTTTCCGAACGACTGCGAAATCGAACTGGACACGCGCGGCCAGGAATTGCGAGACGGCGGCGATTACGTCCTCGCGGTGCCGCTCGGCAAACTGGTGCAGTCCCTCTTTGCGCCGCTGCCGGCCAAGTCGGCGGCGGGAGAAATTAGCGACACGGTCACGGTGCTTGATGATCCGTTCTGGCTGGGGCCGGCGGAAAGCTATTTGAATGTCCGCATGAACGGCCAGCCGATCTCCATGAATTATTACTACATGGGCGGCCAACGCAGTTCGCTGGCAACCTTGTCGCTGTCACGCCACGCGACGGCGCGCGAAAAAAATTCCACGGAGGACACAGTGGAACTGCACCAGCAAACCGCGCTCGCAAGTTTTCTCCAGACTGGCACCGAACCGCGCCTTACTGCCACCAGCGAAACGGATTTTGTCTTTGATCGGCACGCCGGATTGTTCGCCAAGATTGAAACGACCGGCGAGGTTTCGTCGCAGACGGAAACGGCTTCGCGCAAGGCGAAGGTCACGTTCAAATCCCATTTGCTGACGGGTGCCGAACTCGCCGCCGTCTTTGCCCCGCCGCCGCCGCCCGCGCCGCCGCGCAAATTGGCCGGAGCTGATTTGGATAAAATTATCGCCGACTTAAAATCGCCGGATTTGGACACGCGTCGGGCCGCTATCCGCCAGTTTAATGGCGTGGAAGTCGAAGCGCCGTCGGCGGAATTGTTTGATCTTGTGGCCGGGCAAGCGCTGGATTCGGATTCTTTTGTGCGCATGACCGCCGCGAATTTTCTCGGCACCTACGGCACGACGAATCAAGTTCCCGTGTTGTTGAAATTGCTCAAGGATTCTGACTGGTCGGCGCGGCAGCCGGCGGTCAAGGCGCTCGGACGTTTGAAAGATGAACGCGCCATCCAGCCGCTCGTTGACCAAGTTGCGCGCGGCAGCAATATGTATGGGCAAGATGCCACGGCTGCGTTGATTAACTTCGGCGCGGCGGCGGAAAAAGCCGTGCTGGGTTTGCTCAATGAACGCAGTGCCGAAACCCAGCGGCAGGCGTGCAACATTCTTCAGCAAATCGGCACGAGCGAAAGTCTAGAGCCGCTGCAAAAACTCATCGGCGACAGCGACCAGCAGGTGAATCAGGCGGCTGTGGACGCCGTGCGCGCCATCAAGCAGCGGCAGTAAGCCCAACCCGCGCTTTACTCACGCGGCGTTCGCGTCTAAATTCGCTGCATGGCTGGCGAATACGATTCAAGCGAATTTATAGACACGGATTTCTCCGCGCAGAAATCGCCGTTTGCGGCGGCGGCCGCCGGGCCGCTCCGCGCGCCGTCGCGCGAGGACGTGGATCGCAAGGTCGTCGAGGCGCAGCAAAAACTCGCCGAACTCAAGCGCGCGCAGGAGGAACTCGAACGCGAGCGCGCCGGTTTGGAGGAATTGCGCCGTCGCCAGACGGAATTTCAAACCGGACGCCAGGAGATGTTGCAGCAACTCACGCGCGGCCTCGGTTTGCTGGAAGAAGCCGAATTTCAAGCGCGTCGCGACGCCGAGCTGATGTCCAAGACGGTTGCGGATTTTCGCGAAGCCGTCGCCAAAATCCAGACCATCCACGACGAGGCTTGGACGAAGGAAAATTTTCACATCGAACTGACGCGGGCGTTGACGACGATTGAAAACGCGCGGATGGAATGGAATTCCGCGCGGCTCAAATTGCCGGTGCTGGCCGGTGAAAATCAGCCGGCGGCAACCGCTGAAAATAATTCCGCGCCCGTGCCCGCCGCGCCGTCGCTGGCGGAATTGCCGTTCGGCCAGCTTTGCAAAATCGGTCTGGCGATGACGTGGCCGCTGTTGCTCGTGGCGCTGGGCGCGCTGGGCATCTTCATTGCGATTCTGGCGCGAAAGTGAGGTTGCATGGGTTTGTTGAATAAAAAATCCGACCCGATTTCCGACAAGGCGCGCGCCTTGAACGAACGGATCGCCGCGCTGGAGGCCGAAATCAAAACGCTGGATGTGCAACTGGCGCGCGCGCCGGAGCCGAAGTTCCGTTCCACCACCACGCCGCCGTGCGAGACCATTTCCCGGTCTTTGGAAAAACCCGCGCCGGCACCGGCCCCGAAACCGCGCGAGCCGGTTTTTGAAGAGGTGAACCGCGCCAAGCTGGCGGCGCGCGCGGACAACGATGCGCCGGAGCTGTTCAACGAACTCGGCGTGCGCAAATACGATCTGCCCGCGCTGTTCAACCGACTGCGCAACCATTTTCGCGGGCCGACGACGAGTAATCCGCGCCTCGTCAACTATCTGGCCGCCGGCGGCGTGCAGGGTTTGCGCCCGCTGCGCTACGAGAAACGCGTGGCGCGCAATCGTTTTTTTGCGCTGGTCATCGTTGTCACCGTCGTGTTGCTGGGGCTGTTCCTGATGCTGAAGCGTTGAAATGAAAAATTTCCTGGTCGCCATGCCGGTTGTCACGACGGACGGTGAGTTTACCGCGCGCTATTCTGAAAAGGGTTTGGCGGAACTGGATTGGCCGGTGAAGAAAAATGCCCGCGTCCGTCCGGCCAAGGCGAAAACGTCCGGGCAAATTCTCCGCTGGCACAAGCTCACGACGGCGGCTTTGAAAAAAATTCTGACCGGGCGCGATGCGAAGGAATTGCCGCCGCTGGATTGGAACGGCAAAACGGAATTTCAAAAATCGGTCTGGCGCGAGATGCTGAAAATTCCGGCGGGCAAAACAAAAAGCTATGGCGAAGTGGCGGCGGCGATTGGTAATCCGAAAGCAGTGCGCGCGGTGGGCGGCGCGTGCGGGGCGAATCCGATTCCGGTTTTGGTGCCGTGCCACCGCATCTTGGCGGCGAACAAAAAGATTGGCGGCTTTTCCGGCGGGCTGGAGTGGAAGCGCGATTTGTTGTCGTGCGAGGGTATTAAATTTTAGCTGCTAGTTTCAAAAAATTGCGGTTGCAAAACGCACAAAAGGCGCAAAATGATTATTCATTTTGCGCCTTTGTGTTTTTAGCGGCGGAAATTTTCTGACGGTCAATTTAGCGCGGCTTTGCGGGCGGCTTCGATTTCGGCTTTGGCTTCGGCGGCGGCTTTTTCGAATTCATCGCTCTTCTTGAACTGTTTCACGATGGCTTGCGCGAGGACGCGGCCGGCGTAGATGTCGGTCGGATAATGCCGGGCGATCTGCACGCGGTGCCAGCCCATCTGGCGGGCGTGGGCGAGGATGGCGTCGTGTTGGTCGGGCAGCAAATCAGCGAGGACGAGCGCGAGCACCATGCTTTCGGTGGAATGGCCGCTGGGATAGCTGAAAGATTTTTCGAGCTTGCCGTTGGCGAGGTTGGTGTCGGTGGTGAACGGGCGCGGGCGGTGGAAATAATCTTTGCCGAGGTCGGTCACGGTTTCGGCATCGAGTTGGACTTTTTCAAAGAACGCCGTGGTTTTCGGCAGGTTGGTTTCTACAAAATACGCGCCGACTGCGCCGGTGAAGTTGAAGACGGAAAATTTCTTTTCCGCGTAGGCGGCTTGTTTGTCTATTTCGCTGGCGGCTTGATAAACGGCGCGGACGGCAGCCATGTCAGCGGCTTGCTCGGCGGAATCCGGCAGCGGCGGCGGCGCGAGGAGGGTGGCGGCGCTGGGTTTGTCGGATTTGAGATAACGCAGTTCGCTGGCATCCTTGGCAAAGGCCATGGAACTGCTGGCTGCGAAAATCGTGGCAACGATTAACGGGGTGAAAAAACGAGCGGCGCGGGTTGGAAATTTCATCGTGGGGCAATTTTAATTTTCAGGGAACCTGATGTCCATCGTAAGTCCAGACGACGTCCGTCCGGCCGGGGTCGCCGGGTTTCAATCCATTATTGCCGTTGACGGGCGTGATGGCATAGTCGTATTTGACCCACGAGGAATGGCCGTCGGCAAAGGTCAGGTTGGCACCTGCGCCATGCCGGCCAGAAAGCCGGGTGGTGTAGCTTTGCGGCGTGCAGACTTCGCTGGCGTAGGAGGTGCCGGGGGCGGCGTAGGGCGTATCATCAGTGCGGGTGCGTTCGTCGGAAAACAGGACGAGACCAGAAGTGTTTTTGATCATGGATGATTTAAGATATGACGAAGCCAAACCGTCTGTGGCCTTGGAATTCATGCCGTAGTTGAAGGGGACATACTGGCTGTTCATGGTGCCGGGGTCGCCCATCGTGCTGTCCAGTCCCTTGGCGACGGCGGTGGCGCAGAAATAAATCGCGGCCTTGCTTTGGGCTAGGCTGTTGAATTGCGAACCGCACTGGGTCTGGTATTTGCCGGCAAAATCCAGCAGCGACAAATAATTGACCAGTGGCGGCAGCGCATCGAACCAGACATCCAGCCCCTGGGGTGTGCCGCCGTTTTTGTTGTTCAGCCACATCGGGCCGAGAACCACCCAGGCCACGTTGTTCTGCGTGATGCTGGGAATCTTGGTGAGCGGGTAGGTCTCGTTGTTGTCGCCGATGTAAATGTTTTGCGCCAAGCCCCATTGTCTGAGGTTGTTCATGCAACTGATCCGTTGCGCCTTCTCTTTGGCCTTGGTCAGTGCCGGTAGCAGCATGGCAGCTAGGATGGCGATGATGGCGATGACCACCAGCAGCTCGATGAGTGTGAATCCAGTATTTGTTTTTCTCTTCATAATAAAAATTGCGGCGGTTTTCCGAATGGGGCGGGCTGACGAGTGCCCGCCCGAACCGGGACGAGCATAGATTTCCATGTCCTTGTTACAGTTGAATGGCGGGAATGTAACAATTGCGTGACAGCTAATGCAGATTATTTGTTCGGCTCATGGGGCTGGGCCGGCCGGGAGGCTTGTCACACATTTGTTACCGAACCGACCTTTTTTCGTAACCTACCGTGAATACTCTGGCGGCTCGTAAGGCTGGCTAACAATACAAATACACAATCCAAATCTGACGCTCGACATCCTCTGATATGAAATTATTCAAGCAATCAACCCTCGCCGCCGCCTTGGCGGCGGTTCTTTGTGGCGCCGTCCACGCGGCCAACACCCCGCTGTTCACGCCCGGCCATCTGGTCGTGCTGCGCGTCGGCGACCCGGGCCTGACTGGAGCCAATGAAATCATTGATGACTTCAACACTGGTAAGGACAACCCTATTTTCATTGATGATTTTGATCCTAGCCTGGCCAATGCCACCGTGGCGGTGCATTCCGTGGCGTTGCCCACCAACGGCGACAATTCAATTTGGATCAACGGCGGCGGCGGAACGGAAGGCGGCATGACGCGCTCGGCGGACCGCAGCATCCTCACGTTGGCCGGCTATCATGGCGACATCGACTCGCTCGGCAATTCCGCCCCCTCGAGCCTGGCTTACAAGCGCGCCATTGGCACGGTGGACGCGTTCGGCACGAACAGTCTCGCGCTCATCAACGACAATTGGTATGGCATCACTACCGGCAAAACCAACCCGCGCGGCGTGGCCACCGACGGCACGAACAGCTTTTGGGGCGCGGGCAATCCCACCAGCGGCACGGGCATTGCCGGCACGCTTTATTACAATCCAAGTTTCAACGATGGCTATCCCACTTCTTTGCAAAGCCAGACTGCCACGCGCGCGGTCAAAATCATTAACAACACCCTTTACACGTCCGTCACTGGCGGCAAGGTCACAGAAAACGGCGGGCTGCCGCCGGGCATCTACAGTTTCCTCGACTACAACAACCAGCCTGCCGGCCTACCGACGGGATTCGTCCAATTCCACCAGGTGGTTCCTTGCGACACGCAATACACCAACATCAGCGGTTTCTACCTGAACCCGCAGCAGACAATTTGCTACGTCGCGGATGTCGCCTGGGGTGTGCAGAAATACGTCAAGTCCGCCGGCCAATGGAAGTTTGTCTGCAATTACAGCGTGGGTGGATACGAGATTTCAAAGACTGGAACCTTGGCAATTGTCAACGATGTCAGCAAGGGTTTTGGCGGCGCGTTTGACGTGGTGGCCGACTTCAGCGGAACCAATCCCGTGATCTATGCCACGACCGAGGATATTTCCTATGCGAACCAAAAAAACGCGAACACCAACCGCATCGTTCGCATCGTGGACACCAACACTGCCATCACGCGGCTGACTTACACCAATTTCACCGTGGTCGCCCAGACCACCAGCACTAACGTCGGCTTCCGCGCCATTGATTTTGCGCCCGACCTTCGCCCGGTCATCATCAGCGCGCCGACCGACGAGTCGGTTGTCACGGGCACGCCGGCATCCTTCAGCGTTGGGGTTGGCTCCAGCGCGCTGGCGGATTTATATTCCACTATCAAATACCAATGGCTGCAGAACAGCAACGCCATTGCCGGCCAGACGAATTCGACTCTAACCTTCACGCCTGACATGAGCTACAACGGCAATGTCTATCAGTGCATCGTTAGCAATGCATTCGGTGCCGTTACCAGTGCGCCGCCCGCGCACCTGACCGTCACGCTTACGGCGGTAGCACCTTACAATCTGGGCGTGTTGCAGAGTCTGACCAACGCCATTAGTGACAATGTGAGTATCACCGCGACTGCCGGCGGCACCTCGCCGTTGAGTTACCAATGGTATGTCGGCAATCCGGCGGCGGGCGGCACGGCCTTGACCGACGCGAATGAATTCACCGGCACGACGAACAGCACGCTGAATATTGGCAACGCCCAGATTGGTTTGGACAACACTAATTATTACTGCGTCGTCACCAATTCCGCCGGCACTTCAAACATCTTCGCGGCCACATTGACGCTGGTTTATCCCGTGCCGAGCTTTGCCGCGCAGCCCGGTTCGATCACCGTGTTTTCAAACACAGCGGCGACCTTCACCGCCCAAGGCTACGGATCGAGCCTGACTTACCAGTGGTATTCCAATAATGTGGCGCTGGCTGGCGGAAATAGCCCCGCGCTAACCATCAACCCGGCCACCGTGAACGGCAACTACACCGTGGTTGTGACAAACTACGGCGGCGCGGTCACCAGTGTGGTGGCCACCCTGACCGTCGTCATCCCGCCGGCGCATTCTTTTGTGAACTACACGAACGTCGGCCAAGTTTATTTTCAAAATTTTGATTCGCTGCCTGTCGTTACCAATGCGTCCGTCAACACGGCCAATCCGGCTTCCTTCTGGCAGGTTGGTAGTGCCAACCAGGTGATTTACTCCATTGATAACCCGTTTGATTTCGCCTACCCAGTAATGGCTTCCGGCAGCCTTGGCGGTCTCGGTCTGACCAACACGATGGCCGGCTGGTATGGCTGGGGTCAATTGGGCAGCAAACTCGGCGGTCATCAGGGCGATCAAAGCACCGGCGGCATGATTGATTACGGCACCTTGTCCGCCGACGGTTCGACCGGCGAGACCAACCGTGCGCTGGGTATGCAGTCCACCAGCACCACGGGCAATTGCGCCATCGGTGTGAAACTGGTTAATAACAGCAGGAATACGCTTTCCTACATCACCTTGAAGTTCATCGGCGAAGTGTGGCGCAACCAGCCGAATGCCAATTCACTGGAATTCGGCTATTACATAGATGCCGATACGAACGCCGCCTTCGCGCCCACCAACGCGCTAGTCAATCTGGTGCCCGGTCTCTTTGTGAGCTTCACTCCGAGCGGAATCTTGACGACGGTGGATGGTTCGCTGGCCGGCAATCAAATCAACCTCGCTGTCACCAACCTGAACCTTGGCTCCTGGCCGACCAACACGGCGCTGTGGCTCGTGTGGCAGCAGACCAACAGCGTCGGTGGTGCCCAAGGGTTGGCCATTGACAACGTGAGCTTCAGCGCCAGCATCACGCTGCCGGCGACCGTCATCACGCCACTCAATATTAACGCCGGATCCACGCACCTCACGGGTTCCGGCGCGTCCCGCACCGCCTCGTTCAGCTTCACCAACGCGACCGGCTTGAGCTTCTCCGTGCTGGCGACCAACAACCTCGCCGCGCCGGAAACCAACTGGCCGGTTATCGGCACCGCGACGGAAAGCCCGGCGGGTTCGGGCAGTTACCAGTTCGCCGATCCGAATCCGGCAACCAATAGCACGCGGTTCTATCTGTTGCGCCAGCCGTAAGCCATCAGGCGAAGAAAATCGAACCAAAATAACGGGCGGGTTTCGCAAGAAACCCGCCCGTTATTTACGGTTTTTAGGCTTGAACCTATAAAACCCCTTATTTGACGCGGGAAAACGCGGTGAACAACTCGCCTTTTTTGCGTTTGATTGAAGTCAATTCAAATTTTTCGGCAGCCGCCAACTTGGAGAAACCTTGCCCCTCGGCAATCGTTGGCGCGGTGCGACCGCCGAAAATTTTCGGGCAGATGGTCAGGTGAATTTCCCCCACCAAACCCGCGCGAAACAGCGCATCATTCAATTCGCCGCCGCCTTCGCACAACAGCCGTTTCACGCCAAATTTTTTTCGCAGCCAGCGGAGCGTGGTGGAAAAATTAACTTCCGTTTTGCCGCAGATTTTCACTTCGTCGGCGAGGCGGCGGAGTTGCGCCCGCTTTTTGGTTGCGGCGCGTTCGGTGGTCAAAATGATGATGGGCGAAAACTGTTTCTGAAAAATCTTTGCCGCCGAATCAATCGAGCCGCCGCCGCTGACAATGATGCGCAACGGAAATTCTGCCAGCCCATTTTTCAACCGGAGCTGGCGGAATTTTTCACCGCCGTTGCCCAAAATAGTCTGGGAGATTTCTATCGTCCGCGCGCCGCACATCACCGCGTCCGCTGTGGCGCGTAGCTCGTAAAGATGCGCCAAATCCCGCGCACTGCCGAACGAATGCACCGCGCGGTTCGCCGTCGCAATTTTCCCGTCCGCCGTCATCGCCAGGTTGACGAAGACGAAGGGCATTTTTGAGTTTTGAGTTTTGAGTTTTGAGTTCACAGAATCAGCATCGCATCGCCGTAGCTAAAAAAACGATAACGCTCGCGGATGGCTTCCGCGTAAGTTTTCAAAATCAGCTCGCGTCCGCCATTTTTTTTTCCCGGCGCGGCGAACGCGCTGACGAGCATCAGCAACGTGGATTCCGGCAGATGAAAATTTGTCAGCAGCACATCCACGATTTGAAACGCCGCCGGTGGAAAAATAAAAATGTCGGTTTTACCCGCATAAAAATTGAGTTTTCCGCCGTTTTTTCGCGCCACAGTTTCCAATGTGCGGGTGGCCGTCGTGCCAACGGCGATGACGCGGTGGCCGGATTTTTTTGCTTCGTTCACCGCTAAAACCGTTTCTTCGCCGACTTCCAATCGTTCCGTGTGCATCTGGTGGTCCGCCAGATTTTCGGTTCTTACCGAAAAAAAAGTCCCCGCGCCGACGTGCAGCGTGACGAAGCAAATCTTCACGCCGCGCGCGCGGATTTTTTCCAACAATTCCGGCGTGAAATGCAAGCCCGCCGTTGGCGCGGCCACGGAACCGGCGGGCTGCGCGTAAACGGTTTGATAGCGCTCCTTATCTTCAGGCAATTCGCCGTGGCGTTCGATGTAAGGCGGCAACGGCAATTCGCCCAGCGCGGCGAGTTCATCGAGCAGATTCGGCGTGCCGGAAAATTGCAGGCGGCGCTGGCCCTCGGCGTTCACGTCGGTCACGGCGGCAATTATTTTGCTCGCGCCGCCATTTTTTTCTTGCAACTGGATTTGGGTTCCGATGGGCGCGCGTTTGCCGGGGCGCATCATCGCCCACCAGTCATTCGGCGCATTTTCTTCGAGCAGCAGAATTTCAAATTTTCCGCCGGTTTTCTCATTCACGCCGTGCAGACGCGCCGGGATGACGCGCGAATTGTTCAGCACCAAAACATCGCCGGCTTTCAGGAATTCCAGCAGGTCGGGAAATTGGCGATGCGCAATTTCCCCAGTTTTCCGCTGCAAAACGAGCAGCCGCGAGCCGTCGCGGCGCGTGGCGGGCTGTTGCGCAATCAGCTCTGGCGGCAGTTCGAAATGGAAATCGGCGGTTCGCATCATCGGAGCGTAATGGAGCGGGGCGGGGGCTGACAATTCACATCGCCGGCAAATTGTGAATAACTTTTGAATAAATAACGGTTTCGGAGCCAGAAAACCATTGACAGTAGTGGGTCATTGTGGGTAATAATGGGGCGTTGTGGGTGATTCTAGTCGTTTTAAGAATTGCTGTGAATAAAATGAGCGCCGTCAAAACAGATTCGCTGGCCGTCTATAATTCGTGCTTCCGGCACGGAGTGGACGAGAAGCGGCGCGTGCAGATTCCGGCCAAGTGGCGGCCCGAGGACGACGGCGTCGAACTGACGATGATGCTCTGGCCGAAGCACAATGCGGGGATTTGTCTGCGCGTGTTGCCGCCGGCGCAGATGGCGCAGTTGATGGCGGACATCGACGCGATGCCGAAGGGTGATGAGAAGAAAATTTATCTGAAGCGTTTCATCGGCAGCGAATCCGCGCAGGTGACGCTCGACAAGGCCGGGCGGATTTGCGTTCCCGACGAAATGGCGCGCGAGGCGGACATCAAGGACGAGGCGGTGCTCGTCGGCCTGCTCGACCGGTTTGAGATTTGGAATCCGGCCCGTTACGAAAAAGTCAAGGCGGCGGACGCGATGCTCGCGCACGAAGCCTTCAAATTCATGGAGTGATTATGAACCTAGGAAAATTGCTCGGTGCGGGAAAAAGTTTTTTTGGCGGCGGTGGCAACATCGCCTACCGCGAAGACAAAAAATTTCACCTGCCGAAATTCAACGCCGACAAAAATCCGTTCGCGCCGAAGCCGGTTGCTGCCGCGCCTGTCGCGCCGCAGGAACTGAACAAAGTTTCTCTGGCGGCGGCGGCCAAGACGCAGAAGATTCCGGTGTCCGCCGTGCAATCGCCGAAGACCGCTGGGCCGACGCGCGCCGTGAGCTGGAAGGATAAATTGAATCCGTTCCGCGCACCGGAACCCGTGCGGCCCGCCGCGCTGAACGCGGTGCAAGTGGAGCTTTCGCTGGATGCCGTGAAAGTCGTCCATAACGATTTGGCCGACGCCGACATCGAAGTTGTGCCAGTGAAGTCGCGGACGATTTCCCAGCCGGAAGCGCCGATGCTGCCGGCGGCGCGGCAGTCGTGGGAGTTTTTGGGCGAACGGCTCGTGAAACAATCCTGAAGATGCGCAGTGCCCGAATTCATTCACAAACCAGTGATGGCGGCGGAGGTGCTGGCCGCGCTGAAGCCGCACCCGAACGGCCGTTACGCCGACGGGACGCTCGGTGGAGCTGGTCACGCGGCGAGCATTTTGGCCGCGAGTTCGCCGACTGGATGGCTGTCTGGGTGCGATCGCGATGGCGTCGCGGTTGAAACCGCCACGGCGCGGCTGAATGAAAAATTTGCCGGACGATTTGAAATCCGGCGTGGAAATTTTGCGGAGCTGGCGGACTGGATTGCGGAAAAAAGTTGCGACGGCGTGCTGCTGGACTTGGGCGTGAGCTCGCCGCAACTGGATATCGCGGAACGCGGGTTCAGTTTCATGCAGGACGGCCCGCTGGATATGCGGATGGATCACCGGCAAAAGCTGACGGCGGCGGATTTGGTGAACGGCGAGGACGCCGAGCCGCTGGCAAAAATTTTTTGGGAATACGGCGACGAGCGCGATTCGCGCCGGTTTGCGAAGGCGATTGTCCATGACCGCGCGCTGCGAAAATTTGAGACGACAAAACAGTTGGCGGATTTGATTGAGCGGCTCGCGCCGCGCCACGGAAAAAAAGCGCATCCGGCGACGAAAGTGTTTCAGGCGCTGCGCATCGCGGTGAACGACGAGATCGGTTCGCTGAAACGCGGCCTCGAAGGCGCGGTGAAAATTTTGAAGCCGGGCGGCCGGCTGGCGGTGATCACTTTTCATTCGCTTGAAGACCGCGTGGTGAAAGAGTTCGGTCGCGAAAAGACACGCGATTATTCGTTCACCGGCGAGGTGGATGTGCCGGAGTTGCGGACGCCGCGCGTGCCGGAGCTGAAATGGGTTTCGCGCAAGGCAATTTTGCCGGGGGAAGTTGAATTGAAAGAAAATCCGCGCGCCAGAAGCGCGCAGTTGCGGGTGCTGGAAAAAATTTAGATGGCCAAAAATCGTAAAAATCAGGCGGCGGCGATCCGGTTTGGTCCGGCGCTGAAGGCGTCGTTTTTGTGCCTGCTCATCGGCGGCTCGGCGGTCGGCTATGTCTGGCAGAAGAACGAGATTTACCGGCTTGGCCAGCAGATCCGCCAGCGCGAGACGAAGCTCG
>Ga0316220_1001372_pt1 | contig 27306 bp, 16 predicted proteins | sample TBH18005metaG_FD_203632 | JGI IMG/M metagenome (GOLD analysis project Ga0316220, IMG submission 203632) | Freshwater microbial communities from Trout Bog Lake, Wisconsin, USA - TBH18005 | ecosystem: Environmental > Aquatic > Freshwater > Lake > Hypolimnion/Profundal zone | place: USA: Wisconsin...
GCCCTCGCGCAGCATGAGCCGGCCGACCCGCGCTGCCGCTCGGGCGGTGAAGTTGCCCCCGCCCCACGCGGCCACCAACGGGAGGTTATCCACGGTGACCGTCTGGTTGTAGCCCACGGACCACTCCACGTCCGCCACCCCGATGGGGTGCATCACGCGCTCGCGCAACAAGGTGCGGAGGTCTTTCTGGGGGGCATCCTTCAGCGCCGCGGTCAGCGCATACACCAACATGCCGATGCCGGGATTGCTGTATTCATAATTCTCGCCAGGCTCAAATCGCAGGGGGACAACGTCGCGGGCGATGGTGAAGGGGTCCCGCGGCGGATCGAGGCGCTTCCAGAAGTCTCCCTGCCATCCCTCGAGTTGCTCGTGAGGCAGGTCCTGGTCCTCGGCATCCGCCAGGCCGGAGGTGTGGGAACCGAGTTGCCGGAAGGTGATGCGCCGTTTGAGCGCGTCGCGTTGCCATTGGGGGATGAACTTGGCGGCCCGGTCATCGAGCGTGACTCGGTCGTCGGTGAGGGCAACCGCCATCGAAACGCCACCGACCAGCGCCTTGGCCATGGAAGCGGTGCCGTGGGGCAGGGCAGGGCCCGCGCCTGGCGCATACCGTTCCCAGACGATCTTATCGTGGCGGATGATCAGCAGCCCCGAGGTGTTCCGCGCCATCAGCGCCTTGGTCATGGCCTGGAGCCTTTCGCCAGACAGGCCTTGGCCGGCCGGTTCGGTGGTGGCCCAGTCCCAGGCGGGCGGGTTCGTCTGCGCCCGCCCGCCACTCGCGGCAAACAGGCATATCGCCCCGCAAGCCAGGACGAGCGAGCTTCTTTTGGTGGCGTTGGTGTTCATAGGTGTCGGGAGAATACCGGCAGGCCGCCTATTTGTCTTGGACAGTTATGCGCTATTTTCGGATTCTGCCGCCAATCGTCCGAGACAAGCGGGCGGGCAACCTGCATTGTTCACGCATGAATTTGAAAAGAGAAGCGGCCACGGTGGCCGCCAGCCGGAGTTGGTCTCTCGCCTGGGCCCTGCTGTTGGCCGGCGCCGGGACGGTTCTGGCTCAGCCCGCGCCAGTCGTGGCGCCCTATCCCCCCAGCCAGGTCATCCGGCGGATCGATTGGGCGCCCGCCGAGACCATCATCCGCAAGGCCCATGACAGCGACAACTGGCCCATGACCTGGGCCGACGACGACGCGCTTTATACCGCCTATGGGGACGGCAGCGGGTTCGAGCCATTCGTCCCCGAGAAACTCAGCCTGGGACTGGCTAAGGTTACCGGCACACCGCCCGCCTTTTCCGGCGAGAACCTCCGCGCCCCTTCGATCGAGCAGCGGGGCGAGGGGCAGCGAGGCCGCAAAGCCAGCGGTCTGCTGTGTGTGGATGCCGTGCTTTACCTTTGGACCCGGAACGCCAACAATGCTCAGCTTGCCTGGTCCGGGGACCATGGCGCGACGTGGAATTGGACCGATTGGAAGTTCACCAACAGCTTCGGCTGTCCCACCTTCCTCAATTTCGGGCGCGACTATGCCGGTGCTCGCGACTCCTTCGTTTACCTCTACTCGCCCGACAGCGATTCGGCTTACGAGGCCGTGGATCACCTGGTTCTGGCGCGGGTGCCCAAGACCAAGATCCGCGAGCGGGGCGGTTATGAGTTTTTCACGGGACTCCAGGCCGGCCAAGCTGCCTGGAGTTCCGACCTCGGACGCCGAACCGCCGTCTTGTCGGCCTCCGGCCAATGCTATCGCCCCGGCCTTTCCTACTCCCCAGGGCTGAAGCGATTCCTCTTGGTCCAACCGATCCCCACAGCGGCCTCGCGCGACCGAGCCGGAAAAATAGACACTCGGTTTGCCGGCGGGTTGGCCATTTATGACGCTCCCGATCCGTGGGGGCCTTGGACGACCGCCTTCTTCACCAGCCAGTGGGACGTCGCTCCCGGCGACTCCGCCCACTTCCCCACCAAGTGGATGAGCGGAGACGGGAGAACACTCTGCCTGGTCTTTTCCTGGGGCGACAACTTTTGTGTGCGGAAGGCCCAGATCGAGGTGTTGGATCATTAGGGGGACGTCAACGACCGCATCACCGGCGTCCGCCGACCGGTGTTGTTCCGGGATTGCTGCCCGGCCAGGCTCACGATTGACGAGCACGGTGGTAAGCGGGTACAACGGGAGATGCAACGAAGAGTCGTCAACCGTTACTGGCCACGCGCTTTCATCCAGGTGGCGCTGACCGGGTTTTTGGCCGGCTGTGCGGCCCCGCAGCAGTCATTGGTGTCCCTGGTCAGGGACGACCGGGTGGGACGGGTGGGTGCCGATCGCTTTGTGGTGCCGACGGGCCAAGTGCTCACTCCCGCTGGCCGCCAGGTGGAGCTCCCGGGGATGCGGCCGCAAGCTCTGGCGCTCAGCCCTGACGGACGGTTGCTCGCGACGGCTGGCCGTAATAATTCAGTCGCCCTCGTAGACCCCCAAACGGGCCAGGTCATCCAGACGATTCCGTTGTCCTTCATCGGAACCGAGCCCGGCACGGCGGTCGCTCGCAGCACCGCCACCAACACCGCGGAGCTGAGTTTCACGGGGCTTATTTTCTCGCCGGATGGCCGACAGTTGTACCTGGCCAACGTCAGTGGCAATATTTGGGTGTTCCCGGTGGACGGAGGACGGGTGGCTGGCTCACCGACCATCCTGCCGGTGCCCGATGCCTTGGCGCCGAAACAAAAACGTGAAATTCCTACTGGACTGACGCTGTCGGCGGATGGCAAGCGGCTCTACGTGGTGGGCAACCTGGGTGGGCGGCTTTACGAACTCGATCTCCACACCGGCGGTCTGCTTCGTTCCTGGAACACCGGGGTCGCCCCCTATGATGTGGTGCTCGTCGGTTCAAAGGCCTATGTCAGCAACCTGGGCGGACGCTACCCGCGCCCGGGCGAAGTCACCGCCCCGGCGGGCAAGGGCACCACCGTCCGGGTGGACCCGGTGCAGTACATTGCGCTGGCGGGATCGGTAACGGTGATCGACCTGGCCTCGGGCAAAGTCAGTTCCGAGATCGATACTGGCCAACACACCTCCGCCCTGGCCGTCTCGCCCAACGGTAAATACGTCGTGGCTGCCAATACAGGAGACGACACCCTGACCGTGATCGACACCCGGACGGACCGGGTGGCGGAGAAGATTTTCGCGCGGCAGAACCCCGGCGACCTGTTTGGCGCTCAACCCAACGCGCTGGCTTTCGCGCCCGACGGATCCCGACTCTACGTCTGCAACGGCACCCAGAATGCCGTCGCCGTAGTCCAGTTCGAACCGGCACGAAACGCTTCCCGGGTCATCGGCCTGATCCCGGTCGGTTGGTTTCCCGGAGCGATTCAGTTCAATGCGAGCCGCAAGACCCTGTGTGTCGCGAATATCAAGGGAATCGGCGTGGGGAAAGTGTTTCAACCCGGCGAAAAACTCAAGCTGAACACCAAGGACTTTTTCGGCACGCTCTCCTTGGTTCCGGTGCCGGGTGAGCGGCCTTTGGCAGCGCTGACCGCGACGGCGTTGCGCAACATGCGCTATCCGAGACTGGCCGAGGCACGGCTCTCGGCGCGCCCGGGCCAGCCGGCTCGGCCGGTGCCCGAGCGCGCTGGTGAGCCGAGCCGGTTCAAGCATGTGATCTATGTCATCAAGGAGAATCGCAGCTATGATCAGATCCTGGGCGACCTGAGCGAGGGTGATGGGGATCCCCATTTGTGTATTTTTGGCGCGGATTACACCCCCAACCAGCACCAGATCGCCCGTGAGTTTGTCCTGCTGGACAACACGTATTGCGCCAGCGTGCAGAGCGCCGATGGGCACCAGTGGACCGATAGCGCCATCGCCAACGAGTACGTCGAGCGTCAGCTCACTTCCGGGACGCCGCGCAGCTACCCGGGAGCTAAGGCCGAGGACGGCGTGGATGCTCTGGCCTGGGCGTCGTCCGGCTTCATCTGGAATAACGCGATGGCTCATGGAAAGACTTTTCGCAACTACGGCGAATGGATGCTCTCGCTGGCCGGCTGGCAGGATCCGAAACGCAAAGACAAAATTGCCTGGCGTGATTATTGGACCGATTTCCAAACTGGCGCCGGCGCCACCCAAATCCAGAGCCGGGCCGGTCTTGAGTCCTTGCGGTCCTGCAGCGATACCAATACCGTGGGTTGGGACTTGAAGGTGCCCGATCAGGTGCGGGCGGACCGGTTCATTCGCGAACTCCATCAATACGAAACCAACGGCGACCTGCCGGAGTTCATCCTGCTCCTGCTTCCCAATGATCACAGCGCCGGTGTCCGGTCCGGGTATCCCACCCCGGGCGCACAGGTAGCCGACAATGATCTGGCGCTTGGTCGTGTGGTGGAGGCGGTGAGCCACAGCCGGTTCTGGCCGGAGACTTGCCTGCTGGCGATTGAGGATGACCCCCAGGCGGGCTGGGACCACGTCAGCGGTTATCGCACCACCTGCTACGTGGTCAGCCCCTACACCAAACGCCGACAGACCATCAGCACCCAATACAATCATTGCAGCCTGGTACGCACCATCGAGTTGATGCTCGGTCTGCCGCCCATGAATCAAATGGACGCCACCGCCACCCCGATGAACGATTGTTTTACCGCTACCCCTGATTTCACCCCGTTTACGAGCGTTCCTAGCCGAGTCCCGCTGGATCGCCTCAGCCCGGATCCCAAAGGCATCACCGATCGCGTCCTGCGCCAGGATGCCGTCGTGTCCAACCGCCTGCCGCTCGGCGAAGCCGACCGCTGCCCTGAGGATCTGCTCAACCGCATACTCTGGCGTGCCATGAAAGGCGTCAACGCGCCCTATCCGGAATGGGCGGTCAAGGCGGCGGGGGACGTGGATTAGTCGATGGTGTTTATGGCTCGACAAGCCGCCAAGCCTGGGGATAATTTCCGCCGTCGTGCTCTGGGCCTAAGTCAGTGTATTGAACTGTTCAAGAACATCGCCAAACAACCTGTCTGGATGAAGCCCGCCAAGGGATAATCCGCTCATCATTCTCTTTATGTCCGTAGAAATCAAAATCACTTACCAGGGCGGGCTGCATTGCGCCGCGACTCACGGGCCGTCCGGGCAAAATCTCGCCACCGACGCCCCGGTGGACAACGGAGGCCAAGGGGCCGCTTTCTCGCCGACCGACCTGGTCGCCACCGCTTTGGGAACCTGTATGGCCACCATCATGGGACTGGTGGCCGAGCGCAACCATCTCGACCTCAGCGGCCTGGAAGTGCAGGTCATCAAGGACATGACCGCTGATCCGGTGCGGCGCATCGGGTCGCTCACCACGCGGTTGGTCTTCCCCGCGGGCCAACCGTTTTCCAGCGATATGCGCGCGCGCCTGGAGGCCGCCGCCAAGGCCTGCCCCGTCAAGCAAAGCTTGCATCCGGAGGTCAAAACCCCGGTGGAGTTCGTGTATCCGGGCTAGGTTTCGCCTCTGCCTGGATCATTGCTTTGACCGGGCGCGCACGTGTTAGAACTGATGCGGCGCGGTGGAGGTGATCAGGTAAGGCGACGGGGCCGTTCCGGATCACCAACCGATTTCAGTGGTTTCTACGGTGGCGGTCCAGCGGATGCTCTGCCCCGCAAGGCCAACCACCTTCACATGAAGGATGCCGCCGTTGACGAAGACTGTGGGTAAGATGCCGATCCCCAACTGGTTCAGGTAGGCCTCGGGCTGGGCCGGATAGTGGATCAGCCAATCATCCTCGCCATTCCCGTTTCCGGTGGCGGCGCCGCGCAGATGATAGCCGAAGCAGGCGTGGCTGGCGCTGCCTACGGCGATGACGCGGAGCGTAAAGGCGCAAGCGCGGTTGGTGGGCAGGCTGATCTCCTGGCTCACGCCGTCCAAGAAGAGGAAGGCGGGATTGGCGGAGGTGGTCTGGTTCCGGAGCACGTACAGGGAGTATTGGGAATCGCCGGCGCTGGTGAACGCGCCGCTCGAATAAGCCAGTTGGGCATAATTGGTGGCCACCGCGCGCTGGCCACCGGGAATCGTGGCGTAGTTGGCCCAGACGGCGTTGGTGGCGCCGCCGCCGATGGTGGCGTAAGAGGTGGACGCTTGGATCGTATTCCAGATGCCGCCGCCAACGACATCCTGGGCGCCGTTGACTTGAACGGTATTCAAGTCCCCGCCCCCGATAACCGATCCGTAAGTGTTATCGCCGAGGTAGTTATTATAACCGCCGCCGATGGAATCATTCCAGGAGTAGGCCCCAATCCGGTTGGAGCCCCCACCGCCGATGACCGCCTGGTTCGAATTGGTGCCGATGAGGTTCTGAACTCCGCCACCCAGGAAAGCCTGCGAGGCGCCGTATTGGACTCGGTTGCTGTAGCCGCCGACGATGGTGTCCTCGGTCGTGTAAGGTTCTATCGAGTTGCCATAGCCGCCCCCGATGAGGTCATAGTACGAGTTGTTCTGAATCGCGTTGTCGAGACCGCCGGCGATGACGCAGTCATAGCCGTTAGGCCCGATGACATCGCTGTCGCCGCCTCCGATGAAGGCGCACCAATTGGTGCCCTGGACTTGGTTGACACGGCCGCCAACAATGGTGGAATAGGAGCCAGCGGCCCGAACGACATTGCTGTAGCCGCTGACAATGGCGCACGAATCGCTGCCCTGAATTTGGTTGAGGCTGCCGCCGGCAATGGTCGAATAGGTAGAAGTGGACTTTAGGAGGTTGCTGTAGCCGCCGACGATGGCGCATCCTTTGTTCCAGGCGCTGACCGAACCCGCTTGAATCGTGTTATCCAAGCCGCCGCCGATGGCGCAGTACATCGTGTTGGTCTGGATGAGGTTGGTCCTGCCGCCAACGATGACGTCACCCAGGCCGCCCTGGATGCTGTTGCCGGCGCCGCCGGAGACAGCGTTGTAGTTATTGTTGACCGTAACTGTTGCGGGGATGGAGTTGCCGTCGCAGCCGTCCACCGTTACGTTGGCCCCTGGGTCTACTTCCAGCACGGCCTGGCCGTTAGCGATGAGGATGAGGGGATGGTTGTCGGTCGTGCCCAGGAAGTTGTTGGTGAGGTTCGCGTTGCCACCCACTTGCCAGAAGGCGCCGGTGACATCCTGGCCGAGTTGGGCCAGGGTGACTGCACCGATGGCGAGGTTGGTGGTGTTCACGACGCCGGCACCCAGGGCGGTGCTGGTGATGCTGCCTGGGGCCACGCTGCTGGCCATGCCTGCGCTGGGCGCGTAGAAGGCATAGGGTGTACTCGTGATCTGCTGTCGCGGGGTCAGGGACACGAAATCGCTCGAAGTGTGGGCTGGCCGGACTGCAATATCCAGCCACAGCGGTTCCCCCTGGAACAGCCAATTCGTCGGGTCAATGAAGCTCGGGTCAATGGTGGCGCTAAAGTACCCACCCGGGACGGGCGTGGCGGCATTGGTGAAGAAGGTGCCGATCTGGTTGGCCCCAGCGTCGTAAACCCCGAAGCGGAAATCGTAAACGCCGCTCACGGGCGTGTTCGTGTAAGTCAGATAGCCTTGATAGGTGAACCCGTTGCCGCTCTGGGCCATGGCAGCCGCGGCTGTTCCGAAAGCCAGCGCGAAGCTGGCGATGCTTTGCTTGGTTTTCATACGTTCGGTTTGTTCTCTGGGTGCTTATTGCTTGTTCGTTGATTGCGTTTATGAGTTTCAAATTGGTCTCGCCCGTCTGGGGAAGGCACGCTAGTGACCTGGCCACGGCAAGGCGACCGACGTGGCGTCCGGGGGTTGCTCGCGGTGGCGGTTGCGATGACCGAAGTGCGTGGGGCAAGCCGGCTGCCCCGAGGCGGGCGTCGTCGGCTCAGGTCAACGCCACGGCGAGCGGTGCCCGGAAGGTCGCCTTGCGTTTATCGGTGAGAACGTTAGCTGTCTGAAGGAGGTCGACAGCGGTGGGTGGAGTGGGGGTCAACCGATGCTGGTTCCTGGTTTTCATAGCGGCCTTCGATTTCGCGGTTGCCGACTCTGCCGTTCCATGATCGGGCCCGACGGCCAGTCGGGCCAAGCCGAGGGGTGGCCTCAACCGAGAAGTCCCCACCAACGACCCCTACCGGCAAGGCCGGCGGGAACCGGTGCTTACCCGCTGCTTAGCGCACTGACCCACTGCTCGATCTGCTAACAGCACTGCCTGACGGGCAGGGCCTCCAGCGATCCGGGCCGGAAAGAAATGTGCCCTGCGACGCTTTGATTCGTAACCAAACCACCGTCCCCCCGAAGGTGGTGGTTGTCAAGCCATACAAAAAGGCCGCGCCGTGTCTCGGTGTGGCCAAAAACGGACGCAACCGCGCCGCTCACGGTCAAAGCGACCGTTGTGCGGGTTATTGGAACTTGAAAAACTGCTTGAGGGCGATGGGATTCAGATTGAAACCCTTGTTCGGGTCCTGCCGCACGACCGGGGCCACCAGGCCCTTCCCGTAGAGTGGTTCGGACTGGAAGGTATCCCCGCGCAAGACCACCACGTTCTGCACGGTGGGCTTAACCTTGTGGGCAAAGTCGGCCGACATCTTGGACCAACGCTTGAAGCCCACGCGACAATTCCCGCCGGCAAGATCGAATTGGACGTAAACGGACTTTTCCTTGTCCGAGCTTTTTTTCTCCAGGTGGCTGGTGATGCGCGCCCCGTAGACAGCGCCGGTGAAGACAAGCGAACCCGCCAGGCCGAGCAGCACCCCCTTCCATTCGGCGTTCCCCGCGGTGTCCGGGTTGTATTGCTCGTCACGATTGATGACGCCGTAGAGCGCAACGCCCACCTCACCATGCTGGAACAGGCCGGTCACCCAGTTTGCGAAGGTGCGCAGCTTGGCTGCGCCCGCTTCGGCCTCGGTCATGGTTTGGTTTGACCCTGATTTGAGATCATGAAAGCCGTAGAGACCGCGGCTGGTGTGAAAGCAGATGGCCTGGCAGCCCAGGATGCTCGGAAAGCCGAGGCTGGCAGGGTCGAATGCCATTTGGTTCTCGTGGACGTGGTGCATACTCTTTATTTTCGGGTTGCTAGGCATTTGCTTTCCGTCCGCCCGCATGTAGTCGAGGTCGAGCGTCTGCGGTTGAGGGGGAATCGGTATTCGGTCTCACCAAGCATAGGGGCACGCTAGCACTCCCGGGCAGCACGGTCAACCGACTCTCTTCGACGGCTTTGGGGATACGAACGCGGGGTCAAAAATCAAGCCTTCAAACGACGGGCACCGGCGGGTGCGAACCGCAGGCGAATCTTCTTATGTGCTGCGGTAAATGGCAGCCGGGCCATCTGATGGGCGGTTAACCACTCCCCAACGCCGGAAGCCGACAGTCGCGGGCATCCTGAGAGAGCAAACACCTCCAGCGTGATGCGGTTGCAGGTGATCGAGTGCTTTAAGACGCCGAGCAACTCGATTGTCTCCGGGCCGAAGCCGAAAAGGCGTTGAGCCGCCTCCCTGGGCGCATCGTCCTGGCTGGCCAGTTCGAGGTTCGGGAATTCCCACAGGTGGGCGTTCACTCCTCCCGCCGGGCGGTGTCGGACGAGGAAACGGCGCCCATCACGGACCAGGAAAGCGGCAAAGCGACGCTGGAGTGTCCCTGGGCGCGGGCCGAGGTTGGGCAGGTCGTTGATGTGCGAGTGCTGGCGGGCAGAGCACCAATCGCTCACCGGGCAATCCCCGCATCGAGGCTGCCGTGGCGTGCAGACCAGCGCCCCCAGTTCCATGAGCGACTGGTTGAAAAGGGAGGGGGACCCCTTGGGTTGCCGTCGGCAGGTCCGCTTTACTAGATCCTCGGCCAGTTGCCACAACCGTCGGTTGGTTTCGCGTTCTCGCACGTTCCCCGGGATCCCAAACAGCCGGGTCAGCACGCGGATCACATTGCCGTCCAGGATGGGGTGCGGTTGGTCAAAAGCGATACTGCACACGGCGCCCGCCGTGTAGCGTCCGATCCCCGGGAGATCCAGCACGGCCTCGAAGTCCTTGGGGAACCGACCATCATGGCGTGCGACGATGAGGCGTGCGGCCTGCTGGAGGTTGCGCACCCGAGTGTAATAACCGAGCCCTTCCCAGAGTTTATGCAGCTTGCCTGCGTCAACTGCAGCGAGAGAGGCAATATCCGGCAGAACCCGCATCCACCGCCTCCAATACGTCAGCACCGTCTTCACCTGGGTCTGCTGGAGCATGACCTCGGAGACCCAGACGGCATAAGGGTCCCGGGTTTGGCGCCACGGCAGGTCCCGCGCGTGGGCGGCGAACCAGACCGTCAGGGCTTCGATGATGCGGGTTTCGTTCATGGCTGACTTCGCCCCCTGGCTAGTTGCGCCGCGGGCGCAAACCCTTTAGGCTGACCCCATGGTTGCGAAGCCGTTAACTTCCTATACATGCAAACTGACCGCCGAGCAAGCCGGTAACCTCCGGGGTTGGCTGGAGCGGCATGGCTCGCGGTTCCGGCAAGTCCCCTATGCCCAATTCGCCGCCGAGAAGGAGAAGACCAACTTCGTCTTCTACGAAAGCGGCAAACTCGTGGTCCAGGGCAAGGGAACCCAGGAATTCATCGAGTTTGTGCTCGAACCCGAAATCCTCAAGGAGGCGCGCCTGGGCTACGAGGCGGTGCTGAACCCGGAATTGCTAGCCCCCCGGCTGGGGGTGGATGAGAGCGGCAAAGGTGACTTTTTCGGGCCGTTGTGCGTCGCCGGCGTCTACATTAATGAGGCGGTCGTCAGCGCGTGGAAGAACTCGGGCATTCGCGACTCCAAGAACATATCGAGCGATCGGCGGATCAAGGAACTGGCCGAACTCATCCAATCCACGCCGGGTTGCGTGACGTCGGTCGTGCCTATCGGCAATGAGGCCTATAACCGGCTTTATGTCAAAATGCGGAGTGTGAACACCCTGCTTGCCTGGGGGCACGCCCGCGTGATTGAGAACCTCATGGGGCAGAAACACCGGATGACCCCCCCGCCGGTCAGGGCGATTAGCGATCAGTTTGCCGCCAGCAAAGAGACCGTATCCAAAGCCCTCATGAGTCTCGGACGTGAGATAGAATTGGTCCAAAAGCATCGGGCTGAAGAAGATCTGGCGGTGGCCGCCGCATCCATCCTCGCCCGCCATGAGTTCGTTTCCCGTCTGGGCGCGCTGGAGAAGCTATACGAGATGGGGTTGCCCAAAGGGGCTTCGGCAGCGGTTGATGCGGCCGCCAAGGCATTCATCGCCCGGCACGGGGTGGAGAATCTGCCCAAGGTGGCCAAAATGCACTTTCGCACGGCCCTGCGGGCACAGGGGTTGCCGGAGCCGCCAAAAGTCGAATGGCGGCCGCGATCCAAGCCGGGTGGAACGAAGGAGTGACGCGGATGGCCTGATTGGAGGGCGAAATTCGGCGAATCCCCGAAGGTGGTGCCTGCTAGGGGAGGTAGGGCGCCGTGGGTTTGGAGCCACCCCTGAGGACTCAGGGGCGACGGAAACCCGGTCGCAAAAGATTTTTCAAAAAAATGATGCGTCCGCTTGACAACCTATCCCAACTTTCGTAGCTTCTATAAAGTCGTTGGGCCGAATACAGATGAAATTCAGTAGCCCCTTAAGCCTTTAGTAGGGTAGAGTTGGGTTATTGGGTTTTTGTCGTTTATTCGTATCGGGTGATGACGGAACAGATTTGGCTGACTCAGATGTTTTTTGGGTTAGTGCCCGTGTAGCTCAGTTGGTAGAGCGCGTCCTTGGTAAGGACGAGGTCATCAGTTCAAGCCTGATCTCGGGCTCCATTTTAACAAACTATAACGCAGAACAATACAGACAGTATAACACCAGGAGAGAGCAATGGCTAAAGAGCAATTTCAACGCACTAAACCGCACGTCAACGTGGGCACCATCGGGCACATTGACCACGGAAAGTCAACGCTGACGGCCGCGATTGTACAAACCCAGTCCAAAAAGGGCTTGGCGACGCCGATCTCCTACGCTGACATCACCAAAGGGGGCACCGTCCGCGACGAAACCAAGACGGTGACTATCGCCGTGTCCCACGTCGAGTACCAGAGCGACCAGCGGCATTACGCCCATATCGACTGTCCCGGTCACGCCGACTTCATCAAAAACATGATTACCGGCGCGGCCCAAATGGACGGCGCGATCTTGGTGGTGGATGCTTCGGAAGGTCCGATGCCCCAGACCAAGGAACACGTTCTGCTGGCTCGTCAGGTCGGCGTACCTGCGATTGTGGTTTTCCTCAATAAGGTAGACCTGGTAGACGACCCCGAGTTGCTGGAGTTGGTAGAAATGGAAGTTCGTGACCTGCTCACCAAGTATGAGTTTCCGGGTGACAAGACCCCGGTCGTGCGTGGCAGCGCCAAAAAGGCCCTCAACGGTGAGGCCGATGGTGAGAAGTCGATCCAGGCCCTTATGGAGGCGATCGACGCGTTTGTTCCGCTGCCGCCTCGCGAGGTGGACAAGCCCTTCCTGATGTGCATCGAAGACGTGTTTAACATCGAAGGACGCGGTACCGTTGTGACTGGCCGTGTGGAACGTGGCGAGCTCCTCAAGATGAGTGACGTCGAGATCGTCGGCCTCCGCGACACCCGCAAGACGGTGGCGACGGACATTGAAATGTTCCGCAAGCTGCTGGACTCGGCGAAGGCCGGTGACAACGTTGGCGTGTTGCTTCGCGGCACTAAGAAGGATGAGGTCGAGCGTGGCATGGTGCTGGCCAAACCCGGCAGTATCACCCCTCACGTCAACTTCAAGGCAGAAGTTTACGTCCTCTCGAAGGAGGAAGGTGGCCGGCATACCCCGTTCTTCACCAACTATCGCCCGCAGTTCTATTTCCGTACTACGGATGTGACCGGTACGGTCACCCTGCCGCAAGGCGTGGAAATGGTGATGCCCGGGGACAATGTCTCGGTCTCCATCAGCGTTATCGCGCCGGTAGCTATGGAGCGCGGGCAGCGCTTCGCGATCCGTGAAGGCGGGCGCACGATTGGCGCTGGGCGCGTGACGGAAGTGCTCGCCTAACTTATATTTTTCATTCGACTGGAGTGCGAGGGGAGTTCGCCCCTCGCCTCTGTTTGTTTGGAAGCTGCGAACCGGTCGGGAACCGGAGAACCGCGAGAGTCAAGGGCAAGAAACAAAAATACGAACAGCTCGACGGCAGCGCGTAGGGCGGTAGCTCAATTGGTAGAGTAGCGGTCTCCAAAACCGTTGGTTGGGGGTTCGATTCCCTCCCGCCCTGCCATCGCAAAAAGCCGGAGAGGTGGCAGAGTGGTCTATTGCGGCGGTCTTGAAAACCGCTTCGGCGTCACTGCCGACGGGGGTTCGAATCCCTCCCTCTCCGCCAATGTTGATTATGCAAGACTGGATCAAGATCGTTATCTGGGTCGTCCTGATCGGCGGCACCTTTATGTATTTGTGGCGAACGGGCCAATTGGCCCGGTTTACCACCTATATCGCTGCCACCCGTGAGGAGTTGCGCAAATGTACTTGGCCCACCTGGGACGAGCTCAAGGGTTCCACGGGCGTAGTTGCAATTTGCATCGCCCTCTTGGGTGGATTCACCGTCCTGGTTGATTTCGTCTTTTCCTTGTTCGTCCGCTGGATAACTTAATATTCGCCTTATCGGTCCCTTATGAAGAGCCAGTGGTTTGTAATACATACTTTGTCCGGGCAGGAGCAAAAGGTCAAAGAGAGCATTGAGAAACGCATCAAGCCCGAGGAAATGGGCGAGTACATCAAGGAGGTCCTGGTGCCCATGGAGAAGGTTGTCGAGGTGCGAAACCAGAAAAAGACCGTCTCCACCCGGAAGTTGTGGCCGGGATACGTGTTTGTCGACATGGCCTTGCTCGACGAGAGCAACCGCATCATCGAGAAGCCGTGGTATTTTATCAAAGAAACCCAAGGGGTGATTGGGTTTGTGGGGGGCGAGCCCCCCACACCGACTCCTACTGAAGAGGTCGAGTCGATCAAGAGCCAGATTTCCGACTCCGAAGAGCACGAGAAACCGAAGGTGAGTTTCGAGGTCGGTGAGACCGTCAAGATCAACAACGGACCGTTTCTCAATTTTAGCGGGGTGATTGAGGAAATCGAACCAGAGCGGGGCAAACTCAAGGTGACGGTGAATATTTTCGGCCGGAATACGCCGGTTGAACTCGAATATTGGCAGGTTGAGAAAGGTTAACCAGGTGTGCTGAGTGGCGCTGGCCTCGCTGAGCGGCGTCGGCTAAGGTTATTTCGGCTCATCATTGCGATTTATTTTTTATGGCAAAAAAGATTACTGGACAAATTAAACTGCAGATTCCCGCGGGGCAGGCCAACCCGGCCCCCCCGGTTGGGCCCGCGCTCGGTCAGCATGGTGTCAACATCATGGCGTTCTGCAAAGAGTTCAACGCCAAGACTAAAGACCAGCCCGGAATGATTATTCCGGTGGTGATCACGGTCTACGCCGACAAGTCCTTCAGTTTCATCACCAAATCGCCGCCGGCTTCCGTGCTACTTAAGAAAGCCGCCGGCATCACCTCCGGATCCAAAACCCCGAACAAAGACAAAGTGGGGAAGGTGACCCGGAAACAGGTTCTGGACATTGTGAAGCTTAAGGGCAAGGACCTCAACGCCGGTTCAGAGGAAGCAGCCATTCGCGTCGTGGCCGGCACGGCTCGCAGCATGGGCATTGAAGTGGTGGACTGATTTTCAGCGGTGGATGTGCCGTCGCAGCCGCCCCTGGAGTGGAAGCTCTAAGAGCAAAACCTTAACCGTAAAAAAATAGCCAAGCGGGAGATCGGCGGGAAGCCGTCGCTCATTTGAACCGCAGAAAGACCGAATGCCAAGTAAACGCTACAAAAAAGCCCTGCAATCCATCGATGCATCTAAAACCTACCCGCTCAAGTCGGCGGTTGAGGTATTGTGCAAACTCCCCCGCGCCAAGTTCAACGAGACAGTGGACTTGGCCTTTCGCCTGGGAGTGGACCCGAAGCAATCGGATCAGATGATTCGAGGCACGGTTCCTTTGCCCCATGGGAGCGGCAAGGTCGTGCGCGTGTTGGTGTTCGCCAAGAGCGGGCCGGCCGCCGAGGCCGCCAAGGCAGCCGGGGCCGAATACGTTGGCTTCGATGACATGATCAAAAAATGCCAAGAGGGATGGGCCGACTTCGACGTGGCTGTGGCCACGCCTGAAGCGATGGGCGAGGTTCGGAAGTTGGGCAAAGTTCTGGGGCCGCGCGGCCTGATGCCCAATCCCAAGACCGGTACCGTCACCGACGACACCGATCGAGCCGTCAAAGAAGTCAAAGCCGGGCGCGTCGAGTATAAGACTGACAAAGCTGGCAATGTGCATGTGCCCATCGGCAAGGTCGCCTTCACCCCCATTCAGATCGAGGAAAATGCCCGGTCAGTGATTGATGCGGTGGTAAAAGCTCGTCCGAATAGCGTCAAGGGCACTTACGTCAACAGTTGCACGCTGTCGGCGACGATGAGTCCACCCGTGCGGGTGGATTGGAAGGAGTTCACGGCCTGAATTGGCCGGGTATTCGCCTGAAACTGGTTTAACAATATTAACGCTTTAACGATTTAATCACATGCGTCCGGAGAAGCAAAACCTAACTAAAGAGTACCTGGCCCGCCTGAACGCCTCGCCCTTCTTTATCGTGGTCAATTACAAGGGTCTCAAGGTCAGCCACATTACTGAGTTGCGCAAGCGGCTCACGGCGGCTGGCGCCGAGGTCCATATCATTAAGAACTCGATCTTTCGCATTGCCGCTAAGGAGGCAGGGGTGGGAGATTTCAACGGCTCCCTCGGCGGCCAATTGGCTGTCGTCACCGGCAAGCGCGACATTTCCACGGCTGCCAAGGTGCTGAAGACTTACGGCAAAGAGCTGGATCGTATCAGTGTGCATTTTGGCTACTTGAACAACCAACGATTGGAGCAGCCGGATATTCTGGCCTTGGCCGATCTGCCGGGTCTCGATGTGCTCCGCGGCAAGCTCCTCGGGCTGTTCAACGCCCCGGCCAGTACGTTGGTTCGGCTCCTCAACACCCCTGCCAGCCAACTGGCTCGAGTGCTGCAAGCCCAGCAGGAATTGCTGGAAAAACAGGCCGAGGTGCCTGTGGAAGCAGCCCCTGCCGTCGCGGCAGCCTGATCGCAATTCGCTCGCCGCCGGGTGGGAATCCCTGAAGGTTCAGGTTCCCGCCTTGGTGTGGTGCCGCGGTAAAACAGCAATTTCGGCCTCGTAACCGTCAAGGGGCCGGGAATAACAACACGTAACAACGTAAATCGTCGGCTCGCGGGCAGCGAGCTTAATTCATCTGTGGCCACGGCTGACGACGAGACGCAATGAAAGGTAACAATGGCTCTAGATAAAGCACGAATCGTAGAAGAACTCAGTAACGCCACCGTCCTGGAAATCGCTGGCTTGGTCAAAGAACTGGAAACCAAGTGGGGTGTCAGCGCTGCCGCGCCGGTCGCCGCCGCTGGTGGAGGCGCTCAAGCCGCCGCCGCTCCGGTTGCCGAAGCCAAGACCACCTTTGACGTCGTCCTCGTGTCGGTGCCTGCCGACAAGAAGATCTCGGTCATCAAGGGTGTGCGCGAAGTGAAGGCCGGACTCGGTTTGGCTGAAGCCAAAGCCCTCGTGGAAGGCGCCCCCAAGGCGATCCTGGAAGGTGCTAACAAGGCCGATGCCGACGCCGCCAAGAAGAAGCTCGAAGACGCCGGCGGCAAGGTTGAAATTAAGTAAGAGGTTCCCTCTTCGGGGCGGCGGCCCGGTGCCGCCGCCCCATTTCGGCTTGCCCTCTCCCAACAGCAGAAAAGCGAAAGTTTTAGATTAGCAAGCATATCCACAGCGCAGCCATCCCGTATGGCTTGAGTTTTGGCAAGTTCGCGCTTGAACGCGGCGGGCTTGCCTTGTGTCGTTTATTTGTAGTCAACGGTCCGGTCGTAGGCCGGCCATCCAGCAAAGGTCCAAATGCCATCGCGAACCACTGAACGAATCTATTTCGGCAAGATCAAAGAGATTATCGCCCCCCCGAACCTGATTGAGTTGCAGACCAATTCCTACAAGGAGTTTCTGCAAGCTGAAATCCCTCAGTCCAAGCGTAAAAACCTTGGTCTGCAAGCCGTGTTTACCGAGGTTTTCCCCATCGAGAGCTACGATGGAAAGTGCGTTCTCGATTTTCATTCGTACGAGATCGGCGATCCCAAGGTGGATTGGCTCGAGTGCCTCCGCGAAGGCTTGACCTTCGGCGCTCCCCTTTATGTGACCTTCATGCTTAAGGAGGAGAAGGGCGCTAAAGAGGAAAAGGTGTTCATGGGTGAACTTCCCCTAATGACACCCCAGGGCACGTTCGTTATCAATGGCGCTGAGCGTGTGATCGTCAGCCAGTTGCATCGCTCCCCAGGCTTGGCCTTCGAGGCCACTCAACACCCCAACGGGAAGACCCTGCATTCCTTCCGTATTATCCCAGACCGCGGTTCCTGGTACGAGGCGCAGTTCGATACCAGCGATTTACTTTACGTCTATTTGGATCGGAAAAAACGCCGCCGAAAGTTCCTGACCACCACCTTCTTCCGCGCTCTGTCCAACATCGAGAAAACCGAGAAAGACAAGGACTCCGGTAAGAAGAGCGGGTCCGACGAAGAGATCCTGCGGCTGTTTTACGATGTTGAGGAGCTCAACGTTAAAGAGGCTGAAAAGCGCGAAGACATGCCCAACAAGGTCCTCATCGAGGACGCGGTGGACATCGAGAAGAACCTAGTGGTGGCCCGTGCTTTTGAACCCCTCTCGAAGGCGGTAGTCAAACAGATAGCCGAAGTTGGCATCGCCAAGATCAAAGTGGTCGACACCTCCGTCGATGACGGGATCATGATCAAGTGCATGAAGAAGGACCCCGCCAAGAATGAGGAGGAGGCCTTGAAGGATATCTATCGTCGGCTCCGACCTGGGGACCCGCCGACGGCAGCCAACGCCAAAGCCCTTATTAAGCGTCTCTTTTTTGACCCGAAGCGGTATGACCTCGGTCGGGTGGGCCGTTACAAGATTAACCAGAAGCTCGGCATTAAGGGCGGCGACTCCCGCATTCTCACCAAGGCCGACCTGGTTGCCGCCACGCGTTACCTGTTGCGCCTGAAGAAGGGCGAAGGCAGCCTTGATGACATTGATCACCTCGGCAGCCGCCGTGTCCGCACGGTGGGCGAGTTGCTCGCCAACCAGTGCCGCGTAGGCCTGGCTCGTACGGAACGCCTCGTCAAGGAGCGAATGACCCTTTTCGATCAAGGTGTGGAATCCATGTCTCCGCAGAAACTGATCAATCCGAAGGCCCTCTCGGCCGTCATTCGTGACTTTTTCGGCCGCAGTCAGCTCTCGCAGTTCATGGACCAGATCAACCCGCTAGCGGAGTTGACGCATAAGCGGCGGCTGTCGGCCCTCGGGCCAGGCGGGCTCTCCCGTGACCGTGCCGGTTTTGAGGTGCGCGACGTGCATCCCTCGCACTATGGACGCATCTGTCCCGTCGAAACTCCGGAAGGTCCGAACATCGGTTTGATCGCCTCCTTGGCGACCTTTGCCCGGATCAATGATTTCGGCTTCCTGGAGACACCTTATCGAAAGGTGGAGGCTGGCAAGGTTTCGACTCACCTCGATTATCTGACGGCCGACCGCGAAGAGACCTTCGTAGTGGCCCAGGCAAACTCGGCCATTGATGACAAGGGCAAGTTCAGCACAGAACGGGTGGTTTGTCGTGGCAAGGGCGATTTCATTGACGTCGAGCCCGTCCGCGTCGATTACATGGACGTGTCCCCCAAGCAGCTCGTTTCGGTTGCCGCCGCGCTCATTCCATTCCTCGAGCACGACGACGCTAACCGGGCTCTGATGGGTTCCAACATGCAACGCCAGGCCGTGCCGCTTCTGGTCACCGATGCGCCGCTCGTGGCCACCGGCCTGGAAGAGCGGGTCGCCAGAGACTCGCGCGCCGTCATCGTCGCCGAAGAAGCCGGCAAGGTGGCTTCTGTCACGGGCACCCTCATCGTGATCACCCCTGACGGCAAACTGCCTGATGGCAAGAAGAAACTCAAGACCGACCCCGAAAAGGGCGTCTATGTGTACCAGGTTCGGAAATTCATGCGGTCTAACGCCGCGACCTGCATCAACCAGAAGATTCTCGTCCGCAAGGGCGACTCGGTCAAGAAAGGGCAAGCCATCGCCGACGGTCCTTGTACTCAAGGCGGAGAACTGGCCCTGGGTCGGAATGTCCTGGTCGCCTTCATGCCGTGGAATGGTTACAACTTCGAGGATGCCATTCTCATCAGCGAACGCATCGTCAAGGATGACGTCTTTACCTCGATCCATATCGATGAGTTCGAAGTGGGCGCCCGCGATACCAAGCTGGGTCCCGAGGAAATCACTCGCGACATTCCCAACCTGGGCGATGAGGCCCTCAAGAACCTCGGCCCCGACGGTGTCATTCGTGTGGGCGCCGAGGTCAAACCCGGTGACATTCTGGTTGGCAAGATCACTCCCAAGAGCGAGACCGAACTCGCCCCTGAGGAGCGGCTGTTACGCGCCATTTTCGGCGAGAAAGCCGCCGATGTGAAGGACACCTCCCTGAAAGTTCCCTCCGGTACCTACGGGATCGTCATGGACGTGAAGGTTTCCGCCAAGCCGGAGGCTGATAAGGAAGTGCGCGTAGCCGCTACCGAGGAGAAACGCCATGCCAAAGAGGTCGAGGAGGATTATCGAAAGAAGACCGAGGAACTGCGCGAGCAGTTGACCGAGGCACTCAGCAACATTCTGCTCGGGGAAAAGATCCCGCTCGATGTTGTCAACAGCGAGACGGGCGAGATCATCATCCCGGCCAATCGCAAGATTACCAAAACCCTGCTCCGCAAGCTGGCGCAGGTTTACGACCGGATCGAAATCGATCCCTCTCCGATTCGAAACAAGATCAACGAGATCATCGGCAGCTTCAAAAAGAAGTTCGACGATCTCCAGATGCAATACGACGAGGAGATCGAACGGGCCGAGTCCGGCGAGGGCGTCGAGAGCGGGGTCATCAAGTCGGTCAAAGTCTATATCGCCTCGAAGCGCAAGCTCTCCGTGGGGGATAAGATGGCCGGCCGGCACGGGAATAAAGGCGTCGTCGCCAAGATTGTGGCCGAGGAAGACATGCCCTTCCTGGCGGATGGGACGCCCGTGGATATCGTCCTCAACCCGCTGGGTGTGCCCTCGCGTATGAACGTGGGGCAGGTGCTGGAGACGCACTTGGGCTGGGCGGCCCGACTGCTGGGCCTGCGTTTTGCAACGCCGGTCTTTGACGGCATCAAGGAAAAGGACATTCGAGCTTATCTCAAGGAAGCTGCGGACAAGCAGAAGCAGGCTGGCGAGCGGGCGCTCATCGGCGAAAATGGCAAGACCACGCTTTACGACGGACGGACGGGCGAGCCGTTCGACCAGGAAATTGTCGTGGGCTACATCTACATGATGAAACTAGGGCATTTGGTGGCCGACAAGATTCACGCTCGCGCCGTGGGTCCTTATTCCCTGGTCACTCAGCAACCCCTTGGTGGCAAGGCTCAATACGGCGGCCAGCGGTTTGGCGAAATGGAAGTCTGGGCCATGGAAGCCTACGGCGCCGCCTATACGCTCCAGGAGTTACTCACTGTTAAGTCTGACGACGTTCAGGGACGAACTCGGATTTACGAGAGCATTGTTAAGGGCGACAACAGCCTCGAGGCTGGCATCCCCGAGTCGTTCAACGTCCTTGTCAAGGAAATGCAGTCTCTCGGGTTGGATGTCAAAGTCGGTTATTCCAACCCGGTAGACCAACCGGCCGAACCCATCGCGGTCCTGGCTGCTGTTTAACCGTTCCAAGTCCAAATTATACCGTTCTCTATGATTAGCACCAAAGAAAGCGCCCGCGAGCTGCTGGGGCTCGAAAAGGTGAACCAGGTGGAATATGTGGCGATCTCCGTCGCCTCGCCCGAGTCCATGCGTTCCTGGTCCAAAGGGGAAGTCAAAAATCCCGAGACCATCAATTACCGGACCTTCAAGCCCGAAAAGGGCGGCTTGTTCTGCGAGCGGATTTTCGGACCCGTCAAGGACTGGGAATGTTCTTGCGGCAAGTACAAGCGGATCAAACATCGTGGAGTCGTGTGCGACCGCTGCGGGGTTGAAGTCACCTTGGCGCGGGTTCGCCGGGAGCGCATGGGCCACATCGAGTTGGCCGTACCCGTTTGTCACATCTGGTTCTTCAAGTGCATGCCGTCGCGTATCGGCTTGGTGCTGGATATGACGGCGCGGAACCTGGAACGCGTCATCTATTATGAGGATTACCTCGTGATCGATGAGGGGTCGACGCCCCTGAAGCGCAACCAATTGCTCAGCGAGCAGGAGTACCGCGAGGCCCGCGAGACCTACGGCCCCGAGGCTTTCACCGCTAAGATGGGAGCGGAGGCCGTGCGTGACGCTTTGGCCAAGGTCGAACTCGGCCGCCAGATCGAGTTTCTTCAGGGGGCGATGACCGAGACCAAGAGCAAGCAGATTCGTAAGAAGGTTGCCAAGCGCATCAAGTTACTCCAGGGCCTGCAGCAGTCCAAGAGCCGACCGGAGTGGATGATTCTCACTGTGTTGCCGGTCATCCCGCCCGACCTGCGACCGTTGGTTCCCCTCGAAGGCGGACGCTTCGCCACCTCGGACCTGAACGACCTCTACCGGCGGGTGATCAACCGGAACAACCGGCTGAAGAACCTACTGCAGCTCAAGACTCCCGAAGTCATCATTCGCAACGAAAAGCGCATGTTACAGGAGGCTGTCGACGCCCTGTTCGATAATGGCCGGCATGGCCGCGCCGTCACCGGCGCGGGTAACCGCGCTCTCAAGTCGCTCAGCGACATGCTCAAGGGCAAGAGTGGCCGTTTCCGGCAGAATCTACTCGGCAAACGAGTGGACTACTCCGGACGTTCCGTTATCGTGATCGGTCCCGAACTCAAGCTGCACCAGTGCGGTTTACCCAAGAAGATGGCCTTGGTGCTCTTCGAGCCGTTTATCATTCGCCGCCTCAAGGAATTGGGTTACGTTCACACCGTTCGCTCCGCGAAGAAGATGATCGAACGGCAGACCACGGAAGTCTGGGACATCTTGGAAGAGGTGACCCGCGGGCATCCGGTCATGCTCAACCGCGCCCCCACGTTGCACCGGCTCTCCGTCCAGGCTTTTGAACCTCAGCTCATCGAGGGTGAGGCCATTCGCATTCACCCCCTGGTTTGTACGGCCTACAACGCCGACTTTGACGGTGATCAAATGGCCGTGCACGTTCCACTGTCGGTCGAGGCGCAATTGGAAGCCCGTCTGCTGATGATGGCGCCCAACAATATCTTCAGCCCCTCCAGTGGTCGGCCCATTATCACCCCGACCCAGGACATTACCCTGGGCTGTTTCTATCTTACAGCCGAGCCTCGCACCCCGGCCCCGGCCAACCCCTCATCACTCAAGTTGTTCGGCAATAAGACCGAGGTCATTTTTGCCTTCAGCGACAACGCGGTGACCACCCACGAACGCATCCGCATGGCTAATCCCGACCTCGGCAAGAAGACCGAATTCGGCGACGCCACCCGGAAGGTCATCGAAACTACGGTTGGACGCGTGCTCTTCAGTGAGATCTGGCCCGACGAGCTTGGTTTCCCCAACAAGTCGGTCAAGAAGAGCGAGCTTGGGGATATGATCTGGCGCTGCTACAAAGCTGCCGGGCACGAAAAGACCGTCATCATGCTCGACAAGCTCAAAGAAGTCGGCTTCCGCGAAGCCACCAAGGCGGGCGTCTCCATCGGCATCGATGACATGATCATCCCCAAGGAGAAGACCCAGGAAATTGACAACGCCCAGAAACAGATTCGGGAAGTTGAAAAGCAGTACCGCAAGGGCGTCATCACCCCGGGCGAGCGCTACAACAAGATCATCGATATCTGGACTCATTGCACCGACCAGATCTCCAACGTCATGTTGGACACGCTCAAGCACAACCAAGGGAAGCGAGAATACAATCCTGTATCCCTCATGGTCGATTCCGGGGCGCGCGGCAACAAACAGCAGGTTCGGCAGCTCGCCGGTGTCCGCGGCCTTATGGCCAAGCCCTCCGGCGATATTATCGAGAAACCCATTCTCTCCAATTTCCGTGAGGGACTGACTGTGCTCGAGTACTTTATTTCCACTCACGGCGCCCGTAAGGGGTTGGCCGACACCGCCCTCAAGACGGCGGATTCCGGCTATATGACCCGCAAGTTGGTGGACGTCGCGCAAGACGTCATTATCCGCGAGAATGACTGCGGCACCAGCAACGGTATCTGGGTGCAGGCCATCTATGAGGGTGAGGATGAGGTCGTGCGCCTCGGTGAGCGCCTCATTGGCCGTCACTCCTGCGATGATGTCCCCAATCCCCAAAACCCGAAGGAGATCCTGGTGCATTCTAACCAGGAAATCGACGAGGTGCGCGCCAAGCTCATCGAGGGTTCCGGCGTTGAAAAGGTGAAGATTCGTTCCGTGCTCACTTGCGAGAGCAAACACGGCGTTTGCATCTACTGTTACGGGCGTAATCTGGCCACCGGCTCGCTGGTCAAGCTGGGCGAGGCTGCCGGCATCATCGCTGCGCAGTCCATCGGCGAGCCCGGCACGCAGCTTACCATGCGTACCTTCCACATCGGGGGCACCGCCTCCCAGGTCTTCAAGCAGCCGCAGATTAAGGCCAAATACGACGGCATCGTTCGCTACAATGACCTCCGCCTGGTCCAACTGGAAGACGGCAATAATATCGTGCTCAATAAGAACGGCTCCGTCTCGATTGTCAGCGATGATGGCCGCGAGTTGGAGAACCACCCGGTGGTCATCGGGGCAGTTATCTCCAAGCCCGACGGTTCTCGCGTCAAGGGTGCCGTTATTCACCCCACTACCAAGGTCAAGATCGATGGCGATACCTTTGTTCAGTGGGATCCCTACAATGTGCCCATTTTGTCCGAGAAGGCCGGCAAAGTGAAGTTTGTGGACATCATCGAGGGTGTCACGATGAAGCAGGAGACTGACGAGACTACCGGCCAGGAAGCCATGGTCGTCATCGAGCACAAAGAGGATCTGCACCCGCAGATCGTCATCCTGGACGAGTCCGGCGAACCGGTCGCCAACTATCCGATTCCCTCGGCCGCGCATATCGTGGTGGCCGAAGGTGACAAGATTGTGGCCGGCACGCTGATGGCCAAGACGCCGCGAAAGACCTCCAAGACCAAAGATATCACTGGCGGTCTGCCCCGCGTGGCGGAACTGTTCGAAGCCCGCCGTCCCAAAGACGCTGCCGAGATCTCCAAGATCGATGGTATCGTGGATTTCGGCGCCAGCGTCCGTGGCAAGCGGTGCGTGCTAATCAAGGATCAGCAGACCGGTGTGGAGGAGGAACACCTCATTCCGATCGGCAAGCACGTCATCGTGTTCAAGGGTGACTACGTCAAGAAGGGGCAGCAATTGACCGAAGGACCAGTGGATCCGCACGAAGTCCTCGACATCTGCGGCCCGCAAGAACTCCAGGAGCACCTCGTTAATGAGGTCCAGGAAGTCTATCGCCTCCAGGGTGTCACGATCAACGACAAGCACATCGAGATCATCGTCCGCCAGATGCTGCGCAAGGTCCGCATTACCGAGCCGGGCGATACCGGCTTCCTTTGGGGCGAGCAGATCGATAAGCTCGATTTCGAGGAAGAGAATCACCGGGTCGAGAAAATGGGCGGCAAGCCGGCCGAGGCCCAACCCGTACTGCTTGGCATTACCAAGGCCTCTCTCGAAACCGAGAGTTTCCTCAGCGCCGCCTCGTTCCAGGACACCACCCGTGTCCTCACCGAGGCTGCCACTCGCGCCCGAGTGGATTACCTCCGTGGGTTCAAAGAAAACGTCATCATGGGGCACATCATCCCGGCGGGCACCGGCTTCGATCACCATCGCAAGGTTCGGCTCAAGCCCTTGGTTGAGCTCCAGGAGGAACCTGAACAGCCAGAGCCCGCTCCCATTTCGCTGACCGCCGACAACCCGTTACTGGGTTGATGCTCGCGGTACGCTTATAATTCTCGCGAAAGAGCATCCGGTTCTCCGGATGCTCTTTTTAGATCGCACAGGCGCCGGCGATGGGGCGGAAAACCTCCGCCATGATGTTCCATCGCCCCAGAGCTTCCAGCAGGGCAGGGGAGTGGGCCTTTTGCACGAGCACCATCACGCATCCGCCCAGGCCGGCGCCCGCCAGTTGTGCCCCCTCCACCCCCGTTTGACGCCGCGCCAGGTCTGCGATGCGGTCCAGCGCGGGCAAACTGCACCCGTAAGCGCCCGGGAGTCGGGCGACCGAGTCGGTCTTTCCGCGGCTTCTCGCCGACGGCCTCGATGCCACCGCGAGGGAAGGCCAGGCGGCTGTCCGCCAGACATGGCGAGCCGTCTCATGAGCCACCCGGTCCCCATCGTGAGATTGGTCCATGAGCCGTCCCAAATCGCTAGCTCGGTTGTTCTGGAGCAAATCCAGGCAACGGTCAGCTCGTTCCATCTCCGCCAGTCCAAACCGGACCACCCCCCCGACCACGTAACCCTCCGCCGGCGCGTCGTGGCTTTGCAACATCCGCTGGATGCGCTCGCGCTCAGTCGCCTCCAGTCGTGGCAAGGCCGTTTCCACCTGTCGGCGGGTCAACCGTTCGGGCAATTGCGCCAACAGGCGGGCGAAGGCCGTTTGCTTCATCCCGAGATGCTCCGGGGTCAGGTCGCACAAGTGCTCGATCCGTGGCGCCAATTCGGGTCGCAACAACTTAATCCACGCCCGCCCGATCTGGTACGCCGCCACTTTGGCATTAAACCGATTGCGGACCCCGGCCGACTTCCCTGCGTAAATGCCTGAATTACAGACGACCAGGTCGTGCTCGGGGAAGAAGGGCGCGGAGCCTTCGATCCGGAATGGGAAGAAGGAAACGCGGGTTACGTACCCACGCCGCGAGAGGCGGATAGCGGCGTGGTCGGAGGCTCCCCCGCGGGTACCGACAAACCACTCACTCTCCCCGCATAGGCTTACCAATCGCAGGGCGCTTAGTGACAACCCGTTCACCACGCGCACGGCTTCCGCCACCGCCACGACCAGCGCTGAGGAGGAGCTCAGCCCCGCCCCCATCGGGATGTCGCCGCTTACCATCAGGTCCAACCCGCGGAGGGGGCGGTCACGGAATTGTTCTTGCAGCCGCAGCATGGCGGCCTTGGCATAGTTAACCCAATCCCCGCGCGCAGTCTCCAGCAACCTCTGGAGGCGCGGTCCATCGATCACTCGCTGCCAGTCATCCCAATCCAGGTTCGCGACCAGGTCAGCAATGCGAAAACCCTGCTCGGCGAATTGCGACTCATTCAGGTTTACCAGCCGGACCGCGTCATCGGTCCGTGGCGCGGCGACGAGGATGACCTCGCGATTAACAGCCATGACATTGACCGGACCACCCTGGTGATCGATGTGTCGCCCCATCAAGTTGATCCGCCCGGGGGAGCGCACGATGACGACCCGCCGCTCCGGTCCAAACCGCCGGATGAACGCCTCCAAGACGTCGCGCCACTTCTCCCACGGCACCGCTGGCCCGTACCACCGCGCGAATTGCCGCCTCGTTGAACCGTCCGGTTCGCTCAGCCGGTTCATCCACACATCCGCCCGTTCGAGCACCCCGCTCGTTGCCCCCGAGGCGTCATTCGCGGATGGTTCTGCCGGAGGCCGATAGACCTCCTCGATGGCGAGCAACTCCTGAGGGTTATTGAACGCCATCAGATCGTGTGGGTCGCGGATCTCGCACCCGGTGAGGCGTGCCGGAGGGTCCCGGCGCGCGAGGATCTCCACGACATCCGTGAGGTATTCTTCGTGGTTGGCTCGGAAATGCTTCAACCCTTCCATCGCCTCTTGGAGCACTGGTCCGCGAAAGACGTAAGCCGAGAGGTTGACCTGGTCGAACCGTTCCAGGATCTGGTCTGCGGGGATCGCTTCCACCCCGACCCGCGCGCAACCGCGCCGTTCTTCCGGGGAAAAGCGTTGCTCGAAGGAGTTGCGATTGAGATCCTTCAGATCGCTGGGGCCACCGCTCAGGAGTTCGGCCACCAGGGCGCGCGCCGTCCGTTCTTCGCATTCGCGAGTGACGATCCGTTCCACCGCCGGACGCGAAAGCGCGGACTGTCGGCCCAGTGCCTCGCCGATCCGCCCCAGGGCGACCAGACGCTGTCTCTCCCTTTCCTCCAGAATCCCGACGATCCGTTTTTTGGCGGACGTCAAGAGAATACCCGAACTCGAATGGGGTGGACGTCGAGTGGTGGCCAGCGTGACGTCTGCCCCGCTGGCTTCATGTGCGGCCCGCAAT
>Ga0316220_1001376_pt1 | contig 27233 bp, 23 predicted proteins | sample TBH18005metaG_FD_203632 | JGI IMG/M metagenome (GOLD analysis project Ga0316220, IMG submission 203632) | Freshwater microbial communities from Trout Bog Lake, Wisconsin, USA - TBH18005 | ecosystem: Environmental > Aquatic > Freshwater > Lake > Hypolimnion/Profundal zone | place: USA: Wisconsin...
GTGCGGGCCGAAGTAGGAGTCGGCCGGATCGGCGGCGTTGCCTTCGGGATAGGTGCCGGCGACCAGCGACTCATCGGCGTTAAGGGTGAAGACGGCGGCATCTTTGGGTAATGCGGCGAGGCGCTTCTCCTTGTTACCGGCCAGGTCAGTGACAAAGACTGCATTCTGGTCCGGGCGGACGTAGAAGACACGCGCAGTCTTGTGCCCCGTGCCAATGATGCGCACGTCGCCGTGGACGATCTCTCGCCTCTTGAGGGTGGCGAGGTCGAGCACGCTGAAACCGTCGGGCGTGGTGTAGACCATCTCTCGTCCGTCGGGCGAGTAGACGCTGTAGTTAAAGTAGGCACTGGCGGAGTTCTGTTCGGGCGTCAGGCGCAGCACGCGGTGGCCAGTGTCCTTGTCTACGTAACAGGCGGGCGGATGTGCGGTGACTGCATCCGTGGGCATGTGCTCGGGCGTGCGAGTATCGTGTGCCTGAGCAAATAGCGCTGGCGTGAGTGTGAAGGCAAGTAGTAGGCGGCGCATAAGAACAGACTACTCGCCGTATGGAACCCAGATGTTCTTGACCTGGCAGGCGTGGCGCAGGAAGTAGCGGCCTTCGCCCTGCTCGGTGGAGTTCCAGTCGATAGCAAGTCCGTCGCCGCACCAGGTCTGCTTCATGTTGCCGATGCTGGCCAGCCGCACGGCGGTGCATTGTTCGAAGTCGCGGAAGCACCACACGGCCTCCACGCCGTCGTGCTCGGCGATGGTCTTGGCGAGTTCAGCAGGACGACCCGCGACGAGGTTGACGACACCGCCGGGCAGGTCGCTGGTGTCGAAGATGGAATACAGGTGGGCGATGATGGTGGCGTAACGCTCACTGGGCACGGCGACGACGGTGTTGCCGACGGCGATGGCCGGCAGGACGAGAGAGAGCAGACCGAGCAGCGGCGACTCCTCCGGCGCGAGGATGCCGATGACGCCCACCGGCTCGTTCATGGCCAGTGTGACGTTGCGGCCCGGAGGGTTGTGAACGGAGCCGTCGAACTTGTCGGCCCATCCGGCGTAGGCAAAGGTGCGCTGGATGCAGCAATCCACCTCAGACGCGGCGGCCTTCTTGCCGACAAACGCAGAGAGCTTGGCGATCAGCTCGTCGCGGCGCTGAATCATGTTCTCGGCGATGTAAAAGAGAATCTGAGCGCGGTTGTGCGCGGACTGCTTGGCCCACTTGGATGCAGCACGAGCAGCCTCGACGGCGTTGCGGATGTCCTTGCGGTTGCCGAGCGGGGCGTCACCAACGAGTTTGCCCTTGGCGTCGTAAACGGAATAGCTGTAGCCACCGTCGGGGCGCGCCTGCTTTCCGCCGATGTACAGCTTGATGGTGCGGTCGATTCCGGCGGGCTCGGTCGTGCCGGTGGGCGCGGCGGAAGGCGGCAGCGCAGCAGTCTTCTTCGCCTTGTGTAGCCACTCGGGGACGAGGTATTCGTACATGCCCTCGCGTCCGCCCTCGCGGCCGTAGCCGGACTCTCGGTAGCCGCCGAAGCCGCAGGAGGCGTCGAACTGATTGGAGCAGTTAATCCAGACAACGCCTGCCTTGATCTGCGATGCGACGTCGAGCGCAACGTTGATGTTCTCGCTGTAGACGGTGGAAGCGAGGCCGTAGACTGTGTTGTTGGCAAGCTCGACGGCCTCAGCCGGAGTGCGGAAGGTCATGGAGACCAGCACGGGGCCGAAGATCTCCTCCTGCGCAACCGTTGCGGCAGGTGCCACGCCGGTGAGCAATGTGGGCGGATAGTAGAGTCCCCGTGCGGGCAATTTGAGGTCGGGCTGGAAGCAAGTGGCGCCTTCGGCCACGCCCTTGGCCACGTACTCGCGGATGCGGTCGAGCTGGTGCTGGTCCACGATGGCGCCGATGTCAATGGCCTTGTCCAGCGGAGGGCCGACGCGGAGCGTGGATATGCGCGCGCGGATTTTGGCGTAGAGCGTCTCGGCCACACGCTCGTGTACCAGCAGGCGCGAACCGGCGCAGCAGACCTGCCCCTGATTGAACCAGATGGCGTCCACTAGTCCCTCGACGGCGCTGTCCAGGTCGGCATCGTCGAAGACGATGAAGGGCGACTTGCCGCCGAGTTCGAGTGAGAGCTTCTTGCTGGAGTTTGCGCTGGACTTGCGGATGAGGCGTCCGGCCTCGGTCGAGCCGGTGAAGGCGAGCTTGTCCACGTCTGGATGCTCGACCAGCACGGTACCGACGTGGCGGTCGCAGGTGACGACGTTGAGCACGCCGGCGGGGAGTCCAGCCTCGTGGGCAAGTTCGGCAAAGGCGAGCGCCGTCATGGGCGTGTAGTTGGCGGGCTTGATGACGACCGTGTTGCCAGCGGCCAGCGCAGGCGCAACCTTCCAGGCGAACATCAGCAGCGGAAAGTTCCACGGAATGATTTGCCCGACGACACCGCAAGCGGAGTAGCCGGGGAACTCCTGCTCTAGTAGTTGTGCCCATCCGGCGTGATGGTAGAAGTGACGGGCGACGAGCGGGATATCAATGTCGCGCGATTCGCGGATGGGCTTGCCGTTGTCCATGGACTCCAGCACGGCCAGACGGCGGGAGTGCTTGAGCACCAGCCGCGCCAGAGCGTACAGGTAGCGTGCGCGCTGGTGGCCGCTCAGCTTCTGCCACTTGGGCAGGGCCTTGCGCGCGGCGGCGACGGCGGCGTTCATGTCGGCGGCCGTGGCGCTGGTGACGTCGGAGAGTTTGTCGCCGGTGGAGGGGTTGTTGACAGCGACGGTCTTGCCCGGCTTGGTCCACGCGCCGTTGATGTAAAGACCGAAGGCACGTTTGTGGCTGTCAAGCCAAACATCAACTTCTTTGGAGTCCTCTGGCGCGGGGCCGTACTCCATGGAGTGAAACTTTTCGACGATGGATGTGGACACGGGCGTTCTCCTGAACTAAGCGATGGGGTGGCGGTAGTCTGCGGCGTAGCGGCCGCTGACGCAGTGTTCGAGCTGGCGTTCGATGTCGGCGAGCATGGAACTGGCGCCGAAGCGGAAGAGAGAGGGCTCCAGCCACGGGCGGCCCAACTCGTCCTTCATCAGCGAGAGCCAGTCGAGCGCCTGCTTGGCGGTCTTGATGCCACCGGCGGGCTTGAAGCCGACGGCGTAGCCGGTGCGCTCGGCGTACTCGCGTATGGCGCGCACCATGACCAACGAGACAGGCAGCGTGGCGTTGACGGCCTCCTTGCCGGTGGATGTCTTGATGAAGTCGGCACCGGCCTGCATGGCAACCACCGAGGCTCGCGCCACATTACGCAGCGTGAGCAGATCGCCGGTGCCGAGGATGGCCTTCATGTGCGCGGGGCCGCAGGCCTCCTTGAAGGCGGCCACCTCGTCGTAGAGCGCGTTCCATTCGCCACCGAAGACGTGTGCACGGGTGATGACGATGTCGATTTCGCTGGCGCCGGATTCCACCGAGCGGCGAATCTCGTTGACGCGTTCGATGAGCGGCGACAGTCCGTGCGGGAAGCCGGTGGAGACGGCAGCGACAGGGATGCCGGAGCCTTCCAGCGCCTTGACGGCCGTCTCGACGAAGTTATGGTAAACACAGACGGCGCCGACGTGCAGGTTGAGCTCCTCGACACCGAGCGCGCGGATGATGCGGTCTTCGACGGGGCGACGGGCCTTGGCGCAGAGGCGGCGGACGCGCTCGACCGTGTCGTCTCCGGAGAGAGTGGTCAAGTCCATGCAGGAGATGGCGCGTAGCAGCCAGGCGGTCTGCCAGTCCTTCTTGACCGTGCGTCGGGTTCCGATGGTCGCTGCACGGCGCTCGACCGCGCTGGTGTTGACGCGGACCTCGTCAATCCAGTCGAGGTTAAGTGGAATGCGGCGGTTGGGCTCGAGCCGTCGTCCGTAAAGCTCCACGGGCACGGCGGTTGTGCTGATTCCTGAGGGGGAAGAGTGATTGACATCCATGAGCAATGCTCCGGGCCGGATAATCTCTGGCCGAAAACGAAAGTTTATACCTTTGCGGTGCACGATGCCATTGGCGCAATGGTAACGCCTGCCTTCGTATAGGATGGTGGCGATGAGGTCTCCAGCCCAACAGGGAAAGGTCAGGCGGCAGGCGACGCTGGCGGATGTGGCAAAGCTGGCGGGCGTTGTGCCCATGACGGCTTCGCGCGCCATCAATAGCAGCGGCTACGTCAGCAAAGAGGTGCGCGAGCTGGTGCTGAAGGCCGCGCTCAAGCTGCGTTACCGCCCCAACGTACTTGCGAGACAGTTGAAAGGCAAGCGCATGCGCGCCATCGGCGTGGTGCTGCCGGACACTGCCAATCCATTCGTGAGCGAATTGGTATCCGGGGTTCGGGAGATTATGGAGGTCGAGGGCTACACGGTATACCTGAGCGCATCCGGCGGTAGTGTGGAACATGAACTGCGTGCGTTGGAGTCGTTTGTGGATCACCGTGTTGACGGGCTGTTGGTGACCACGTGGGGGACTGCTGAGGGTGACCGTGCGCTGGCCGATTATGCGCGCCAGCATATCCCGATTGTGACTGTGGGGCGCGCAGGCGTTTCCGGCGTGGATTCAGTTACGGTGGATCATGTCAACGGAGCCAAGTTGATGATGCGTCACCTGATCGAATTGGGGCACAGGCGCATCGCTTATATTGGCACGGCTGGCCGGGGAGATCGTGTTCCACTGCGGCTTCAGGGATACCGCGAGGCGCTGACCGAGGCTGGAATTCCGTATCGTGAGGAGTACGTAGTGCGTGAGGTGAAGGTGCCGGCCTTTGCCACGGAGCAGGACGGTTTCGAAGGCATGATGGAACTGATGCGTCAGAAGCAAAGACCTACGGCTGTCTTTGCACGCAACGATTTTGCCGCTGTCGGTGCGTTGCATGCCGCGCAATCGCTGGGGCTGAGGGTTCCGGCTGACGTGGCTGTGGCCGGCTTCGACAATGTACGCATGGCGGCCTTCACCACACCTCCACTGACCACCATCGCCCAACCCATTCTGGAGCAGGGAAGGACGGCGGCACGCATGCTGCTGGAACGCATAGAGGAACAAGTGAAGGGCAAGCCGCGCCGCGTGGTAATGGGATGCCGGCTGGTGGTGCGTGAATCTACTGCCGCTGCACCTGGGCGCTGAGAGCCTCGGTCGTCTCTCCGACGATGGCGATGGCCCTTTCTACATCGGCGTTAGTGATATCCAGATAGAGAACGGCGCGAACCGCGTTCTGGCCGAAGGGAAGAACGAAGAGTCCACGGCGGTGAGCCTCCTCGACAAATGCTACAGATGAGATCCCCTTTAGCCCGATAATAACGATGTTGGTCTCGACTGTCGCCGGATCAAGTTCAATCCCCGGTAGATGCGCGATGCCTTCGGTGAAGCGGCGGGCGAACGAGTGAGTTTCGTGCAGGCGTGGACGGTGATGTTCAAGCGCATGTAGCGCGCCGGCAGCGAGTATGCCGGACTGACGCATGCCGCCGCCGAGAATCTGGCGTATGCGGCGTGCACGGCGGATGAGCGACACCGGTCCGGCCAGGCAAGACCCCACAGGCGCACCGAGTGCCTTGGAGAAGCAGACACTGACAGTGTTAAACCGTGCGGCGAGTGTGGACTCCGGCACGCCAGTAGCCACGGATGCGTGCCAAAGGCGCGCGCCGTCCATGTGTGTGTTGATGCCGTTCTTGACGGCTGCAGCCGCGACTGAATTGAGAGCAGCAACAGGCCAGACTGCGCCGCCGGCGAAGTTGTGCGTGTTCTCCACACAAAGCAGTTTGACCGGAGACTGAACTGATTTGGGGAAGAAAGGATGATCGAGAGGAAGAGCAGAAACAACGCTATCCGCCGTGAATACTCCTCGAATTGCCGGAAGCAGTCGTGGCACTACGCCGGAGATGGACGCGGTCGAGGCGCCCTCGATGCGATAGATATGAGCAAGGTCGTCGAGGAGTACCGTGTCGCCCAACTCTGTGTGCGCCCGTAACGCAATTTGGTTGCACATGGTGCCGGAGGGCACAAAGAGCGCGGCCTCTTTGCCGAGCAACGCAGCAGCGGTCTCCTCGAGGTGGCGGACGGTTGGGTCGTCGCTGTATACGTCGTCACCTACCTCGGCTGCGGCCATTGCCTGCCGCATGGACGGAGTAGGACGGCTGCATGTGTCGCTGCGCAAATCAATCATGGGAACATTTTACGCACTGTAAAAATGCCGATGCCGTCTTGGGGACGGCATCGGCGAGTGGGGCAATTGTTGAGCACTAGCTGAAGAGCGTGCCGCCGTTGATGTCCACGCATGTGCCATTGACGTAGGGCGACTGGTTGGAGGCGAGGAACGTGACAAGGTTTGCTACCTCTTCGGCGCGGCCTTCACGACCCAGGGGGACGGAGGCGGCAACCCGCGCGCGCACCTCTGGCTTGGTGAAATCGTCGTGGAACTTGGTGGCTATCATGCCTGGGCAGACGCAGTTGACGCGGATGCGGCGGGCGCTAAGTTCTTTAGCTAGAGCGCGAGTGAAGGTCATGATGGCGCCTTTGGTGCTGGCATAGGCGACGGCACCGGCACCGCCGCCGTCACGGCCGGCCTGGGAGGAGAAGTTCACGATGGAACCGCCGTCGAGCATGAGGGGGAGGGCGGCCTGGGTCATGGCGAAGGTGGACGTGACGTTGACTGCAAACACATGGTTCCAGAAGCTATCATCCATTTCTTCCATAGGTTTACGGGCGATGAGGCCGCCGACGACGTTGACGAGGGAGGAGATCTTGCGGCCGGAGCGCTTGGTAGCTTCGGTAGCGAAGTTGCGCACAGCTGTTGTATCTAAAGCGTTTACGCGGAAGGCGAGGCCCTCGCCGCCGACGTTGTGGATGGCCTCGAGGGTTTCTTCGGAGCCGCCGGAGTTGTAAGTGAAACAAACGAAAGCACCTTGGCGGGCGAGTTCGACGGAGCAGGCGCGGCCTATATCGCGGGCGCCACCGAAGACGAGGACGAGTTGATTGGTGAAGAGGGACATGTTAACTCCTTTTGAGTGTTAGTGTTGCGGTTGGGATTGTGGGCATTAGAACGAAGAGAAAAATGAGGCCGATGGGGGAGAGAATGCCGGCGATGGTGAGGACGCTGGCGTAGCCGAAGTGCACCACTAGGAATCCGGTGAAGAGGTTGAAAAGCAAGCTACTTACGCCCGCAGCGGTACCGCCCAGACCAGCGACGGTGGCGACGGAATCGGCGGGGAAAAGGTCGCTGGGGAGGGTCTGGACGTTGGCAATCCACATCTGAAATCCGAATAGAACCAACGATATCCATAGAATAGTTAAAGTAACGCATCCAGCGCGCGCGGCCAAGATACCGAAAGGCATGAGGATAGCGGCGAGGGCTATGCAGAGGCGGCGCGCGGCGTTGACGGATAAACCCTTGTGGATGAGACGTTTGGCGAGCCATCCACCAAAGAGCGCGCCGATGGCTGCGGCGAGGTATGGAAACCATGCAAAGACGGCGAGTTGGCGGACGTTGATGTGGCGTGCCTCGACCAGATAAGACGGCAACCAAAGGAGATAAAGCCACCAGACGGGATCCACGAAGAAGCGTGCGGCGAGGATGGCCCACGTGGCGCGGTTGCGGAAAAGCGTGGAGAACGGCGCGGTGTTTTGTGGTGAATGTGTGGGTTGAGCATGGAGAAATTGCGGGTTTTCATGGGCAGGTTTTGGGGTGCGGTAGAAGTGGAGCCAGGCGGGGAGCCAGAGGATTCCGAGTGCACCGATGACGGCGAAGGCGACGCGCCAGCCGAGCCACTGCTGGACGGCTATGACGACGATGGGGCCGAGGACGCCTCCGGCGGAGGAGCCTGCGTTGAAGATGGCCATGCCGATGGCGCGTTCGGATTGGGGGAATTGTTCGGCGATGACCTTGGCGGCGCCGGGCCAGTTGCCGGCCTCGCCGAGGCCGAGTACGAAGCTGCAGGCGGCGAAGGAGTAGAAGCCCGTGATGAGGGAGTGGGCGCAGGCGGCGGCGCACCAGAGGGAGATGGAGACGGTGTAGCCGATGCGGGCGCCGAAGCGGTCGTAGAGGCGTCCGGAGATGGTCTGGGAGAGGGTGTAGGCGGCGAGGAGGATGGCGCCGACGCGAGCGTACTGCATGGTGGAGACGCCGATGGCGGGGCCGAAGACGGGTCGGAGCAGGGAGATGCTGGTGCGGTCCACGATGTTGATGCAGGTGACCAGACCGATGAGGGCGGCGAGGACCCAGCGGAGGTTGCCACGGGTTGGCGCGGAGGAGTGCATCCGATATGCTAACGATAACAGATTCCCGGCAGGGCGGCATGATTTGTATCGCTGCCGGTTCGTTCGGGATGGCTTTTGCTTCTCTTCCGGTGGGCTGAAGCCCACCTTCCCACGGCTATAGCCGTGGGCTTAAGCAAGGCATAGAGACAAATGCAGGTTCTTCGCCGCGACGAACCACATGCGAGATTATCGAATAGCAGCAGGGTCGTAAGATGAAGAGGCAGGGCGAGGAGAAACCGATATGCGGATGATAGTGCGCTGGATGACGGCTGTGATGGTGGGGTTGGCGATTGCGGCGGGCGCAGTTGCGCAGGAGAACACACCGCATGCCAGCGAGCAGGCGCTGAAGACGTGGTGGAGCGCGCCGAAGGGCGTGAACAAGTCCAGCTACAACTGCCCGAAGGCGGTGGGGCTGCCAAAGGACATCGTGGCGTTCGATTTCTACACGGACGCGAAGCACTCGATACCGGATCCGACGCGGATGAAGGCGTATGCGGACGCGGAGCGCACGTTTGACCTGCCGATGGAGGCGGCCGAGCATGCGGCGGACGCGTACCAACAGTCTGGGAAGACGTCGGCGGCGGTGTGCGTGGTGCAGTTGCTGAAGGCGGTGGCGGCGAGTGACGCCATGACAGGGACGAAGGCGAGCAACCAGTCTTACTACCTGCAGAACTGGGTGCTGGGGGGTATGGCGGTGGCGTATCTGAAGGTGATGCCGGCGCACGCGGCCTCGAACGAGGATGATGCGCTCATCACGGGATGGATGGGCAAGGTGGGTTGGCAGGTGGAAGCTTACTTTGAGGCGCGGCGGCAGAAGAAGACCAGCGACGGGCAGAACAACCACTTGTACTGGGCGGGATTCGCGGCGATGGCGGCGGCGATAGCGGCCAACGACCACAAGCTCTTTGACTGGGGCGTACAGACCTATTGGGACGGGGTCCACAACATACAGCCGGACGGGACGCTGCCGCTGGAGATGGGGCGCGGACAGAAGGCGCTGCACTACCACCTGTTCGCCGTCACGCCGCTGGTGATGATGGCGGAGCTGGGCGAGGCGAACGGATTGCCGATGTACGCCGCCAACAACCAGGCGTTGCAGAAGCTGGCGGTGCGCTGCCTGGCGGGGCTGGCGGACAACAGCTACTTCCGGCTGAAGTCGGGGGTGGAGCAGGACACGCCGAATAACGGGAAGATCAAGAGCGATGACATTGACTGGGCGGTGCCGTATGCGAAGCGGTTTCCGGATCCGCGCATCAGCGGCCTGATCAATCAGGTTGGGGTGGGGTTCTACAAGTACATTGGGGGGATGCCGCCGGGGTAATAGGGGGATAGGCGCACTTCGGTGCGAAAGAACATGACATTGCGGTTAGAACGGTCCGAACGGTTTGGGCAATCTTATCGCCCTCTGGGTCCTTCGACTTCGCATGTCGCTAACGCTCCATGCTCCGCTCAGGATGACAGGTTGAAATATCTGATTCAGTGAAGATTGGTGGCTGCATGAACGCAGTGAGATTCTTCGCTGCGCTCCCGCCTACGCGCCTACGTGCAAGTTCTTACTCGTCCCTCTCGTAATCGGTGACTGGGGAGTAAACATGGCCGCGGGGTGTGCTGATGTGGTGGAATAGACAGGGAGAAACCAGCGGATGGCGCGAGAGGTGCGGATAACGGTCGTAGGGTCCGGGTATGTGGGGCTGGTGGCGGCGGTGTGCTTTGCGGAGCTGGGGCATAAGGTGACCTGCGTGGACAACGACCAGCGCAAGGTGGAGGAGTTGCGGGCGGGGCACACACCGATTCACGAGGAGCATCTGGAGGAGCTGCTGGGGAAGCATCGCGGGAAGGGATTGAGCTTCGACACCAACCTGCATGAATCGGCCAAGCAGGCCGAGGCCATCTTTATCGCCGTGGGGACGCCGCAGGGCGAGGACGGCGACGCGGACATGAGCTACGTGGAGGCGGTGGCGTGCGAGCTGGCGCGGTCGCTGGAGCATTACACGGTGATCACCGAGAAGAGCACGGTGCCGGTGTTCACCAACGAGTGGATACGGAAGGTGATTGAGCGCAACGGGGGAGAGCGGGAGCTGTTCGATGTGACGTCGAACCCGGAGTTCCTGCGCGAGGGGACGGCGGTGAGCGACTTCCTGCATCCGGACCGGATTGTGGTGGGAGCGGACGCGGCGCGGGCCGGCGAGGTGATGCGGGCCATCTACGAGCCGCTGACGAGCGGCGCATATTACCAGCGCAAGGACGCGATACCGGGAGGATGCTCGGCCGCGAAGACGCCGCCGCTGCTGGAGACCTCGACGAAGGCGGCGGAGATGATCAAGCACGCGTCGAACGCGTTTCTGGCGATGAAGATATCGTTCATCAACGCGGTGAGCAACCTGTGCGAGAGCGTGGACACGGACGTGGAGCAGGTGGCGAAGGGCGTGGGGCTGGACGCGCGCATCGGGCCGAGATTCTTGAAGCCGGGGATCGGATACGGCGGGTCGTGCTTTCCGAAGGACATTGCGGCGTTCCGCGCGGTGGCCGAGCAGGAGGGCCTGGACTTCGGGTTGCTGACCGAGGTGGAGAAGATCAACACGGCGCAGAAGCGGCGGTTTGTGGGGAAGGTGCGGTCCACGCTGTGGACGCTGCGGGGGAAGAAGCTGGCGGTGTTGGGGCTGGCGTTCAAGGGCGGGACGGACGACATACGGGAGTCTCCGGCGATTGATTTGTGCAAGATGCTGCTGGAGGAAGGGTGCAAGCTGACGGCGTACGACCCGGCGGCGATGGAGCGGGCGAAGCACGAGCTGCCGGCAGGCGAGAAGATGCACTACGCGGCGGGGGTGATGGAGGCGGTGAAGGGGGCGGACGCGGTGCTGCTGCTGACAGAGTGGCCGGAGTTCGCGAAGCTGGATTTGGATGCGGTGCACAAGGCGGTGCGGTATCCGATTGTGATTGACGGACGGAACCTGTACGAGCCTGAGGTGATGGCGGCGCACGGGTTTACGTACCTGAGCATGGGCCGGCCGCCGGTGTATCCGGCGAAGAGCGCGCACGGGGCGGAGAAGAAGAAGTGAGCGGGCCGAAGGGCAGGATATTAGTGACGGGGGCGGCGGGGTTCCTGGGGTCGCACCTGTCGGACGCGCTGATTGCGTCCGGGTGCGAAGTGGTGGGTGTGGACAATCTTTGCACGGGGCGGATGGCGAATCTGGAGCAGTTGAAGCGGGAGCCGCGCTTCACTCTGGAGGAGCATGACATCTGCGAGCCGTTTGATTACGGCAAGGTGGATGGGGTGTTCAATCTGGCGAGTCCGGCGAGTCCGGACGATTATGCGCGGCTGGGGGTGGAGACGCTGCGGGTGGGGTCTGTGGGGACGATGAACGCGCTGGATGTGGCGCGGCGGCATGGAGCGACGTTCCTGCAGGCGTCGACGTCGGAGTGCTACGGGGATCCGGAGGTGCATCCGCAGGCGGAGACGTACTGGGGGCGGGTGAATCCGGTGGGGCCGCGTTCGGTGTACGACGAGGCGAAGCGGTTTGGGGAGGCGGCGGTGGTGGCGTACCAGCGGTACTACGGCGTGGACACGCGGCTGGTGCGGATCTTCAACACGTACGGGCCGCGTTTGCAGGCGAACGATGGACGGGTGATTTCGAACTTCATGATGCAGGCTCTGCGGGGCGAGGATTTGACGATGTTCGGGGACGGGTCGCAGACCAGGAGCTTCTGCTATGTGTCTGATTTGGTGCGGGGGCTGCTGCTGCTGTACGGAAGCAGGGAGCACATGCCGGTGAACATCGGGAACGACCGCGAGTTCACGATACGGGAGTGCGCGGAGACGGTGCTGGCGGTGACGGGCGCGAAGGGGAAGCTGGTGAGCGTGCCGCTGCCGCCGGAGCGTACGGACGATCCGATGCAGCGGAAGCCGGACCTGACGAAGGCGCGGCGGCTGCTGGGGTATGAGCCGGAGGTGGGGTTCCGCGATGGGCTGGAGCGGTCGCTTGAGTACTTCAAGGCGTGCATGCGCTCCGCGCTTTGACTGCGCGCTGACGCGCGCGAATGTGCAATTGTTTGCGGTGGTGGGTGAACGCGGGCGGAGATTCCTGAGGTAAATCCCAAGAGCAAAGAGGAGTGACAGTGAACGCGCACAGATGCGCGGTATTCGCACAAGTGCAGTGTGTGCCGATGGAGGCACATATGGCGGTATATGATGCAGGGGCAAGGGGTTGCGGGAGTTTTGGACAGGTTGTTGTGTCGTACGTCACAGACCGGACGGGAGAGCGGGCGGAGACTGTATCTGGTCCCAAGTGAAGAGGATGCCCCAAGGGTGCGTCCGAGCGCCGAGCGAAGCCCGACGCGGGGAAAATGAGGAGCGGAATGAGCAACGTAAAGACAGTCATCCTGGACGCCAACGAAGCGGTGGCGTCGGTCGCGTACCGGTTGAGCGAAGTGGTAGCGATTTACCCGATTACACCTTCGTCGCCGATGGCGGAGTGGGCGGACCAGTGGCTTTCAGAGGGCAAGCGGAACATATGGGGCGCGCTGCCGACGGTGGCGGAGATGCAGAGCGAGGGCGGAGCCGCAGGAGCGCTGCATGGGGCGCTGCAGGGCGGGGCGCTGTGCACGACGTTTACGTGCTCGCAGGGATTGCTGCTGATGATTCCGAACATGTACAAGATCGCCGGCGAGCTGACGAGCATGGTGATGCACGTGACGGCCCGGACACTGGCGACGCACGCGCTGAGCATCTTCGGGGACCACTCGGACGTGATGGGGTGCCGTACGACGGGCTTCTCGATGCTGTGTTCGAACAGCGTGCAGGAGGCGGCCGACATGGCGCTGATTGCGCACGCGGCGACGCTGGAGACGCGGATACCGATCCTGCACTTCTTTGACGGCTTCCGGACCTCGCACGAGGTGAACAAGATCATTCCAATATCGGACGAGGACATCCGCGCGGTGGTGGACGACCGGTTTGTGGTGGAGCACCGCAAGCGGGCGCTGACGCCGGACAACCCGATCATCCGCGGTACGGCGCAGAATCCGGACGTGTTCTTCCAGGCGCGCGAGGCATGCAACCCGTACTATCTGGCGGCGCCGGCGATCATCCAGAACGTGATGGACCGGTTTGCGCGGCAGACGGGCCGGCAGTACAAGCTGTACGACTACTTTGGCGCGCCGGACGCGGAGCGCGTGGTGGTGCTGATGGGATCGAGCGCGGGAGCGGCGGAGGAGGCGATCCGCGTGATGATGGCCAAGGGCGAGAAGGTGGGCATGCTGAAGGTGCGGCTGTTCCGTCCGTGGGACATTGAGCACTTTTTGCATGCGCTGCCGAAGACGGTGGCGACGATCGGGGTTCTGGATCGGACGAAGGATCCGGGCTGCGTGGGCGAGCCGCTGTATCAGGACGTGATGACCAGCATCATCGAAGGGCTGGCGGAGGGCACGCATCCGGTGACGGTGGGCGGGCGGTACGGCTTGTCGAGCAAGGAGTTCACGCCGGCGATGGTGGCGGGTGTGTTCGAGGAGCTGAAGAAGTTCAAGCCGAAGAACCACTTCACGGTGGGCATTGAAGACGACGTGACGCACACCAGCCTGCCGTATGACCCGGATTTCTCGACGGAGGACAAGAAGACGACGCGGGCGCTGTTCTACGGGCTGGGCTCGGACGGAACGGTGGGCGCGAACAAGAACTCGATCAAGATCATCGGGGAGCAGACGGACTACTACGCGCAGGGATACTTTGTGTACGACTCGAAGAAGTCGGGTTCGATGACGACGTCGCACCTGCGGTTCGGGCCGAACCCGATCACATCCACGTACCTGATCACGCGGGCGAACTTCATCGCGTGCCACCAGTTCAGCTTCCTGGAGAAGATGGACGTATTGGCGGCGGCGGACCAGGGCGCGGTGTTCCTGCTGAACACGACGCACGGAGCGGACGAGGTGTGGCAGAATCTGCCCAAGAAGACGCAGCAGACGATCATCGACAAGAAGCTGAAGTTCCACGTGATTGACGGATACGCGGTGGCGCAGGCGACGGGGATGGGGAGCCGCATCAACACCATCATGCAGACGTGCTTCTTCGCCATCAGCGGAGTGTTGCCGCGGGAAGAGGCGATCGAGCACATCAAGAAAGCCATCAAGAAGACGTACGGCAAGCGCGGCGACGCGGTGGTGCAGCAGAACTTCGCCGCAGTGGACGCGGCGCTGGCGCATCTGCACGAGGTGAAGGTGCCGGCCACGGTGACGGCGACGTTCGACATATTGCCGAGCATCAGCGCGAAGGCGCCGGCGTTTGTGTACGACGTGCTGGGCCGGATCGCGGCGGGCAAGGGCGACAGCCTGCCGGTGAGCGCGCTGCCGCCGGGCGGAACGTTCCCGACGGGGACGGCGCAGTGGGAGAAGCGGAACATCACGCTGTCCATCCCGGTATGGGACAAGGACCTGTGCATCCAGTGCGGCAAGTGCGTGCTGGTGTGTCCGCATGCGGTGATCCGGTCGAAGGTGTTCGAGGCGTCGTACGGGGCGAAGGCACCGGCGACGTTCAAGACGGCGAAGCCGAAGTGGCGGGAGCTGGAGAGCGAACTGTACACGCTGCAGGTGGCGCCGGAGGATTGCACGGGCTGCCAGTTGTGCGTGGAGGTTTGCCCGGCCAAGAGCAAGAGCGAGGCGAAGCACAAGGCGCTGAACATGGAGCTGCAGGAGCCGCTGCGGATGAGCGAGCGGGAGAACTGGGAGTTCTTCCAGCAGCTGCCGGCGGTGAACCGGCAGAAGCTGAACCACGGGCTGGTGAAGGACGTGCAGTTGCTGGAGCCGCTGTTCGAGTTCAGCGGGGCATGCTCTGGATGCGGCGAGACGCCGTACATCAAGCTGCTGACGCAACTGTTCGGGGACCGGCTGTTCATCGCCAACGCGACTGGCTGCTCCAGCATCTACGGAGGCAACCTGCCGACGACGCCGTACACGGTGAACGCGCAGGGACGCGGGCCGACGTGGGCGAACTCGCTGTTCGAGGACAACGCGGAGTTCGGCATGGGCATGCGCCTGGCGGTGGACCAGCAGACGCACTTTGCCAAGGACCTGCTGGAGCGGTCGCGGGCGGTGGTGGGCGACGAGATCGCCAACGCACTACTGCAGGCGGACCAGAGCACGGAGGCCGGCATCAACGAACAGCGCGAGCGGGTGGCGAAGCTGAAGTCGCTGCTGGAGCGCGAGAAGACGAGCGAGGCACGCAATCTGACGGCGGTGGCCGACGCGCTGGTACGCAAGAGCGTGTGGATCGTGGGCGGAGACGGCTGGGCCTATGACATCGGGTTCGGCGGACTGGACCACGTGCTGGGCTCGGGACAGAACGTGAACGTGCTGGTTCTGGACACGGAGGTCTACTCGAACACGGGCGGACAGATGTCGAAGGCGACGCCGCGCGGAGCGATTGCGAAGTTCGCGGCCGCAGGCAAGCCGAACAGCAAGAAGGACCTGATCATGGAGGCGGTGAGCTACGGCAGCGTGTATGTGGCGCGGGTGGCGATGGGCGGGAACGACACGCACACCATCAAGGCCTTCCAAGAGGCGGAGGCGTGGCCCGGGCCGAGCATCATCATCGCGTACAGCCACTGCATCGCGCACGGTTACGACCTGATCCACGGCTTGGAGCAGCAGAAGGCGGCGGTGACGAGCGGATACTGGCCGTTGATGCGGTACAACCCGGCGTTGCGCGACAGCGGGAAGAACCCCTTCATGCTGGACAGCAAGGCACCGGCGATACCGTTCAAGGAGTACGCGTACCGCGAGGCGCGGTACACGATGCTGGCACGCAGCCAGCCGGAGCTGGCGAAGAAGCTGCTGGCCGAGGCGCAGGACGATGTGGAGCGCACGTGGCGTGTGTACAGCGGCCGCGCGGCCATGGCGGGCCGCGGGGATACACCGAACATCGCCCCCAAGGTGAAGGAAGAGGAAGCGAAGCCGGCTACGACAGGTGCAGGCAATGATTAATCTGGCGACCGAGTACCTGGGACTGAAGCTGAAGGGGCCGCTGGTGGTGAGCAGCACACCCCTCACCGAGCCGCTGGCGAACTGCAAGCGGCTGGAGGAGAGCGGCGCGTCGGCGATTGTGCTGACGTCGCTGTTCGAGGAGCAACTGGCACTGGAGGCGCGGGCGCTGGACAGCGACCTGGAGCGCGGGACGGAGAGCCACGCGGAGTCCACCAGCTACCTGCCGGATTACAGCGACGACTACCGGACGACGCAGGATGTCTACCTGAACCACCTGCGGTCGGTGAAGGAGACGGTGGGGATACCTGTGATTGGGAGCATCAACGGCGCGACTCCGGGCGGCTGGGTGCGGTTTGCCCAGGACGTGGAGCAGGCCGGAGCGGATGCGCTGGAGCTGAACACCTACTCGCTGGCGATTGACGCCAATGTGCCGGGCGAGAAGGTGGAGCAGCAACTGCTGGATCTGGTGGCGCAGGTGCGGGGGAGCGTGAAGATACCGGTGGCGGTGAAGCTTTCGCCGCAGTACACGAGCATCCCGAACCTGGCGCGGAAGCTGGACGCGACGGGCGTGAACGCGCTGGTGCTGTTCAACCGCTTCTACCAGCCGGACTTCGACCTGGAGGAGATGGGAGTGAAGCCGCGGCTGAAGTTCAGCACACCGGACGAGCTGCTGCTAAGGCTGCACTGGACGGCCATCCTGTACGGACACCTGAAGGCGGACCTTGCCATCACTGGAGGCGTGCATTCGGGACTGGACGTGATCAAGAGCGTGATGGCCGGAGCGAGCGTGGCCATGACGGCGTCTGCGCTGCACCTGTACGGTGTGGAGCACATTGCGACTGTGCTGACCGAGGTGCGGGAGTGGATGGAGAAGAACGAGTACGCGTCACTGCGGCAGATGCGCGGAGCGCTGAGCCGTCAGGCGGTTCCGGACAGCTCGCCGTTTGAGCGCGGGAACTACATCAAGACGCTGAGCTCGTACACGATGAGGATGCCGCAGTAGGAGCTGACAGCATTGACCCACGACATAGCCCCTCGCAAGAGGGGCTTTTCGTTGTTGCTCTCCCAGGTGCCCAAATGCGAGGCACCTGGGGCACCCGGCTATTAGATTGTGCTGAGGGCGGAGCGGACGGCGGCGATGGCGGCGGGGAGGGCGGAGGCGACGGCGGGGGAGAGTGACTCGGAGAGTTCGAAGTCTGCTCCACCGACGGTGATGAGGGTGGCGCGTGAGGGGGAGCGCTGGTAGAGGTCGAGGGCCATGCGCAGGAGCGCGTCGGGGCCGAGGTGGTGGGTGAAGATGCGGGGGAGCGCGGCGGCGGGCTCGATTTTGTGGGTGACGACCTCGCCCGGGGCGGAGACGGTGGAGCAGTCGAGGAAGAGGACGGAGTAGGCCTCGCTGATGACGAAGGCGTGCTCAGGGAGCAACTGCTGGGAGTAGAGGACGGTGAGTGCGGGGAGGCGGAGGTCTTCGACGGCTTCGCCGATGCGATGGGCCACGCCGTCGTCGCCGCGGAGGGTGTTGCCGATGCAGAGAAGGAGGGTGGCGGGCGCGGCGGCAGAGGACATGGGTTGATTATCCTCTGCCGGAGCGGCTAGCCGCGAATGAGGGACTGTACGACCTTGCCCTCGGCGTCCTTGAGCTCGATGGCGAGAGGCATCTGGCCGAAGGCGTGGGTGGAGCAGGAGAGGCAGGGGTCGAAGCAGCGGATGACGGCCTCGACGCGGTTGAGGATGCCGTCGGACATCTTGCCGTCCTTGATGAAGCGCTGGGCTACCTGAAGGACGCCGTGGTTCATGGCGTTGTTGTTCTGTCCGGTGGCGATGACGAGGTTGGCCCAGGTGATGAGGCCCTTCTCGTCCACCTTGTAGTTGTGGAAGAGGGTTCCGCGGGGTGCCTCTGCGAAGCCCGCGCCTTCGAGACAGTTGACGCCGGCGGTGGCGCGGACGTGCTTGTCGAGGATGGAGGGGTCGGAGAAGTACTGCTCAATGATCTCGATGCCGTAGAGAATCTCGACGAGGCGTGCGTAGTGGTAGTGGAAGCTGGAGAGGACGGGGCCGCGGGCGAGCTTCTTGAATGTGCGCAGTTCGGCGTCTGCCAGCGGGGTGCTGGCGTGGGTGGCGATGTTGAGGCGTGCGAGCGGGCCGACGCGATAGGAGCCGTTGGGGTAGCCGAGCTTCTTGTAGTAGGGGAACTTGAGGTAGGTGTAGTTCTCGACGGCCTCGCCGATGAGGGAGGAGAAGTCGGGGGCTGTGACGCCCTCGAAGATCTTGCCGCCCTTGGTGTCGATCATGGTGAGGGTGCCGTCGGTGAAGGCGAGGCCGCCCTCGTCGTTGACCATGGCCATGAAGTTGCCGGGGAAGTTGGCGAAGGATTCGATCTCGTCGGTGAAGCGGGAAGCGATCTCCTTGTAGGCCTTGAGGGCGAGCTTGGCGTTGGCGTAGGCCTCGGGGAGCAGGGCGAGGATCTCGTCGCGCTTGACGGGGTCGAGCGGCTCGGTGACGCCGCCAGGGACGACCCAGCCCGGGTGGATGCGCTTGCCGCCGAGGATCTCGATGATGTGCTGGCCGAAGCGGCGGAGGCCGACGCCGGCGCGACCGAGCTCAGGGAACTGCTTGGCGACGCCGAAGATGTGGCGCTCGCCGATGGGGGAGTCCATGCCGAGGAGGAGATCCGGGCTGGCGAGGTAGAAGAAGCTGAGGGCGTGGGACTGGATGGCCTGGGCGAGGTTGAGGCAGCGGCGGAGCTTGTCTGCGGTGGGGGGAATCTGCACGGCCATGATGGCCTCGCAGGCCTTGGCGCTGGCGATGAGATGGCTGACGGGGCAGATGCCGCAGATGCGGGCCATGAGGGAGGGCATCTCGTAGAAGGGACGGCCCTCGGAGAACTTCTCGAAGCCGCGCACCTGGGTGACGGTGAAGAAGGCGTCGGAGACGGAGCCGCGGTCGTCGAGCTGGAGGGTGATGCGGCCGTGGCCTTCGAGGCGGGTGACGGGGTCGATGGTGATGGTCTGCGGCATGGAGACTCCTTACAGTCTAGAGGGCTAGGCGCCGAAGCGTGTCAGCGTGGAGACGTCTGGGATGCGGCCGTCGAGAAGCTCGGTGACGGCGTAGGCGAAGGTCTGCGCGGAGGGCGGGCAGCCGGGCAGATAGAGGTCCACGGGGACGAACTCGTGGACGGGGCGGACACGCTCGAGAAGCTTGGGGACGAAGCGCGTGGGCGTCTGCGGGTTGAGCGTGACGTTCTCCTTTTGGTGATAGGCGCGGTCGAGGATGGGCAGCGGGCCGAAGGGATTGCGCATGGAGGGGACGTTACCGGTGACGGCGCAATCTCCCATGGCGATGAGCAGCTTGGAGTTCTTGCGGATGAGGTGGATCTTGTGCTCGTCCTCGACGCTGGCGACGGCACCTTCGACGAGGGCGACGTCCACGTTCTCGGGATACTTCTTGAAGTCCACGAGCGGGCTGTAGACGAGCTCGAAGCGCGGGGCGAGGTCGAGGAGGGTCTCGTCGAGATCCAGGAAGGACATGTGGCAGCCGGAGCAGCCGTCGAGCCATACGGTGGCGATTTTGATAATGCTCATTATTCCTCTCTCATCATGTTGAGGTAGGGTACGAAATCCGGGTACTTGGGATGCTGTGAGCCGACCTTGGACTTGTCGAAGAGCGCGCCGGTGGGGCAGACGTTGACGCACTTGCCGCAGCGGGTGCAGGAGGACTCGCCCCAGGGCTGGTGGAGGTCTGTGATGACGAGTGAGTCTATGCCGCGGCCCATGACGTCCCACACATGCGCGCCTTCGATCTCGGCGCAGACGCGGACGCAACGCGTGCAGAGGATGCAGCGGTTGTGGTCGAGAGTGAAGCGCTCGTGGGAGGCGTCCACGCTGAAGGCTGGTGTGCGGTAAGGCAGGCGAACGTGGGTGAGGCCCTGGGACTTGGCGACGTTCTGCAGCTCGCAGTGGTTGTTGGTGACGCAGACGGCGCAGATGTGGTTGCGTTCGGCGAAGAGCATCTCGAGGATGGTGCGGCGGTAGTGGATGAGGCGCTCGGAGTTGGTGGTGACCTCCATGCCCTCCTCGACCTTGAGGACGCAGGCGGGGAAGAGCTTGGGGGAGTTCTTGATCTCGACCATGCAGAGGCGGCAGGCGCCGACGTCGGAGAGGCCGTCGAGGTGGCAGAGGGTGGGGATGTAGATGTCGTTCTCGCGTGCGACCTCGAGGACGGTCTGGTTGGCGCGGGCGCTGACGTCCTTGCCGTCTATGACCAGGGTTTTGACATCGTTGATGGGGGCGGGGCTCATGCGGTCACCTCGGCGTGGGCGGCGGACTTCGCTTTGTTGTTACAGGCGCAGACGCCGGCGGGACAGTGCTTGTTGTCAATGTGCTCGAGATACTCGTGCTTGAAGTAACGCAGAGTGCTGAGCACCGGGTTGGGTGCGGTCATGCCCAGACCGCAGAGACTGGTGTTCTTGACCACGTCGCAGAGGTCCACGAGGAGGTCGAGGTCGGCGTGGGTGGCCTCGCCGTCGCAGATCTTGGTGAGGAGGGTGAACATCTGGGCGGTTCCGGCGCGGCAAGGGATGCACTTGCCGCAGGACTCGGACATGCAGAACTCCATGAAGAAGCGCGCGACGTTGACCATGCAGGAGGTGTCGTCCATGACGATCATGCCGCCGGAGCCCATCATGGAGCCGACACCGATGAGGGCGTCGTAGCTGACGTTGAGGTTGAGATGCTCCTCCGGGATGCAGCCGCCGGAGGGGCCGCCGGTTTGCACGGCCTTGAACTTGTGGCCGTCGGGTACGCCGCCGCCAATGTCGAAGATGATCTGGCGGAGCGTCATGCCCATCGGTACTTCGATGAGGCCGGTGTTGGTGATTTTTCCGGTGAGTGCGAAGACCTTGGTGCCTTTGCTGCGCTCGGTGCCGATGGAGGAGAACCATTCGGGGCCGTTGCGGAGGATGGGTGGGACGTTGGCGAAGGTCTCGACGTTGTTGATGAGGGTGGGTTGGCCGAAGAGACCGCGGACGGCCGGGTAGGGCGGACGCGGGCGGGGTTGGCCGCGAAGACCTTCGATGGAGGCGATGAGGGCCGTCTCCTCGCCGCAGACGAATGCGCCGGCGCCGAGGCGGACCTCGATATCGAAGTTGAAGGTGGTGCCGCAGATGTTGTTGCCAAGGAAGCCGCGGCGGCGGGCCTGCTGGAGGGCGGTGTTGATGCGGCTGACGGCGAGGGGGTACTCGGCGCGGACGTAGACGTAGCCCTTGGAGGCTCCGACGGCGTAGGCGGCGATGGCCATGCCCTCGATGACGCGCTGGGGATCGCTCTCGAGGACGGAGCGGTCCATGAAAGCGCCGGGGTCGCCCTCGTCGCCGTTGCAGATGACGTACTTGATGGTGCCGGTGGCCTTGGCGACGGTGGACCACTTGAGGCCGGTGGGGTAACCGCCGCCACCGCGACCGCGGAGGCCGCTCTTGGCGATGACGTCAATGACATTGACGGGCTCCATCTGGGTGAGGGCGTTGACGAGGGCCTGGTAGCCGTCGAGGCCGATGTACTCGTCAATCTTTTCAGGGTCGAGGTGGCCGGAGTTCTCGAGGACGACCTTGTGCTGGCCGTCGAAGTACTTGCCGAGGTCCACCTGGAGGCGCTTGACGGGCTTGGCGCTGAGGGAGGCGACGAGCTCGGCGGCGTCTGCTTCCTGCACGTGGCCGTAGATGGTGTGGGCGGGCTCTGCGACGACGAGCGGGCCGGCGGCGCAGAGGCCCATGCAGCCGGTCTGGCGGACGTGGCACTTGCCGTCGGCAGAGGCGTGCTGGACGAGCGCGGCCTTGAGCTTGTCGCTGTGCTGGGAGATGCAGCCTGTGCCCATGCAGACGTTGAGCTCATGGGGGTGGGAGGTGCGCTCCTGCTTGTCCTGTTCGGCGATTTGAAGGAGTTCTTCGTTCGTCATGATGCGGCCCATCCTTCCAGCTTTTCGAGGAGTTGCGCGGGCTCGACCATGCCCACGAGTTCGCCGTCGCCGAGGACGACGGGTGCGCGGCCACAGGCGCCGACACAACGCGCGGTCATGAGCGAGATCTGGCCGTCGGGGGTGGTTTGGCCGGCCTTGACGCCGAGCTTCTTTTCGGCCTCGGCGAGGAGCTTGTCCGCGCCCTTGATGTAGCAGGCGGTTCCGGTGCAGACGGTGCAGGTGTGCTTGCCGGCGGGCTTGAGGCTGAAGTGGTGGTAGAAGGTGACGACACCGTAGGCCTGGCTGAGCGGCACGCGCAACGACTTGGCGACGAACTTGATGGTGACATCGTCGAGATAGCCGAAGGAGGACTGGGCGGTGTGGAGTGTTTCGATGAGCGCGGCACGGGAGTAGCCGTGGCGGCGCATGGTTCCGTTGACGATCTTCCAGCGCTTGTCGTCGGAGGGAAGCGGGGGCATCGTATAGGCGGGCAAGTGACCTCCTGCAAACCGGAGGCATCACCAGCCCCTATGCGGGCCCAATTAAAACCACCGGACATGTCCTTTGTAGCGTGAAAGCGTGAGGACGGTCGGTGACAGCGGTCACACGTGCCGAGAAAGATACGTGTGACGCGTATCACGTGGTGGAAGCGCAGCGATTACACTGGGGTTGCGTGCATGAGTTGTCCATCGCGGAGAGCATTCTGGAGGCGGTGCGCACGGAGTGTGCGCGGAGGCCGGAGAAGCGCGTGAGGCCGGTGCGCGTGGGGCTGAAGATCGGCGAGATGGCGGCGGTGGACGAGGACGCGCTGACCTTCTGCTTTGATGCGATGGTGAAGGGCACGGAGTACGACGGGCTGAAGCTGGCCATCAAGATCGTGAAGCAGCAGCGGCGGTGCGCGGCGTGCAGTAACGAGTTCGCCGTGGTGGATTACAACGCGGTGTGCACGGCGTGCGGGTCGAGCGAGACGAAGGCCATCAGCGGCGACGAGTTGGATTTTGAGTTTCTGGAGGTAGAGACGGATGAGCAGTGAAGCGAAGACGACGGAACAGGTTCCGATGAAGCAGAAGGTGTTGAGCGAGAACCAAAGGATTGCGGAAGAGCTGCGGGAGCGCTACCGCAAGAGCGGCGTGCTGGTGCTGAACATCATCAGCTCGCCCGGAAGCGGGAAGACGGCGCTGCTGGAGAAGACGCTGGCGAGCTTCGACAAGGGGACGCGGGTGGCGGTGCTGACGGGCGACCTGCAGACGGACAACGACGCGCGGCGGCTGGCGCAGTACGGGTTTCCGGTGCAGCAGATTGTGACCGGCGGGACGTGCCATCTGGATGGGAAGATGATCGAAAAGCATCTGGCAGCGTGGAATCTGGATGATTTGGATCTGCTGATCATCGAGAACGTGGGGAATCTGGTGTGTCCGTCGAGCTACGACCTGGGCGAGGCGGCGAAGATAGTGCTGCTGAGCGTGACGGAGGGCGAGGACAAGCCGCTGAAGTATCCGAGCATCTTCTTCAAGTCGGAGCTGGCGGTAATCACGAAGACGGATTTGCTGCCGTATGTGCCGTTCGACATCGAGAAGGCGGAGGCGTTTGCTCGGCAGGTGCATCCGGGGATGGAGATTGTGCGGGCGAGCGTGATGACGGCGGGAGGGATGGAGGGGTGGATGGGGTGGCTGAAGGGGAAGATGAAGGCGAGTTGAGTCCGCTTTCGCTTCCGCTTACGCCAAGGCTTTGGCGGACAAGCGACGAACCAATAGCCTGAAACTAGAGCCGTGCTTTTGCAAAGGCGCGTCCCGAACCGGTCTTCAAATACTTTTCGAAGGCGGTTGCCCGAGCCTCGTCTGTAAACGCGACATAGGTATTGAAACGCCAAGGGCGGAGCTTTGAAGTGTGCGGAACTCCGCCGGAGTTGTGCTTCAAAAGTCTAGCTTCCAGATCGTCGGTGATGCCCGTGTAGAAGTGGTCGCCGGCGAGGCTTTGTAGAATGTAGACGTATTTCATGACGGGGTCCGTGTTCGCGATGAATCTGTGGTTGCGAAGAGTCCGCTTTCGCGGCAGATAATCAGTCCGCTTTCGCGGCAGATAATTAGTCCGCCTACGCATTTGCTAGCGCAAATGCTACGGCGTGACAAATCTTCGCCTCGTAGAGGCGAAGATTTGGAGGCGGCGGGAGTCGAACCCGCGTCCGAAACTACCAACAACAGAGAGCGTTCATGCTTTTTCCGGTTCTGCTTTGTCTCGTCACCCGAGCTAAGAACGGACGAAGATACGCGGGCGACCAGCCTGATCGGTGTCACTCGCGGCGTACAGGCGGAACGCGTTGAGCCAGCCTACTGTGCGACGCTCCGTACACGCCCGTAGGCGAAGCGTGAGGGAACGGCTGTCTAACTAATTAGGCAGCAAGCGCGAATTGAGGTTCGGCACTTATGGTTTTGTGAGCGATTACGGGTGTCCACACCCCGGCATGCCTCTCTGCCGCAAGCAATCCCGTCGAAGCCGTGACGCCCCCATGTGGAGCCGGCCGCAACTATGCGTTGTGGCTGTGCAAAGAACTAGTTCTATTCTACGCGGGTTGCGTTGGCGGGTGAAGCTAAATGGTTGTAATCTCACTATCTGCTGAACATCACGGTGACTTGTGTCGTGACGGCTACTGGCTGACCGTTCAAAATGTATGGACGATATTTCCATTGCTTGACTGCATCGACGGCGGCAGATACCAGAGGTGATGGTCCGCTGACTTCGTCGACAGAAATTACATTCCCATCGATATCGATAATGGCCTTCAATACAACGAGGCCTTGAGCGTCAGTCTGCGGATAAATCGGATTAACCTTCTTGCGTAGAAATCCCTGCGCGACGGCGCTAGATATCCGGATCATCTTTGGTGGTGACGTTTGAGCAGTTGTTGCCGCAGTGGAAGGTGCTGAGGGCGTGTCTGCATTTGACTGAGCTGCTAGAGGGGCAATGAGAGTGAAAACCATGCAATTGAAGAGAGGCAAGTTCTGAACATACACCGAAGAATATGCCAGATTTCGATTCCCACGCAATCAACTGTTACTAAGCCAAGGCGATGAGGATGGCGCCGGCGGCGATGAGCGCTCCGCCGAGGGCGTGAAGTGGAGTGATTCGCTCGCCGAGGAAGAACCAGGCGCCGAGGATGACGAGGACGACGCTGAGCTTGTCGATGGGGGCGACGCTGCTGGCGGGGCCGAGCTGGAGGGCGCGGAAGTAGCAGAGCCAGGAGAGGCCGGTGGCGACGCCGGAGAGGACGAGGAAGACCCAGGACCTGCGGGAGATGGCGGCGAGGCCGTGGTGGCGGCTGAGCGCGAGGGCGATGGCCCAAGTGAAGACGAGGATTACTGTGGTGCGGATGGCGGTGGCGAGGTTGGAGTCCACGTTGGCGACGCCGACCTTGGCGAGCAGGGCGGTGGCAGCGGCGAAGAGGGCGGAGAGCAGTGCCCAGAAGAGCCATGAGGAGGAGGCGACGGTCATGGGGGCAGGATACGCCAGTGGGCCAAGGCAAAAAAATACGCCGCGAATGCTGGAACATTCGCGGCGGGAGGCCAGTGACGCAAATACCAGTTCGGTAGGGGGCTACTGAACTGTTTGTAAGGTAGCAGGGATGGGGCGGGTTGTCTACTGTTTTTCATATAAATATTTCCACAGGGTACAGTATTCGGTATCTCTTTGATTCTATATGCAATACGGGCGCAGTATAGACTCTTGCATTTGCGGGCGATTGGCACGACACTGTTCAAAGCATGGGATTGTTTGTTGACAAGGCGGCAGTCCGGGAGGCTCAGCAGTTCATTCTGCGGAGGTTGCATTACCTACTGTTTGGGGCGTTTGCGCTGGCGGACATGGTGACGGCTTTGGCGCTGCTGACGGCCTTTCCGAGCGGGCTGAGCTACCCTTTTGCAATTGCATACTTCATGTACGAGTTCCAGCATCTGGTGGTTCTGGCGCTGGTAGTGATGGGAGTGGCGGCGGTGTGGTGGCTGATGGGGAACCATGCCTACTGGGCCGACATATGCCGCAGCCATGAACACAAGAGGGTGCTGGCCGTTGGATGGTTGTGGGGCGCGGCGATCGATTTGACGACGACGCTGATTAATCGTTCGTTCCCGCTCGCTAACATTGGTGACGGAACATCGAAGCTGGCGACGTTTACGGTTGGCGTGGTGGCGCGGACGGGGCTGTGGGTGGCGCTGTATCCGGTGTGTGCGTACGGATTGCTGCGGCTGTTGCAGCCGGAGAAGCACATCATGCCGTACCGGCGGCGGTCGAACTACTAAGCGGGTGAGGTCAGGCGAAGACGGCGTTCATCTCGGCCAGGATGGAACGGGCCGCGGCGGCGGGGTCGGCGGATTGCGTGATGGGGCGTCCGACGACGAGCATGGAGGCGCCTGCGGCGATGGCTGCGGCTGGGGTGGCAGTGCGGCGCTGGTCGGCGGCGGCGGCGCCTGCGGGACGGATACCGGGGACAACCAAGAGCGGAATGGGGCCGAGTGCGGCGCGGAGGGATGCGACTTCGAGCGGGGAGCAGACGAGGCCGTCTGCACCGGCGGCGACGGCCATGGCGGCCAGGTGCAGGACGCGTTCGGCGGGTGCGCCGGGGAGGCCGATGGCGCGGATTTGGGACTCGTCCATGCTGGTAAGGAGGGTGACGGCGAGGAGTTTAGGAGGGTTGGACTGGCGGGCTAGCTCGTTGGCGGCGGCCTGAATCATGGCAGGGCCGCCGAGGGCGTGGACGGTGAGCAGTGAGGCACCGGAGGTGGCGAGGGAGCGGATGGCACCGGCGACTGTGTTGGGGATGTCGTGGAGCTTGAGATCGAGGAAGACGGAGTGGCCGCGGGCGGCGAGGGCTTCGACGACTGGACGTCCGGCGGCGAGGTAGAGTTCGAGGCCGACCTTGAAGCAGGTGCAGGGTGGCGAGAGGAGGTGGACGAGGTCGAGTGCGGCGGGCTGCGAGGGGCAGTCGAGGGCGACGATGAGGTGGGAGGCGGGGTCGGGCTGGGTAGAGGGCATCCTAGACGCGAGTTTAGCGCGAGAGGGGCGTGGGGCAAAG
>Ga0316220_1001409_pt1 | contig 26743 bp, 24 predicted proteins | sample TBH18005metaG_FD_203632 | JGI IMG/M metagenome (GOLD analysis project Ga0316220, IMG submission 203632) | Freshwater microbial communities from Trout Bog Lake, Wisconsin, USA - TBH18005 | ecosystem: Environmental > Aquatic > Freshwater > Lake > Hypolimnion/Profundal zone | place: USA: Wisconsin...
TGTTCCGCTGGGCCAACTGCCCGAGGAGCGGGTGAGGCCGAAGCGCGAGGTGCTGGAGGAGATGATGAAGCGGCTGATGTAAGCCGTGAGTCTGAGTTCAGGCAGGAAAGCAAAGGCCCCGCAGAGACGCGGGGCCTTGGTGTATGCAGACATGAGCTTAGCGGGTTTGGCCGGAATGTTCGCCGGAGGCGTTGGGCTCGGGGAAGTCTGTGTCTGCCTCGTGGAGGTCTTCGTGCTTGTTGCGGTGGCCGATTTGGCCGGAGAGGGAGTTGTTGGAGTGGCTCTTGTTGCGGTGGGCACTTGGCTCCTCGGTCTCAAAGGCGCCTTTGCGGATGTCGCTGTCGAGACGGGTACGGTGTGGATGCGGCATGGTCAGGCTCCTGTCTTCCTTGAGGTCGGGGAACAGGGCGCGGGGACTCGCCTTGGTTCGACTATACAACGGAAACCGGGCGGGGGCGAAGAATGAAGCGGATAAACAATGGTTATCCGCGTGGATGTTGCACAGGATGAGACGAGCCGGCTAGCGGGCGCGGGTGATGGCGTTGAGCTTTGTGCGCGCGGTGGCGGCCTCCGGCGAGTTGGGGTAGCGCTGGATGAGGGAGCGCAGCTCGCGGGCGGCGGCCTCCGTGGAGCGCATGGCGAGCAGGGCGTTGGCCTTGTGCAACTGGGCGGCGGGAATCTTGTTGTTGCCAGGGAACTGCTCGAGGACCTTGTCGTACTCCTTGGCGGCGAGGCCGGGCTTGTTCTGCTTCATGAGGATTTCGCCCAGGTAGAAGTGGGCGTTGCCGGCGAGCGGGCTGTCAGGGTAGAGGCGGGCGACGTCGTTGAACTCGGTGGCAGCGAGGGTGTTCTTGCCGGCGTTGAAGTCGCCGTAGGCGGTCTGGTATAGCTCCTCGACGGAGGGCGCGCCGGGGATTTTCTTGCTGCCCTTGGGGGATGTCTTGGAGTTTGCCGCAGGTTTGGCGGCGGGAGTCTCACCGGATGGAAGGATGTCAGGCGTGGCGGAGGGCGGAGGCGTCGAGGCAGGCGGAGCGGCTGCGGGAGTGGAGGCATCTGCACCTGCGGGCGCGGCGACGGGCTGCGCGCCGGGGAGCGAGCTGACGGTGGCGTTGATGGACTGCTGCTCGGATTCAATCTGCTGCATGGCCTTGGCGAGGCGGGCCATCTGGGCCTTGAGCTCGTCAATGGCGTCGTTGAGCGACTGCACCTGCACGGACATCTGGTCGGTCTTGGCACCGACGGCCTGCTGCTGCGCGTTGAGCGTCTTGACCATCTCGTCCATGGCGGCGGTCATCTTGTTGATTTCGTCGGAGGTCTGGGAGACGAGGTCCTTGAGCACACCCATGCGCTCGTCGTTGGACTGCTGAAGGCGGGCGACGGTGTCCTGCAAGGTCTGAATCTGCGTCTGAATCTGGACGAGATCCTTGTTGACTGCGAAGGCGGGTGTAGCGACGAGGACGAGGACGGCGGCGAGGAGGATGCGGCGAGTGGTCATGTTGTACCCAAGAGAAGTTTAGCTGAAAGGGACAGGGGCCCGGAGGCCCCTGCGGTTGTGCATCGTGAGTGTGGGGTTAGCGGTCAATGGTGAACTGGGCGCGGCGGTTCTGCTGCCAGCAGGGCTCGGTTTCGTCAGTGCAGAACTGCTTCTCCTTGCCGTAGCTGACGGTGCGGAGGCGTGCGGCGGGGACGCCGGCGGAGACGAGTGCGTTCTTGGCAGAGTTGGCGCGGGACTCGCCGAGAGCCAGGTTGTACTCGGTGGAGCCGCGGTCGTCGCAGTATCCGCCGATGAGGGTGCGGATGCCGGGATGGGCGACCAGATAGGCGGCGGCCTGGGCGATGGCGGTGGAGGCCTCGGGCCGCAGGTCGGCGCTGTCGTAGTCGAAGAAGATGTCCTGAACGTTCTTGTGGAAGATGGCGTCGGGGGTGTTGTCGGCGGAAGTGGCGGGGACGGTGGGCACCTCGGGCACGCGCACGGTGACGCGGGCGTTGGCTTCGACCGAGCCGCCGGGGCCGGTGGCCGTCAGGTGGAAGTTGGTGCTGGTGCTGGGCGTGGCATTGGAGGTGCCGTTGAGGTTGACGCTGCCGATGCCGTCAATCGTGACGGAGGTGGCGTCGGTGGTGCGCCAATTGAGCACGACGGACTGGCCGAGGTCGATGGCCACGGGCGACGCGGTGAGCGTGGCCGTAGGCGCGGGAGCCACGGACGGAGCGATCGCCTCTTCGGGAAGGGGCGCTGACTTGTGGTGGCAGCCGGCGAGCAGAGCGAGGGCGGCGATGGTCGCAAGGGCGGCGTGGCGGCGTGGGGTCAGATGCATAGAGCACTCCTTTGTGTAGGACGAGCGGAAGCGAAGATCGTCTCCGCCTCAAACGAGAGCTACTGCGATTCTAGAGCGCAGGATGGAGCGAGAGCGGAGGAAAGACGCAGCGGGAACCTGCTCTGGTACGGGGTTAACGCCAGCTCCAGTTGGGCATGGAGTCTGAGCCGGAGGTGGTGAGACGGCGGCGGCCGGTGCCGTCGGCGAGCATGGACCAGATAGCGGAGTCATGGCCGCTGGCGGCCTCGAAGACGATATGGCGGCCGTCGGGCGACCAGGAGGGGAAGTCGCAGCGGCCGATGCCGTGGGTGAGTTGAATCCAGCGGCGGGTGGCGACCTCCATGACGTAGATGTCCTGTCCGCCGGGCGCGCCGGGGCCGTACTTGCGGTCCCATGCGAAGGCGATGAACTGGCCGTTGGGCGACCAGGAGGGCGAAGTGGCGTAGCCTCCGTCGGTGAGGCGCTGCACGTTGGCGCCGTCGGAGTCCATGATGTAGAGCTGCGGAAGGCCGGTGCGTCCGCTGATCCACGCAATCTGCGAGTTGGTGCGCGGGTTCCAGACGGGGCTGACATCCGGCCCTTTGAAGCTGGTGAGGCGGCGCACCTGGCTACCGTAGGCGTCGGAGACGTAGATTTCGGGGTCGCCGGAGCGTGAACTGGAGAAGGCGAGCTGGCGTCCGTCGGATGACCACGCGGGAGAGAGATTGGTTCCGCCCAGGGCGGGGAAGCTGACCATGCGTCCGAGGAGCAGGGAGTAGATGCGGATGTTCCAGCCGTCGTTGCCGAGCGAGGCGAAGGCGAGGCGGTTGCCGTCTGGCGAGATGCGCGGGGAGAGCGAGATGTCCGCGAGATGGGTGAGAGCGTGGGCGGCCTGGCCGTCGTAGTCCATCATCCAGATCTCTTTCTTGCCGCCGGATGCGTGGACGTAGAAGATGTGCGACTCGGCTACGCCGGGGAGGCCTCCGCCGAGGCGGAGGATGATCTCGTCGGCGAACTGGTGGGCGAGGGTGCGGACTGACTCGTCGTCGGATGCGGCGGTGTACTGCGCGCCGAGGACGCGGGCGTCCACGGAGTTGTGCGTGTCGTAGAGCCAGCCGTCCACCTTGGCGTTGCCGCCGGAGACGGAGATGGAGCCGAAGGCGACCATGGCGGCGTTGCAGGGCGGCTGCGACCATTGCGCGAGGTTGAGTTCGGCAGGAGCGCCGGGCGTGGCGGTGGGCGCCATGCTCTGGCTGACGAGGTCGAAGATGCCGGCGTTGTTGAGGTCGGCGTAGAGGGTGGAATCGAAGATGTGCTTGGCCTGCTGCGTGTAGGCGTCTGCGGCGAGCGGCTTGAAGCCGGCCGCGGCGATGCGGATGCGGTCCACGCCGCTGCTGGATTCGATGTGTACCCAGTCTTGAGCGCGCAATGCGGGCGAGAACGCGGCGGCGAGCGCAAACAGCGTGAGGATGATGCGGCGCGTGGGTGAGGATGTGCGGCGGAGTGGCATGCTGCTCTCCATGTTAGACGGTTGCGGCGTGTGAGTGGGGGTCACTGCGGGATGCGGTAATCAAAGCTGTACTCGACGGAGATGCGGTCGCCGCGGTAGGCGTCTGGCAGCGGGCCGAAGCCGTCCACGCGCTGCAGGGCGTGGCGGGCACTGGCGTCGAGCGATGCGGAGCCGCTGGCCTTCTCGATGCGGACGTTGGTGGGCGTGCCGTCGCGCAGGACATCGAAGACGAGGGTGACGGAGCGGCCGTTGGAGGAGCGCGGGTCGGCCTCCTGCGTCCACCACTGGCTGCTGACGGTGTGGTTGATGCCTGCGACGTAGTAGGCGAAGCGTGCGCCGAAGTCTCCGGTAGTGACGGACATGGTGGCTGTGCCGTTGGCGAGCTTCACGGTGGAGAAGGGAATGCGCAGGCCGGCGGACTCGCCAGGGGTGAGGACTTTGGCGAGCTGCGGCGGCTGCGGCAGAGGCTTGGGCTGCGGCTTGACCTTGCCGGTGATCTCGATTTCGTCGGGGCGGCGGATTTGATCGGGCGGCGGCGCGGGGTTGCCCGGATTGTCGGTAGCGAGGACGTTGTCGGAGGGCGGCTGGAGGCTGGGCAGCGGAATCGAGCTGACGATGCTGGCGTTGATGGTGCCGCCGCCGCCGGCGGTGCCTCCCCAGGAGGCGAAGAAGGTGTGGTGCATCCAGGCCATGGACAGCAGCAGCAGCACAAAGCCGACGTGCAGCATGAGCGAACCCGGGATGTTCGGGTTGCCTGCGGGGTGGATGTCGGGTTGGAGATGCGTGCGCATGGCGATGGGCCGTGGGCGTCAGTGCTCCAGCGGCTGGGTGACGATGCTGATGTTGGTGACGCCGGACTGCTTGACTGCGTCCATGACGGAGGCGAAGTCGCCGAAGTTGACGTGGGTGTCGGCGCGGAGGTAGATGGTCTGCTGCGCGGCGGGGACGGTGGCGATGGCCTTGAGGCGCGCGGGGATGTCAGCGATGTTGATGGGGGCGTCGTCGAGGAAGACCTGTGAATCGCGGTTGATGGTGATGACGGTACGCTGCTGTGTGAGCTCGTTGACGGTACGCGTCTTGGGCACGGCGACCTGGATGCCGGACTGCAGGACGGGCGCGGTGAGCATGAAGATGAGCAGGAGGACGAGGACGACGTCCACGAGCGGAGTGATGTTGATGTCGGCCATGGCGGTGCGGGTGCGTCCGTTGCTGGTGGTGAAGGCCATCGTGTTCTCCTTTCTCGGATGCGGTTAGCGCAGTCGTGGATCGAGATTGACGTCGTTGCGCAGGTCGCGGCGCAGAGGCTGAGGGGGCAAGTCTGACGCAAGGGGTGCGATTGCGGCGTTCTCGATGGCGTTGAGCAGCTCGCGGGCGAAGTCGTCCATGCGCGCTCCGAACTCGCGCAGGCGTGCTGTGAACTGGTTGTAGGCGACGACGGCGGGGACGGCGACGGCCAGACCGGCGGCGGTGGTGATGAGGGCCTCGGAGACGCCGGGGGCGACGGCGCGGAGGGTGGCGGTGCCGCTCATACCGAGGCCATGGAAGGCGTCGATGATGCCCATGACGGTTCCGAAGAGGCCGAGGAAGGGCGAGACGGCACCGATGGTGGCCAGCCAGGTCATCTGCGACTCCATGGAGGTGAGGGCTTCGCTGGCGGCGGTCTGCGCGGCGCGTTCGAGGTTGGCGGGGTTGCGCGGAGTGCCGCGGCCGCCGGTCTGGCGCTGGTACTCCTCGATAATCTCGGTGAAGACGGGGACGAGGGGGCTGGGGCGGAACTGGTCTGCGATGGCGGCGATCTCGCCCAGACGGCCGGACTTGCGGAAGGCGCGCAGGAAGCGGGAGGATTGCTGGCGGGCGTTGCGGAAGCTGGTCCACTTGGAGAGGATGATGCTCCAGGAGAAGACGCTGGCGGCCAGCAGCAGGATGAGCACGCAGAAGGCGATGGGGCCGGAGTTGCGCACCATCTCGAAGATGCTGCTGATGGTGCTGCCGGAGACGGCAGGCGCGGCGGCGGGGGCAGCGTCTTGCAGAAGGAGCATGAGCAATGGGGTCATCAGTTTGGGGTCCTCTCCGAGTACAGTGTAGCGGAATCGCGCGGCGGAGGCGGCAGATTTCAAGGGGCGGGGGCGTGCTATTCTCGCGTTGAAACAGCAGGCGGAGAGCGGAGATGCTGCTCGAGTTGCGGGTGGAAAATTACGCGGTGATTGATGCGGCGGCGGCGGAGTTCGGCGCGGGGCTGAACCTGCTGACGGGCGAGACGGGCGCGGGCAAGTCCATTTTGATTGGCGCGCTGGCCCTGCTGCTGGGCGACAAGGCCAGTTCGGACGTAGTGCGCCATGGGACGGAGAAGGCGGTGCTGAGCTGCGTGTTTGAGGCGACGCCAGGGGCCGAGGTGGTGCTGGCCGAGAACGGCATTGACGCAGATGGGGACGTGATTGTGTTGCGGCGGGAGATTGCCGCCAATGGCAAGGGGCGGGTGTTCATCAACAACCAGTCGGCGACGGTGGGCGCGCTGCGGCAACTGGCTCCGGAGCTGGCGCTGGTGCATGCGCAGGGCGAGACGCTGGGGTCGTTTGACGCAGCGCAGCAGCGTGGGCTGCTGGACCGGTTTGCGGGAGTGGATGAGACGTTGGCCGCCGTCGGTGCGGCGTACGCGGCGTGGCACCAGACGAGCGAGCATCTGCGGGAGTTGGAGACGAACGAGCAGGACCGGCAGAAGATGGCCGAACTGTGGAGCTATCAGGCGAAGGAGATAGCAGAGGCGAAGCTGGAGCAGCCGGACGAGGACGCGCAGCTCGAAACCGAGAAGCGTGTGCTGGCGAACGCGGAGAAGCTCTACGCGGCGGCGATGGCGGCGCATGAACTGCTGTACGAGGCGGAGACATCCGCGGAGAGCACGGTGCGCGCGGCGGAGCGGCACATCGAGGAGCTGGCTCGCTACGATGAGCGATTCCAGGCGGCGGCACAGCAACTGTCTGCGGCGCGGGCGGCGGTGGAGGATGTAAGCGCGTCGGCGCGGAGCTATGCGGAGGGTATCAACGCTTCTCCGGAGCGGCTGGCGGAGATTGAAGACCGGCTGGCGCTACTGGATCGGCTGAAGCGGAAGTACACACAGAGCGGGGCGCAGGGAACGGGTGCGCTGGCGGAGGTAATCTCCTACGGGCAGACGGTGGCGCGCAAGTTGGACGAGGTGGAGAACCGCGATGAGGCGCTGGCGCGGCTGCGCAAGCAATTGCAGAAGGACGAAGCGGCGTATGGCGAGGCGGCGGGTGCGCTGAGCAAGCTGCGGCAGGCGGCGGCACACAAGCTGGAGAAGCTGGCCGTGGAGCAGATCAACGACCTGGCCATGAAGGCACGGTTCGCGGTGGAGGTGACGCCGCGCGAGGAGCAAGCGGCGTGGTCGGCGGCTGGGTGGGACGAGGTGCGGTGCAACATCGCCACCAACGCGGGTGAGCCGCTGAAGCCGCTGACGGAGATTGCGTCGGGCGGGGAGATGAGCCGCGTGCTGCTGGCATTGAAGGTGAGCGTGGAGGAGGGAGCAGCGGCTCGGACGAAGAAGGGGACTCCGCTGCCGCGGACGCTGGTCTTTGACGAGATAGACATCGGCATCGGGGGGCGCGCGGCGGAGGCGGTGGGGAAGAAGCTGAAGTCGCTGGCGCGGGGGCAGCAGGTGCTGTGCATTACCCACCTGCCGCAGATAGCTGCGTTTGCAAGAGAGCACTTCGTGATTGAGAAATCGGAGCGGGATGGTCGGACTAAGACGCGCATACGGAGGCTGGAACGTGATGAGAGGGTGAGGGAGCTGGCACGGATGCTGAGCGGGGCGCGAGTGACCGAGGAGGCGATGGAGCACGCCGGGCAGATGCTAAAGGCCTCATCGGGCAGGGATTAGCGGCTTCCACAGGTTGCACCAATCAAGGTTCAAAACGGTGGTTTTAGAGGGGTGGGGGCGGTATACTTAAGGGGTGACTACCCCATCGAACCACCTCACATCCCCCCATCCTTCCCCGGCCGGCCCCAAACGGGTGCTGCTGCTGAAGCCTCGCGGCTTCTGCGCCGGGGTGGTCCGCGCCGTGGACATCGTGAAGATAGCCCTGGAGACCTTTGGCGCGCCCATCTACGTGCGCAAGGAGATTGTGCACAACAGCTATGTGGTCAACGATCTGGCCGAAAAAGGGGCCATTTTCGTCAACGAACTGGACGAGGTGCCGGAGGGCAAGCGGGTGATCTTCTCGGCCCACGGAGTGTCTCCGGCGGTGCGGGAGATGGCCAAGAAGCGGCAGTTGAAGGTGGTGGACGCCACCTGCCCGCTGGTGACCAAGGTGCATGTGGAGGCCATCAAGTTCGCCAAGCAGGGGTACTCGCTGGTGCTGGTGGGCCACCGCGACCACGAGGAGGTGGAGGGTACGCAGGGCGAGGCACCGGCGGTGACGCAGGTGGTTTCGACCGTGGCCGAGGTGGAGCGGCTGGTGGTGCCGGATCCGAACAAGGTGGCCTACCTGACGCAGACGACGCTCTCGCTGGACGAGGCCAAGTACATGATTGAGGCGCTGAAGCGTAAGTTCCCCAACATTGTGGGGCCGCACGCGCAGGACATCTGCTACGCGACGGAGAACCGTCAGGTAGCGGTGAAGAACGTGGCGCACTCGGCCGAGTTGCTGCTGGTGGTGGGCTCGCGGAACAGCTCGAACTCCAACCGTCTGGTTGAGGTGGCGCGGAACCTGAAGACGGAGTCGCACCTGATTGACAAGGCCGGCGACATTGAACCGAAGTGGCTGGAGGGCAAGAGCACGGTGGCCATTACGGCCGGTGCGAGCGCGCCGGAGGTGCTGGTGCAGGAGGTCATCGTCTACCTGCAGGAGCACGGCTACAGCACGGTGGAAGAGGTCGAGGTGATGCCGGAGAACGTGCGCTTCGGGCTGCCACCAGAGATTGTGCAGGCTATCGCCGCAGCGCCGTCGCAGACGGCCAACGCCTGAGGTCGTCCAACAAGAGAGGGAAGCAGCGCAAGCATGAACACAACCACCGGCCAGTCGAACCCCACTCAACCTGTAGCGCAGCCGCGCTTTGGGCGGATGGACGTGCCGCTGGAGGATGTGGGGCGCAGCATCAAGGGCTCGATTGAGTGGCTGATGGGCCAGCAGAACGCGGACGGCCACTGGTGTGGCGAGTTGGAGGCCGATGTGATGCTGGAGGCCGACTACATCTTCATGCACAAGCTGCTGGGGACTGGCGATGAGGGCAAGATGCGGCGGGCGGCGAACGAGATTCTGCGCCACCAGAATGCGGACGGAGGCTGGAGCCTTTCGCCCTGTGGGCCGTCGAACATCAACTACGGCGTGAAGGCGTACTTTGCGCTGAAGCTGATGGGCCACAAGGCGGACGAGCCTGAGATGGTGAAGGCGCGGGAGTGGGTGCTGGCCCACGGTGGCGTGGTGAAGTGCAATACCTTCACGAAGATGTACCTATGCTCGCTGGGGCAGTACGACTACGACGCCGTGCCGGCGATTCCGCCGGAGATTGTGCTGGCGCCGCGCTGGTTCTACTTCAACATCTATGAGATCTCGTCGTGGTCGCGCGGCATTCTGGTTCCACTTGCCATCATGTACGCCAAGAAGCCGTTCAAGAAGATTCCGCCGGAGCAGGGGATTGACGAGCTGTTTGTAGGCGGTCGCGAGAACGCGGATATGTATCTGCACTGGGACAAGAAGCTGTTCAGTTGGCGCAATTTCTTCCTGTTCCTGGACCGCATGACGCACGGGTTTGAGCGCATTCACATCCGTCCGCTGCGTTCACTGGCCATCAAGAAGGCGGAGAAGTGGCTGCTGGAGCGCTTCGAGAAGTCAGACGGACTGGGCGCCATCTATCCGGCCATGCTGAACGCCATTGTTGCGCTGCGCTGTCTGGGCTACTCGGTGGACGACCCGCAGTTCATCCGCGCCATGGACGAGTTCGAGAAGCTGGGCATTGACTGTCCTAACGGCGAGCCGAGCTACCCGACTCCGACCTTCCGAATGCAGCCGTGCTTTCCGCCGGTTTGGGACACGGCACAGGCCGTCTACGCGCTGGCCGAGGCAGGCGTGCCGGGCGACGACCCGCGCATGGTGAAGGCGGCCGACTGGCTGCTGAGCAAGGAGGTCCGCACCAAGGGTGACTGGGCGGTGAAGGTTCGGGGGGTGGAGCCGGGCGGCTGGTACTTTGAGTATCTCAATGAGTTTTACCCGGATGTTGATGATACGGCACAGGTTCTGTTGGCGCTGAAGGCGGTAGACAATCCCCGCGAGGAGTACCAGAACGCGGCCTGTGAGCGGGCCATGAACTGGCTGCTGGCCATGCAGTGCAAGAACGGCGGGTGGGCCAGCTTTGACCGCGACAACACGAAGATGATCTTCCAGTACATTCCGTTTGCCGACCACAACGCCATGCTGGATCCGCCGACGGTGGACATCACGGGGCGCATTCTGGAGATGCTGGCGGCGTTCGGATACACACAGCGCGACCCGCGCGTGAAAAAGGCGATGGCTTATGTACTGAAGGAGCAGGAGCCCGACGGCGCATGGTACGGACGCTGGGGTGTGAACTACCTGTATGGGACTTTTCTGGTGCTGCGTGGGCTGGAGGCGCAGGGTGTGTGGAACCACGAGCCGGCGGTGCAGAATGCGGCGGAGTGGATCCGCATGTTCCAGAATCCGGACGGTGGATGGGGAGAGACCTGCGAGACGTACGACGACCCGAACCTGCGCGGATTGGGGCCGAGCACGGCATCGCAGACGGCGTGGGCGCTACTGGGACTGCTGGCCGCAGGCGACACGCGGTCGGATTCAGTGGCCAAGGGCGTGCGTTGGCTGATACAGCACCAGCACACGGACGGAAGCTGGGACGAGCTGGCCGCCGGACGCAACGGCGAGTCGTACTACACGGGCACTGGCTTTCCGCGGGTGTTTTATCTGGGATACCACTTGTACAAGCAGTACTTCCCGCTGCTGGCGCTGACGACGTATCGCAAGGCGCTGGAGCGGGAGACGGCGGCGTGAGCGTTTGAAGCCGGTTGCAGTTAAGAGTGTGAGCATTTGAACGAAACGGCCCTGCGGGGCCGGAATGACTTCCCCGAGGTGATGGAATGGCAGTTCCGATTTCACAGGCATGGACGGTAGCAACGTATGTGCTGAAGCAGAAGCTGAAGGGGCACAAACGGTATCCGCTGGTGCTGATGCTGGAGCCCCTGTTCCGCTGCAATCTGGCCTGCGCCGGCTGCGGGAAGATCCAGTACCCGGCGCACATCCTGAAGACGGAGCTTTCGCCGGAGGAGTGCTGGGCGGCGGCCGAAGAGTGTGGCGCGCCGATGGTCTCCATCCCCGGCGGAGAGCCGCTGCTGCATCCGAAGATGCCGGAGATCGTGGCCGGACTGGTGGCGCGCAAGAAGTACGTCTACATGTGCACCAACGCGCTGCTGTTGAAGGAAAAGCTGCACCTGTTCAAGCCGAGCAAGTACCTGTCGTTCAGCGTGCATCTGGATGGGCAGAAGGAGCACCACGACTTCGCCGTGTGCCGCGAGGGTGGGCACGAGATCGCGATGGGCGGAGTGCGCGCTGCGGTGGCGGCGGGTTTCCGCGTGACGACCAACACGACTCTCTTTGACGGCGCGGACCCGAACAGCGTGCGCGCGCACTTTGACGAGCTGATGGCGGCCGGCGTAGAGAGCATGATGGTCTCGCCGGGCTACACCTACGAGAAGGCGCCGGATCAGGAGCACTTTCTGGGCAAGGCGAAGTCGCGCCGGCTCTTCCGCGCCATCCTTTCGAACCGCAAGAAGAGCTGGGAGTTCAACACCCATCCGCTCTTCAGCGAGTACCTGATGGGGCTGCGCAACTTCGAGTGCACGCCGTGGGGGATGCCGACGTACAGCATCTTCGGCTGGCAGAAGCCGTGCTATCTGCTGCAGGACGGCTACGCCGACAGCTTCGAGCAGATGATCCAGGAGACGGCGTGGGCGGAGTACGGCGCCAAGAGCGGGAATCCGAAGTGCGCCAACTGCATGGTGCACTCCGGACACGAGGCCAGCGCCGTGGATTACAACTTCAGCTCGCTCAAAGGATTCTTCGTGACGGCAAAGAAGTATATGTTCCCGTCGCTCTATCCGGATGATGGCGCAATCAAACTGCTGAACGAGTGGAAGCCGGCGAGCCATCTGCCGCTGGTGCAGATTGAAAGCAAGGCCGAGGCACAGGAGGTTCTAGGCAGCTAATGACGACATCGACAGAAACAACGAAGACACCGCTGAATCCGGACGAGATGGAGCACGCCGCAGGCCGCGAGCGCGAGGCGCTGCAGGGCTGGGTGCCCAATCTGGCCACGGACGAAGAGATTCGCGTGGCGCTGGAGAAGGCCTTTGACTACCGCGGCGACATCACCATCACCAAGAAGGACGGCACGAAGATTGAGGGCTACCTTTTTGACCGGCAGCAGGGCAAGGGGCTGGCGGACTCGCGTGTGCGGTTGATGCCTTCGACGGGGCCGGAGGGCGGCTCGATGGGCGCGCGGACGAAGATTGTGATTTCGTATGCGGAGATAGCGCGGCTGGAGTTCACCGGACGCGACACCGCCGAAGGCAAGCGCTTTGAGGATTGGGTGAAGCAGTACATGGAGAAGAAGGCCGCCGGCGAGAAGAACATTCAATTGGTGCCGGAGAAGCTGGACTAGCAGCACGGGATTGGCATGAGGCGTGGCGCAGGCGGGCGATGGCTCGCCTGTTGCGCGTAAGGCAGGAGCTATGAGGGCTTTCATCACCGGAGCGACAGGATTTGTGGGTGCGCACGTGGCGCGGGCGTACGCGGCTGCGGGCGCAGAACTGCGGCTGCTGTCGAGGCGGACGTCTAAGACGGCGGCCATTGAGGGATTGAATGCCGAGGTTGTGACCGGTGATCTGCGCGAAGTGGAGGCGCTACGTTCGGCGGTGATGGGCTGCGAGGTGGTGGTGCATGTGGCGGCGGACTACCGGCTGTGGGTGACGGATCCGGATGCGATGTATGCGGCTAATGTGAACGGCACGCGGGATCTGCTGCGGCTGGCGCGCGAGTGCGGCGTGCGGCGGGTGGTGTACACCTCCAGCGTGGCGACGATGGGATTTGACGTTGCGGGCACTGTGGTGGACGAGGAGACGCCGGTCTCGCTGGAGATGATGGTGGGCCACTACAAGCGGTCGAAGTTTCTGGCCGAGCAGGAGGCCATCGCCGCGTCGCGTGCGGGGCAAGAAGTGGTGATATTGAACCCGACCACGCCCATCGGCGCGATGGACGCGAAGCCCACGCCAACGGGGCGCATCATTCTGGACTTTTTGAACGGGAACTTTCCGGCCTATGTGGAAACGGGGCTGAACCTAGTGGACGTGGTCGAGGTGGCGCGGATGCATCTGGTGGCGCTGGAGCACGGACGGTGCGGCGAGCGGTACATTCTGGGCGGAGAGAATCTGACGCTCAAGCAGATTTTGGATCGCATGGCGGCACTGACGGGGTTGAAGTCGCCGACGGCGAAGGTTCCGCATGCAGTGGCGATGGGGTTTGCGTTCTTCGACGAGTGGATTACAGGGCGGATTCGTGGCAAGGAGCCGCGCGCGACGGTGGAGGCAGTGCGCATGGGCAGGAAGAAGATGTATGCGTCGAGCGCAAGAGCTGAAACCGAACTGGGACTGCGGAATCTGCCGGTGGATGCGGCGCTGAAGTCGGCGATGGAGTGGTTTGTGGTGCACGGGTATGCGCCGACGTATTCGGGGCCGGAGGTGGGGCAGTGAGTCGGATTGGCATCATCGCCGCGATGCCGCGGGAAGTTGCGCCGCTGGTGAAGGGCTGGCAGCGGGACGATTCGCGGCGGGTTAGCAAGGTTCCTGTGTGGGAGAGTGAGCGGGCCGTGGTGGTCTGCGCCGGGATGGGCGAGGAGCGAGCGGCGCTGGGAGTGGAGGCTGCGATTTCGCGTGGAGCGAGCGAGCTATGGAGCGTGGGTTGGGCCGGTGCTTTGGATGAGAGCCTGCATGTGGGCGAGGTTTTGCAGCCTGCTCTAGTGGTGGATGCGCGCACCGGCGAGCGGTATGCGTGCGCGGGTGGGCAGGGAGTATTGGTGACGACAGCGACAGTAGCCGGAGTGGTAGAGAAGAAGCGGCTGCGAGCGGCGTATGCGGCGGACCTTGTGGACATGGAGGCGGCAACAGTGGCGCGGTTGGCCGCGGCGAGAGGGTTGAAGTTCCGCGCGGTGAAGGCGGTCTCGGACGAGGTCGGATTCGAGATGAAAGATCTGGGACGGTTCTCCACGGCCGACGGGCAGTTTCGCGAGGCAGGGTTTGCGCTGTTTGCGGCGTTGCGGCCGTGGATGTGGCCCAGGGTGGCACGGATGGCCGACGCAAGCGCAAGGGCGGCCAAGGCGCTGTGTGCGGATATTATGAAGGATCTAAAGGCAGAAGCATGAGTACGATGACGATTCCGAAGACGATGCGCGCGGCCGTGTACTGCGGCGTGAACGATGTGCGCGTGGAGACGGTGCCGGTGCCAGAGATTGGCGCGGGCGAAGTGCTGGTACGCATTCACGCCTGCGGCATCTGCGGGACGGACTTGAAGAAGATCCACACCGGGTCGCACTCTGCGCCGCGCATCTTCGGGCATGAGATGGCGGGCCGCGTGGCGGCGGTGGGAGCGGGAGTGACGGAGTTCAAGGTGGGCGACCGCGTGATGGCTTTCCACCACATTCCATGCGGCACTTGCTACTACTGCAGCAAGCAGACCTTTGCGCAGTGCGAGACATACAAGAAGGTCGGGACGACGGCCGGCTTTGCGCCGGCGGGCGGTGGTTTTGCCGAGTACATCCGCGTGATGGACTGGATTGTGAAGAAGGGATTGGTGAAGATTCCCGATGGCGTGCCTTTTGAGCAGGCGGCGTGGATTGAGCCGGTCAACACGTGCTTCAAGGCCGTCAAATTGCTCGACCTACAACCAGATGAGACTGTACTGGTCATCGGGCAAGGACCTATCGGCATTTTGCTGGGCGCGCTGGCGGCGCGGACGGGCGCGAAGGTGCTGACAAGCGATTTGTACGCGGAGCGACACAAGGTGGCGGCGGAGTTCGGGCTGAAGCATCCCCTGGACGCGCGCGGCGATGTGGTGACGGCGTGCAAGTCCGTTACCGAGGGCCGTGGTGCGGATGTGGCAATGGTGGCCGTGGGCGCGGATCCGCTCATCCGCACGGCGATGGATGCGGTGAGGCCCGGCGGGCGCGTGATGCTGTTTGCCAGCACGCAGCACGGCGAGACGGTGATTGACCCGGCGGCCGTATGCATGGACGAGAAGACGCTGATGGGCTCGTACTCGTCGTCGGTGGCCATACAGGATGAGGCTGTGGCACTGGTGCTCGACGGCTACCGCAACGGATTCGATCTGACGCGGCTTATCTCGCACCGCTTTCCGCTGGAACAGACAGTGGAGGCGATTGATTTGGCCAGCCATCCGCAGCCGGACTCGATGAAGATCTTCGTCCGCTGCACCGAGGGGGAGTGAGAGAATAGCGCCATGACCAAGATGACGGCAGGAGTGCTGCACGGCAAGGAGGACCTGCGGGTAGAGCAGGTTCCGCTGCCCGTGGCCGGCTCGGGTGAAGTCGTTGTACAAGTGAAGGCGGCGCTGACATGCGGCACAGATTTGAAGATCTACAAGCGCGGCTACCATGCTGCCATTGGGCGCCCACCGATGCTCTTCGGGCACGAGGTGGCGGGCATTATCAGCGAGGTGGGTGTAGGGGTTAGGGAGTTCAAGGTCGGCGATAGTGTAGTGGCGATGAACTCGGCTCCGTGCGGCGAGTGCTATTTTTGCGGCAAAGGGCAGCCGAATATCTGCCCCAACATTATCTTCAACAACGGGGCGTACGCCGAGTTCATGAAGATTCCGGCGCGCATTGTGGAGAAGAATCTGCTGCGTGTGCCCGAGGGGATGAAGTACGAGCATGCCGCGCTTGCCGAACCGCTGGCGTGCGTCATTCGCGGGCTGGAGGAGAGCGAAGCCAAGACCGGTGACAGCATGATCATTATCGGTGCAGGGCCGATTGGATTGCTCTTCCTGCACGCCGCTTCGCTGAGTGGCCTGGAAGTCATTGCCGTGGTCAAACGCGACGATCAGGTGGCGGCGGCGAAAAAGTTCGGAGCCAAGCATGTGGTGCAGATGACGAAGGTGGACGACGTCGTGGCGGCGGCGTGCGCGTTGACGCCCGACTGTCGAGGAGCCGACATCGTGATTGAGGCTGTAGCTGTTCCCGAGACGTGGGAGCAGGCGGTCGAGATGGTGCGCAAGGGCGGATTGGTGAACTTTTTCGGCGGGCCGGCGAGCGGGACGAAGGTGTCGCTGGACACCAACCGGCTGCACTACGGCGACATCACGTTGAAGGCGAGCTTCCACCACACGCCCTCGACCTGCCGCAAGGCGCTGGAGTTGCTGGCGAGCGGAAGGTTCAAGTGTGAGGAGTACCTGACCGGCCGCGCGCGGCTGGAGGACCTGCCGAAGGTCTTCGCCGCCATGGTGACGCGCAGCGCCGACGGACGAGTGGACATCAAGACGGTGATTAAACCGTGACAGCCCTTGCACAAGCCGTGGACGATGCACTGCTAGGCGCGCCAGTTGAACTGAGGACGCCCGCGGTACGGCCATCGCTTGCGGAGGCGCGAGCCTGGTGCAAGCGGCTGGCAGAGTCGCACTATGAGAACTTCCATGTGGCCACGGGGCTGCTGCCCAAACGGATGCGCGTACACTTCCAGGCTATCTACGCCTACTGCCGCGTGGCAGATGATTTGGGCGACGAGGTGGGCAACAGTGTGCTGGCGACGCAACTGCTAACTTCATGGCGTGCGATGCTTGATGAGTTCTACGAGCGTACCGAGGAATCACGGCATCCGGTCTTTGTTGCACTGGCGGAGACGGTGCGCGTCTGCGGGATACCCAAGGAGCCGTTCGCCGACCTGCTGGTGGCCTTCCAGCAGGATCAGACCAAAGTGCGGTACGCGACATGGGATGATTTGATGGATTACTCTCGCTACTCGGCCAATCCAGTAGGACGACTGGTACTGCACGTGGCAGGTGAGAGGGATGAGCGGGCGATGCTGCTCTCTGACAAGATTTGCACGGCGTTGCAACTGGCGAACTTTTGGCAGGATGTGAGCTCAGACTGGGATCGTGGTCGCGTCTACCTACCGCAGGATGCGATGCAGCGGCACGGCGTGACAGAGCAGGACTTGGCTGAGCGGCGGGCAACACAGGCTTATCGCGACCTGCTCAAAGAATTGGTGGAGCGTACGCGAGCCATGTTCGCCGAGGGTCGAGCCATCACATGGCTGGTGGGACGTGATTTGAGGCCGACGCTGGGACTGTTTGTGGCAGGCGGTGAAGCGATTTTGGACTCGATTGAGGGGATGAACTATGCGACGGCAGAACAGCGTCCACATTTGGGCAAGGGGACCAAGCTGCGGCTACTGGCACGCGCGGCGTGGGGCAAGGTGACCACATGGGTGTGACGGCGAAGCAGGCGTACAAGGAGTGCCGCGCCATTGCCAAGCGCGAGGCGAAGAACTTTTACTATGCGTTTGCCGTGCTGCCACGTCACAAGAGCGATGCCATCTGCGCGGTGTACGCCTTTATGCGCAAGGCCGACGACCTTTCCGACGACGAGAGCCTGAGTTTAGAGGAGCGGCGCGCGGAGATGAAGCGTTGGCGCGAAGCGTGGCGTGGAGCCCGCCACGGCGATACGGACGATCCGGTCTTTGCTGCGCTCAACGATGCGCAACAGCGATTCGGCATCCCCGATCGGCTGCTGGAGCAACTAGTGGAAGGCACCACGATGGATCTGTACCAGGAGCCTGGCACCGTGCAGACGTTCACTGACTTCAAACAGCTTTACCACTACTGCTATCTGGTTGCGTCGGTAGTGGGACTGGTGTGCATCCGTATCTTCGGCTACATGGATACAAGGGCGGAGAAGCTAGCGGAGGAGACGGGTATAGCCTTCCAGTTGACGAACATCCTGCGCGACATCAAGGAGGATGCCGAGCGTGGACGCGTCTACCTGCCTCAACAACTACTTCAGGAGTATGGCGTGAGTATCGGACGTGTGAGGGAACTAGCAGCCGGGGTGGCACCAGTAGCCGATGAGATTGAGATGATGGACGACGTGAGTTCGCGGGCGTGGAACTACTACGGCTCTGCTCACGAACTTGTGCCGCTGCTGGACAAGGACAGCCGTGCGGCCTTCGAGGTGCTAGTTGAAATCTATAGCGGGCTGCTGCGGAGGATTGACGCAAGCCGCGGTGGGTCGCTGCACCAGCGCGTGAGCGTGCCGACAAGTGTCAAGCTGGGGTATTTGCTGCGCGGAATTGTAGCGAGCATCTGGAACCGGGTGACTGCGTGAGAGCGGACGTACTCGTAATTGGGGCTGGGCCGGCTGGACTGGCGGCGGCGCATGCACTGGCAGCCGATGGCGCAAAGGTCACACTGCTGGAACGGAGAGCTTACGTAGGCGGACGTGCCTATTCCTACTTGCATCCGGCGTTGGAAGAGGTGGTGGACAGTCAACACGTGCTGCTCGGGTGTTGCACGAACCTGATTCATCTGCTGGAGGCGAGCGGCGCGGCCGGGACTGTGCGCTGGTACGACGAGTTTCACTTTATGGAGCCGGGCGGGCGGGTGAGCACAATCCGCCCCGGTGCGCTGCCGTCACCCATGCACTCGGCGTTGAGCTTTCTGCGCGCGCCGATGCTGGGATTTGCGGACCGACGGGCGATTGCGCGGGGGATGATGGAGTTCCTGCGCGGACGCCCCAGCAGTGACGATGAGAGTCTGGCGCAGTGGCTGGCGCGCACAGGGCAGACCAACCGCGCTACACGGCACTTCTGGGAGCCGGTTGTGGTGGGCACGCTGAATGATGTGCCCTCGCGCTGCTCCATGCGCTACGCGGGGCAGGTCTTCCATGAGGCTTTTCTGCGCTCGGCAAAGGGTGGGCGCTTCGGTGTACCGCGGGTTCCACTGAGCGAGATGTACGGGGCGGTGGCCGCGTCGGCGGAGCAGAAGGGCTGCCGCTTTGTGGCACGCGCTGGTGTGGAGCGTCTGGAGCAGACTCCTGATGGTTGGCGGGCGAAGACATCAGGTGGTGAGTTTGAGGCAGCGAAGATTATTTTGGCGCTGCCGTTTGAACAGGCACAGACGCTCTTCGCTCGGCTGCCGGAGAGCGCGTCGCGCACAGGGATGCTGGAGCGTCTGGCAAACTTTGTGCATGCGCCCATCACCACAATCCACCTGTGGTGGGACCGCGACGTAACTGGCATGGATCATGCCGCTCTGGTGGACACGCGCATCCAGTGGATGTTCAACAAGACACGCATCCGCGGCGCGGAGACCGCAGGCGGACACTACGTGGAACTGGACATCAGCGCCTCGGCCGCGGAACTTGCGATGGGCCGCGAGGAGATTGTGAGCAGCGCAGTGAAGGAGATGGCGCTGTTCTTCCCGCGAGTGCTTGATGCAGAGTTGCTGAAGTGCGGTGTGCTGAAAGAGGCGCGAGCGACTTTTAGCGTGGTGCCGGGGTTGGATGAGAGTCGCCCCGCGGCGGCGACTGCATGGCCCGGGCTGTTTGTGGCCGGGGACTGGACGCGCACCGGCTGGCCTTCCACAATGGAAGGCGCAGTGCGCAGCGGATATCTTGCCGCTGGTGCGGTTGCAGGAAAGAGCTATCTGCAGCCAGACTTGGTGCCAAGTGGGCTGATGCGCTGGCTGGTGCAAGGCTAAGATGGAGCAGAGGAGAGCATAGAGTGGCCTACGAGGATCTGAGGGATTGGCTGAAGCGTTTGGAGCGCGATGGCGAACTGAAGCGCGTCACGGAACAGGTGTCGCCCATTCTGGAAATGGCCGAGGTGGCCGACCGCGCCGCCAAGAGCGGGCGTGGAACGCTAAAGGCGGGTGGGCCAGCGCTGTTGTTTGAGAATATTGAAGGCTATCCGGGCGCGCGGGTGCTGATGAACCAGTTCGGCAGCGAGCGGCGCATGCGACTGGCGCTGGAAGTGGAATCCCTGGACGATATCGCAGGGCGCATCGAGGATCTGCTGCATCCGAAGCAGCCCATGGGAATGCTGGACAAGCTGAAGATGCTGCCCAAGCTCGCCGAGATAGGCGGGTACTTCCCGAAGACGGTAGCCGCAAAGGACGCTCCGTGCAAGGAGGTCATCCTGCGCGGTGATGACGTGGACGTGCTGAAGTTTCCGATACTGCAGACGTGGCCGGGCGACGGTGGACGCTTCATCACACTACCGTGCGTGGTGACGCGCGATGGGAAGACTGGCAAGCGCAACGTCGGCATGTACCGCATGCAGGTGTTCGACGGAAAGACGACCGGCATGCACTGGCAGCGGCAGAAGAACGCTGCGGAGCATCTGCGCGATGCGCTGCGGGCAGGCGCGACGGATGGCCGTGAGCGTGTGGAGTGGATGGCGGAGACGGCCGGTGGCACGGCTCCGGGCATTGCGCTCACCAAGATGCAGGGGAGGCGCATGGAGGTGGCCGTGGCCATCGGCACAGACCCGGCAACGACCTTCAGCGCCATTGTGCCCGCGCCGCCGGAGGTGGAGGAGTATCTCATCGCCGGATTCCTGCGCCAGCGTGCAGTGGAGCTGGTGAAGTGCGAGACGGTGGATCTGGAGGTTCCGGCCGCGGCGGAGATAGTTCTGGAAGGCTATGTGGATCTGGGCGAACTGCGCTCCGAGGGCCCCTTCGGCGACCACACCGGCTTCTACACCATGCCGGACGAGTATCCGCTCTTCCACATCACCTGCATCACGCATCGGAAGGACCCCATTTACGCGGCCACCATCGTGGGCAAGCCGCCGATGGAGGACGCCTGGATGGGCAAGGCAGTGGAACGCATCTTCCTGCCGCTGATGAAGCTGACTCTGCCGGAGATTGTGGACGTGAACCTGCCCGCCGAGGGCGTCTTCCACAACCTCATGATTGTATCCATCAAGAAGAGCTACGCCGGGCAGGCGCGCAAGGTGATGAACGGCATATGGGCGATGGGGCAGGCCATGTTCACCAAGTGCATCGTGGTGGTGGACGAGGACTGCGACGTGCAGGATCTGGGCGAGGTGGTGCTGCGCGCCACGAACAACATCGATCCCGAGCGCGACATTCAGTTCACGCTCGGTCCCGTGGACAGTCTGGACCACGCCTCGCGGATGCCCAACTACGGCAGCAAGATGGGCATCGACGCCACGCGCAAGTGGGCTGCGGAGGGCTTTACGCGGCCATGGCCAGAGATGCTCACCATGCCGGCCGACGTGAAGGCGCGTGTGGATACGCTCTGGAAGCGGCTGGGAATCAGTTAGCGCTACATCATCCCCATCATCATCGGGCAGGGAGCCATCAGGCGTACGCTGGAGAGATTGCGCACCCAGCGGACGGCTTTCGCATCTTGCGTGCTGACGAGTTTGAGCGCGCCGCTGTGCGCGTCGAGCGGCTTACCGTTCATCTGGTCGGCCACAATGATGTCGCCCGCGTGGTAGTCGGGGTATACCTCAACCGTGGAGTAAATGACGCTGTATCCGTCAGTGCTAGTGGCGACGATGTAGCTGGTGAGCATCTTCTTTTCGGTGGACTTGTCGAAGATGGCACCGTGGGCTGCCAGCAGCGCGGCCAGGGGCACGCCGGAGTAACTCTCGTCGGTCTTGGTGTGCGGGTTGTGTATGGTGACGTACTTGTGCGGCAGCGTGGCAAGGTCGGCCAAGGTGAGTGTCGTGTCCTTGCCGTCCACGGTGAGCTTGAGCGAAGTAGATGGGCCGCCGGCGGGCTTCTCCATCTTCATGCTCATGCCCTTCATCTCGGGGCCGGAGCCCATGTCCTTCATGTCTGCGGAGGGCTTCTTGTCCATGCCGTTCATGTTCATGCCTTGGCACATGCCCTTCATGCCGGAGCCCTTGCCCATATTCTTCATGTCGTCTGCAGGCTTGACGGGAGTTGCAGGTTGGACGGGAGCGGAGGCAGCGGGCTTCTCCGCGGGCATATCCATGTCCATCTGCTGGGCGGCGGCGGGAAGCGTGAATAAGAGGGCGGTGAAGGCGAAAATCAGTTTGCGCATAGGCTGATGGTAATGCAGATCAACAGGGCAATTCGTGATGAGCGTCACTTAGTTGAAGGTGCATGTGGGGACGCTGCCGCTGGGGGGCGTGAAACTGGAGTAGGTAATGCCGTTGGTGTTGTTCGTAGCTGTTGTGCCGTCCGGCGTGGGGTACAACCCATTGGTGTTGTACAGGTAGTACGTTCCGTACTGGTTGGGATAGCTGCTGTTGGTGCTGAGCGCGTCAAGGCTGATGTTCGCAAGATAAGCAACTGTCGTGCCGCCGGAGACTCCGTTGAAGTACTCATAGGCGCCGGACTGCGACTGCGTAGAGTAGGCACCGTTGACGATGATGTCGTCCACAATGGGCGCGCTGCCTGATCCGCAGGTGGAGTAATTTTGCGTGAAGGTGATGAGGTGTTTGGCGTTGATGATGCACGTGTTGAGATAGCTGACCTGCTGCACGACCAAACTGCACGGGTTGTCTGTCTTGATGTTGATGGCGTTTGCAGTGCCTGCATTGGCTCCGGGGAAGGTCACGCCGAAGCTGTTGACCATGTTGCCGGTGAACAGGATGTTGCTGATGGTGTTTCCGGTGACACTGCCGATGGAAAGTCCGTGTGAGGCGTAGAACTTGCTGTTCTGCACCGTGACATTGTAGGTGCTGGAGTTGTTGCTCTTGACGGCGATGCCGTCGTCGCCGTCCTCGACGGAGGAGTTGATGACCGAGACGTCTGAGATGCTGTCGATGTCAATGCCGTCGGCGTTGGCGCGGGTACCGGGTGTCTGGATGGTGACGCCCCAGACCGTGACGCCGTCGCCGCCCTGGATGTAGAGATTGGGGTAGATGGACTGCGTAAGGGTGACGTTGTAGACAATCAGGTTGTAGTTGTTGGTGGCCTGAACCAGACGGTTGCTGTGGCTGTTGCTGAGTATGTCTCCCCGTCCATCCACAGTGCCGGGGCCCATCAGACCGGTGTTCGTTCCCGAGATGAGCAGCAATGGATTCGACGACGTGTTGTACGTGTTGCCGTAGAGAGTTACGCCGGAGTCAATGAGCAGCGTCTCGCCAGTGATGGTGAGGCTTTCGGTGTAGAAGGCGACGTTCGTTCCGTTGGCAGCCAACTCAACCGCCTTCCCTGTGTTCTTGCAGGCGGCGTTGTTGAGGGCGTTCTGAATTGCAGTTGTATCGTCAGAGGCGGAACTGGGGGGGGCAGAGCGTGTGACACCGCTACCGTAGGCCTGAGCCGTAACGGTGAGGCAGATTGCAGGTACGACAGGTTGTGTAATGCGTCGACTATCTCCGGTCGCTAAAACGTAGTTGCTGGCGGCGGCGAGCAGGGAAACGGAAAGGTTGGACGGTGCGGCTGTCAGCGCGGGCTGGTAGGGAGACTGCGCTGTAATCAGACCGAAGATGTTGCTGACGTTGCTGGTGGAATTGTTGGACATGTTCAACAGGGCATTGATGGTGTTGGTGGGAGCACTGCCGCTAGAGGTGTAGCTGAACAATTTTCCGCAGTTGGAGCCGTCGCCGGCCGCGCCGCCGTTCGAGTTGACGCAGGCAAATATGGCGTCGGCGATGGTGTAAATCTGCGCGGAGGGGACAAGACTTCCGGCGGCAGGATGAGTTGCTCCTGGGGATGCGCCCGTGGACGTGTTGGCGTACTCAGCGGCCAGAGTGAGATCGCTGGAAAAAGTGGAAGCATTGGCGCTGCTGTAGCCGATGGCCGTGGGGCTGGAGATGAAAGGAGACAGGGCATAGACGGCAGCTACGGTGGTCAGTTCGTTTACCGAAATGAAGGTGGAACTGGTGAGGGTGGAGCAGTTGCCCAAAATTGCCATGAGGGCGATGTTGGTGTTGGTGCCAGCGCCTGCACTGCCGCCGCTGATGAGCAGATATACGGGGGTAGATGTGTAGCCTGTGCAGGAGTATTTGCTGGTGAGGGTGAAGTACCCGTTGGAGTCCGTAGTGACCGAACTGGTCATCAAAGATGTGCTGGCACCGCCGTTGGTGCTGGTGTTGACGGCGTAGAGGACAACGCTGGCGCCTACGATGGGCTGCTGGCCGCCGAGGGCGCGGCCTTGGGCGGTGGCGGGGGCGGGGGAGGCGGCGCCGCCGTAGGGGAGTATGGAGAACAGGTCTCCGCAGCCAGAGAGAAGTAGGACCAGTGCCGGGAGAAACAGCGTCGGGAGCGTAGGAATCCGCATCAGGGAAGCCCATCCTCGGTGAAAGTTGGGTGGATGTTGTAGGACCATTATCTCATTCAGACGCAGGAACACTCAATGAGATTCACGGGGCTTTTGTATACTGAAAGGCATGTCGATTGTGCGCAACATCGCCGGCGTCACCAAGGGTATGAGCATCACCCTAAAGGAGATATTCCGCCCGACGGAGGTGGAGAATTATCCGGATGGGCGGGGGGAGAAGCGCGGGGCGGAGTTCCAGGGGCGGTTCAGGGGGAAGCACGAGCTGCAACGGGACGAGGAGGGGCTGGAGAAGTGCGTGGCGTGCTTCCTGTGCGCGGCGGCGTGCCCGTCGAACTGCATCTACATCGAGGCGGCGGAGAACACGGCGGAGCAGCGGATCAGCAGCTCGGAGCGGTACGCGAAGGTCTACAACATTGACTACAATCGCTGCATTTTCTGCGGGTATTGCGTGGAGGCGTGCCCTACGGACGCGATTACGCATGGGCATGGATTCGAGCTGGCGAGCCTGAACGCGACCAGCCTGGTGATGCGCAAGGAGGACCTGCTGGTGTCCATCTCCATGCCGGAGAAGACCGGGAAAGCGCCCGCGTAAACGCCCTGATTTTGATGGTCAAGTGATGGTCCAGTGACGGCAAAACGATGGCAAAGTGATGGTGCCACGACGGTGATTTGATGGTGAAATGCGCGGTGATAGCGTGGTCCATGAGCCGGTGGAAGGGAAAATTCACCAAAATCGAGTGGCGGCGGGGCAAAACACTGGCGTATCCCACTGCAAATCAAGCATTTAGAATGCATTCGGGCAGGATTTTGGCGCAACAGCGTAATTCGGGTGGAGATCGCGGTTGCGACGGAGCCCGGAGAGAGGCCATCGAACAGAGATGAGTGGAGCCGAACAACATCCGCTGCGGAAACTGCTGGAGAGCCGCATTGCCATCATTGACGGGGCGATGGGGACGACCATCCGCACGTACGGGATGAAGGAGGCGGACATACGGGGGGGGCGGTTCAAGGATTCGACGAAGGACCTGCTCAATAACGGAGACCTGTTCAGCCTGACGCAGCCGAAGATGATCTGCGACATCCACCGGAGGTTTCTGGAGGCGGGCGCGGACATATTGGAGACGAACACGTTCGGGGCGACGAGCATCACGCAGAGCGAGTTCTTTGTGGACGACCCGCGGGAGAAGGGTGGGCGGAAGGATCCGGAGTTCTACCAGCGGATACTGGAGGACGCGAAGCTGCGGGAGCTGGCGTGGGAGATCAACGAGACGAGTGTGCGGCAGTGCCGCGAGATGGCGGAGCGTGCGGCGAACGATACAGGGGTGCGGCGGTTTGTAGCCGGCGCGCTGGGGCCGATGACGGTGTCGCTGTCGAACTCGCCGGATGCGGACGACGCGGGGTTCCGGGTGGTGACGTTCGACCAGGTGAAGACGGCGTATGCGGAGCAGGCGCGGGCGTTGATTGCGGGGGGAGTGGACGCGCTGCTGGTGGAGACGATCTTTGATTCGCTGAACGCGAAGGCGGCGCTGGTGGCCATCCGCGAGGTGTTTGACGCGGACAAGGTGGAGTTGCCGGTGATGATCTCGGCGGCGGTGGGGCGCGGGGGCGAGACGTTGATTTCGGCGCAGACGACGGAGGCCTTCTGGAACGCGGTGCAGCACGTGAGGCCGCTGAGCGTGGGGCTGAACTGCTCGCTGGGGCCGGACCTGATGTATCCGTTTCTGGAGCAGTTGTCGGAGAAGGCGAATGTGGCCATCAGTTGCTATCCGAACGCGGGGCTGCCGAATCCGCTGGCGGCGACGGGATTCGATTTGGGGCCGGAGGACATGGGACGGTATCTGCGGCAGTTCGCGGAGGCCGGCCTGATCAACATTGCGGGCGGCTGCTGCGGCAACACGCCGGAGCACATTGCGGCGATTGCGAAGGCGGTGGAGGGTGTTGCGCCACGGAGGTGGAGCGAATGAGCGCGACGACGTTCAAGCCGCTGCGCCTGTCTGGTTCGCAGCCGTTCACGCAGCAGGAGGGGGTGTACATCCTGATTGGCGAGCGGACGAACGTGGCCGGTTCGCCGAAGTTCGCCAAGCTGATTAAGGAAGGCAAGTACGAGGATGCGGTGAGCGTGGCGCGGCAGCAGGTGGAGAACGGCGCCAACGTGATTGACATCTGCATGGACGAGGGGATGATTGACGGGGTGGCGGCGATGACGCGCTACCTGCAACTGCTGGCGAGCGAGCCGGAGGTGGCGAAGGCGCCGTTCATGGTGGACTCGTCGAAGTGGGAGGTGATCGAGGCGGGGCTGAAGTGCCTACAGGGCAAGGGGATTGTGAACTCGATTTCGCTGAAGGAGGGCGAGGCGAAGTTCCGCGAGAACGCGGCAAAGGTGCTGAAGTACGGCGCGGCGGTGGTGGTGATGGCGTTCGACGAGCAGGGGCAGGCGGCGACGTATGCGGAGAAGATACGTATCTGCGAGCGCGCGTACCGGATTCTGGTGGACGAGGTGGGATTTCCGCCGGAGGACATCATCTTTGACCCGAATGTGCTGACGGTGGGCACGGGCATCGAAGAACACAGCAACTATGCGGTGGACTTCATCGAGGCAACGCGGTGGATTAAG
>Ga0316220_1001413_pt1 | contig 26702 bp, 21 predicted proteins | sample TBH18005metaG_FD_203632 | JGI IMG/M metagenome (GOLD analysis project Ga0316220, IMG submission 203632) | Freshwater microbial communities from Trout Bog Lake, Wisconsin, USA - TBH18005 | ecosystem: Environmental > Aquatic > Freshwater > Lake > Hypolimnion/Profundal zone | place: USA: Wisconsin...
GGTCAAAAACGAAAAGAAAGTAGTGAAGGCGCTATCGTGACTGCAGGTGATGAATTTACAGATATCGCTCGATTGATTCGTGAAGGTATGGATAGCTATACAGCACTGGATGTAATCAACTATCTACGTAGCTGCTTAGACTTACTTACTCAGCCAGCAGCCGCAGCTCTTACTTAATTTATTAGTAATTTAAGTGAGGACTTTTCCTTCTTTTAAACCAGCTCCATAGGCTTCAAAGACGAGCTTTATTTCGTCTCGGGTTTTACGAAACGCGCTCAAAATTTCTTCCTCTGTGCCGGTAGCGTGCGCTGGATCATCAAATCCCCAGTGATGCCTGTTTACTTGACCAGGAAAGAGTGGGCATGCTTGGTCTGCATTTCCACATACTGTAATGACCGTGAAAATCTGATCGTTTAAATAGATCTGCATGCTCTTTGAGGTGTGATGTGAAATATCGATTCCTATTTCTTTCATCACCTGAATCGCTTTAGGATGCACATAGCCTGCAGGTTTAGATCCAGCACTTAAGACTTCGACTACGTTTCCTGCACAGGCTTGTAGTATACCGTGTGCCATATGGCTTCTGCAGGAATTTCCTGTGCATAAGATAAGAACTTTTTTCATGTGCTTCAGTGATTCTCTTTATAGGATATGATTATATGACTTTTGGCTATTCTATATAATAAAAAAAGCGCAACGCTTGGCGTGTATACTTTTATCAAGATAGATTAAAATCAGTTTAAAAATAGCTTATTTTCATGGTCTGAAAGTGGGTGTTAATCCTTAAAATATGCGCAGTAACGCAGAGTAAAGGTGCTATGATAGTACTCAGGTTAATCCCTTACTTTTATGAATAATGAACCGATTCAAAAATTAACACCATTAGTTACAAAGCCTAGTCTAAGGGAAAATGTTTTAGATAAAAAGTCGCCGTCACGTAAGAGGTCTCGGTTGGCTCTTAAATCACTCCATACCAAGGTGGAGGATGGTCATGCGCGTGTTGCTTCAGAAGTAGCACCTCAACGGATTAGATCACGACAAGGCGAACCTAAGACAAATCGTGATACACATCTACGGGTTCCGCGCAGGAAACCGCAGGTTACGGATTAACATTTAGGTGAGTTGAGATACGGATATCAAATCATGATATCGTTATACTCTGGTTTAGCGACTTCTGGCGCAGCGTGCAGCATACCTGCTGCGAGTGTTGCCCCCGAACTTGGATCAATTAAGATGAACGAACCAGTGAGACGGTTTATTTTGTAAGAATCGTAAAATATCGGTTTAGCGGTTCTTAATTTTACTTCACCAATATCATTCATAGCTAATGATTCTGGTGCTTTCACATGCTCTAAGGTAGATATATCGAGTCTACTTGGAATGTCTTCAATGATAACAGGTACAGTATGAGAGGTGTGTTTTAATAAATACTTACGACCTTTTTTCAGTTCAGAAGCGTGCATCCAGCAGACCAGTGCACGCAGTTCCGTACCTGAACCAGGTAATTCGTCTGTTTCTACAAGCATACTGCCACGACTTATATCTATATCATCCTCAAGGCATAGAGTTACAGACTGCGGACAAAACGCTTCGGTCGTTTCACCATCTTGATTCCATATTGCTTTGACTGTCGTGGTTAACCCTCCCGGAAGTGCAGTAATTTTTTGACCTACACGTATAATGCCACCGGATATTTGTCCACTAAATCCACGAAAATCATGGAGTGCTTGGTCGTCTGATTTACTACGAGGACGGTTCACCCATTGCACAGGCATTCTAAATTCATTTAAGTTTAAATCACTGCCGATATGTACGGTTTCTAGATGTCCTAATAGGGTAGACCCTTTGTACCACGGGGTGTTTTTAGATGGATCGACTACGTTGTCACCTAACAGCGCGCTAACTGGGATAAATTTAACATCTTTAATCGCAAGACGTGGTAAGAACGTCTCAAACTCGGCCCTGATTTCTTCAAAGCGCGCTTCACTCCATCCAACGAGGTCCATTTTGTTTATAGCTACAACCAGATGTGGAATTCTTAATAGTGCAGAAATAGCGGTATGCCTGCGACTTTGATCATTTACACCTTGCCGAGCATCTACGAGTACAATGGCTAAGTTAGCCGTACTTGCACCGGTTACCATGTTGCGCGTATATTGAATATGTCCTGGGGTATCGGCGACAATAAATCTTCGTTTAGCTGTTGAAAAATAGCGATACGCTACATCGATAGTTATACCTTGTTCACGTTCTGCACGTAAACCATCGGTAAGGTCAGCTAGGTTTACTTGGCCAGCTCCCGTTAAGTCAGCAGAACGTTGCAGGGCTTCCATTTGGTCCTGCATGAGTGATTTTGAATCATACAAAAGTCGACCAATGAGGGTAGATTTTCCGTCATCTACACTTCCACAAGTATTAAGACGTAAAATATCACGAAACGAAGAAGAGGAACTAGATATGTATGAAGTCATTGAGAGTTTAAAAGTAACCTGCTTTTTTGCGATCTTCCATGGCAGCTTCAGAGGTTTTGTCATCAGCACGCGATCCACGCTCTGTGACTCGTGCAGCTGCTGTCTCCTCGATTATGTCGTCAACGGAGCGTGCGGGTGATTCGATTAACCCAGTACTTGCTATATCTCCAATGGTTCGAACACGCACTTCTAATTCTTTAACAACCTCATGTGGTTTAGGTGGTATGATATCGTTTACCGCTAACCACTGACCACTGCGTCTTATGCATGAGCGTTTATGGCTAAAGTAAATCGTGGGAACTTCGAGTTTCTCTCGTTTAATGTATTCCCATATATCTAGCTCTGTCCAATTGCTTAAGGGAAATACACGCATATTTTCTCCTGGATTAAGACGACAATTGTAGAGATTCCAGATTTCTGGTCTTTGATTTTTAGGATCCCACTGACCGAAGCTGTCACGGAAACTAAAAAAGCGTTCTTTGGCACGCGCCTTTTCTTCATCGCGTCTTGCGCCGCCTAAACAACAGTCGAAGCGAAATTCCTCTATCGCTGCTAAGAGAGTAGGGATTTGAAGACGATTGCGGCTGATTTCACCGGGAGTGGGTACTGCGATACCTGACTTAATAGCATCTTCGACTTTACGCACAATCAGCCGTGCACCGAGTTGTTTCGCGCGTCGATCGCGAAAATCATTGAGCTCTGGAAAGTGATGCCCGGTGTCAATATTAAGCAGAGGTAGTGGCATTTCTGAGGGTTTAAATGCCTTTTCTGCTAAGCGTAATAAGCAGATAGAGTCCTTTCCTCCAGAAAACATCAAAGCAGGTCTTTCGAATTCGCCTGCTACTTCACGAAGCACATGAATTGCTTCTGATTCTAAGTACTGTAGATGATCAAGATGATAATTATTCACGCGTTTTTCTCCGTTAGTTCAACGGCTTTATTTCCCCACGATGCATGTAAACCGCATTCCCGCTTTTCGTCTGCTTTTGCAGGATCAAAATAATCCCATTCATTAGGAAGATTATGCTCAGCAAGGTACTGCTCTAGCTCTGAATCATCCTGATTAAGAAGAGGATTAACTTTAATAGTATTAAAGTTTGTATCGTACGATACGATATCAAGGGTAGCTCGATTTGTATTCTGTGATTTTCTTAGAGCCGTAATCCAAACCTTAGGTGCTAACTCACGCATACCACGGTGGAATGGCTCCAATTTCATTTGAGCACTAAAGACCTTAAGCGCATTTTCATCATCAAGGGAAGGTAGCGGTCCGTAGATTGCATCGCGGTGTGCTGCAGAAATACGTGGAAGAAACGCCTTTATATTTAAATTTAAACGTTTTCGTAAATCTTCTGCATAGCGGTAGGTAGCATGTCTGTTGTATCCATGATCTACCCATAAAACCGGAATCTGATTATCGATTTTTGTTACTAAATCTAAGAGTACAACTTCATAGGGCCTAAAGTTGGTAGATACAATCGCATGACCATTCGCTTGATTAAGCGCCCAAATAATTATTTCCGAAGGTGTTTTTGTACTAAGGGTTTTATTCCACTCAGTTAGCGTATTTTTTTCAATCATCTGAATTAACCTTCTGTTTTAGTCGCAGAATTTGTAAATGGGTCTAGAAACGTGAAAGTACGTGCTGCAAAGTCACCAAAACTTTCCTTTAACTGCCGTTCATCTCTAAAGCGTATGAACAGTGGTCTAAGTTCATTCTCGATTTCAGATTCTATGACAGTTTCTTTAAATAATTTGTTTAGGCGTGTTCCTGATACATTACCACCCAGCCATAATTGATACTTGTTGGGAGCTTTTCCGACAAAAGCGATTTCCGCTATATAAGGTCGTGCGCAACCATTGGGGCATCCTGTAGAGCGAATAATAATCTCTTCACCTGATATTCCCACTTCTTTGCAGAGTGAATCAATGCGAGTAATCAGTGCAGGAAGCATTCTCTCCGATTCAGCTAGGGCTAGGCCGCAGGTAGGGAGTGCAGGGCAGGCCATGGCTGCACCGTGAAGAATTGATGTTTGGTTCTCTGTCTTAACGCCGTAATCTTTTAAAAGTGAGTTAAGTTTTTCTTTATCGGCTTCTGGTATATTCGCCAAAATAACATTCTGATTCGCCGTTAATCGAAATTCGATATGACTAAATTTTTCGGCTACTGCACGTAGAGCTGATTTTAAGCGGTGGTCATCAGCATCTTTAATGCGACCCATAGAAACATACAGAGTCAAGAAATGTGAACCATCGACTGCTTTACCCCAACCATAGGAGTCGTTCGTATTCTTAAAGAGATAAGGCTTGATAGGCTGTAGCGTGATGCCAGAGATGTTTTTTATTTCATTTATTATCCACGCTGTGCCTTTTTCTTCTACGATGTATTTGAGGCGTGCGTGTTTTCTGTTTGTGCGATCGCCAAAGTCACGGTGTACAATTAATACCGCTTTTGCTATTTCCTCTAGTTGGTCAGGCGTAATAAATCCAATTACATTAGCTAGACGTGGGAAGGTGAGTTTATTGTTGTGGCTTCTGCCCATTCCTCCACCAACGCTTAGATTATAGCCAATTACTTTGTCATTTTCTATAATAGCAATAAATCCGAGATCATTCGTGAGGATATCTACATCGTTTGTAGGAGGTATAACGAAGGCTGCTTTAAATTTTCTAGGTAAATAGGTGCGGCCATAGAGTGGATCAACAAACTCGGTGTTTGTTTTATCTTCGAGATCAAGTTGTACGCCTTCCACCCAAATAGCATGGTAAGCACGAGTAATAGGAGAGAGTACATCGGCGACTCGTACGCAGTCTTTGAATACTTGATTTCGAGCGTGGGTGAAAGCTGGGCTAGGAGGTGAGGTTACATTACGATTTACATCACCGCAGGCTGCCAGTGTTGAAAGAAGAGATTGATTGATTTTCTTTATAAGGGGTCCAAGACCAGACATAACAACACCGTGAAACTGAATACTTTGGCGGGTTGTGACACGCAGCGTTTGGTTACCGTACGTGTTAGCAAGATCATCAAATACTTGCCACTGACTTGATGTCATCACGCCACCCGGAATTCTTCCACGAATCATTAATTGGTATTTTTTACCTGTCTTACGTAGATCGCGGTCATCCTGCTGGTAGATGCCGTGAAACTTAATGAATTGTTCGTCATCTTCTGAAAACTTATCTGCTGCAGGGTCTGCGAGTGTCGCTGCAATATTTCCAGCTAGGGTTGGAATGCGCTCTTTGAGAAGTTCGTTTTTAGTGAGTTTTGATGGATCTAGAGGTGCCATATTTAAAAGCAGATAATTATGAGTATTGACCTAAATACAATCTCATTACATATAAATACCATCAAAATTGTAATGTTTACTTCAATGAAATCACAACCCGTTGTTCATGTGTGGCTTGTAGGTGCTGGGCCTGGAGCCCATGACCTTATTACTGTACGTGGAATGAATCTATTAAAACGTGCAGAAGTTGTGATTCATGATGATCTCTCAGGCCAGGATTTACTGGATTATTGCAGTTCTGAGTGTGAGTTAATTTATGTTGGTAAACGCGCAGGACAAAACCATGTGCCTCAAGCAGAGATTAACTGGCTTATGATTGCCCATGCTAAAGCAGGGAAGCAGGTTGTGCGTTTAAAAGGCGGGGACCCTTCAGTATTTGCACGTATGGGAGAAGAATTGGCAGCTCTTCGGAGTGAAGATATTCTTTATGACATTGTACCGGGTGTAACTGCAGCATGTGCAGCAGCAGCTGCTAGTGGCATTAGTCTTACTCAGCGTGGAATCGCTTCTGCAGTTATTTTCGCAACGGCTCATGAATGTTCAGAGAAGTCGGGGCTTACCTTAGATTGGGAAGCATTAACAAAGACTGGAGCAAGTTTGTGCTTATATATGGGAACACGTAAGCTTGCTTCCCTCGCTGAGCATCTGATTGCTAAAGGTAAAAAAGAAACGACACCTTTACTCGTTGTAAGTCATGCGTGCAGGAAAAATCAGGCTATTAGAAGTGGAACCCTTTCAGATGCTAAACGTTTGGCAAGTGAAGCTGAAGGCGATGTCGCTATGATCGTGATTGGTGAGGTTGCAGCATCTTATGTCCAGTTATCGCATGTACATGCACCGCTCGCAGAAGCAGTCGAAGCCTGAATCTTTTAAAGACTAGGTGCTAGAAAAGAGCTTTTAAGGCGATCGATTAAGATCGGGAGTAATTTTGGTTGTTCGCCAACTAGACCAGTCATGTATGTTTTAAGACCTGGTTGATTTTTTTCTGCATGTGAGCAAATGGTAGCTACATCTCCTGTAGGGCCAGCATGTCTACCAGGAAGTAGGAACTGCATCGCTATAGTGACTTTTTCATTTTTGTATTCTGGACGCAAAAGTACATTTTCTAAAAGCGGTTCAGTAAAATCGTATTTAGGTTCAGCTCTACGCTCCATACTGCACGCGGTAATATGAAATTGTGATCCTAGGTGTAGTCTAAGTTGGGAAGCTAAAGCATCTCGTACCTTAGTTACTTCAGGAGCTGGGCTTCCATGGTCTACGAGAAGTACATGCTTTGAGTGCTTACTTACCTTTAAAATCATGTTAGCTAAAAGCTCACATAATCGTAAATCATCCTGGTTGAATAGGGGAGGACCTAGTCGCACGTATAAGTCATGACGGCTTTTTTTTAATATTTTAATTCGCTCTGGGATATACTCAGTAACCGCTAGACTTGGGCCAAAAAATAAAGGTACGAGAATAAACTCTCTTACGCCCATATCATACCGTTTTATGATTGTAGGTTCTAAGATTTCACTGGGAGTGCCTTCTAATAACTGAGGGTCGATCCTGTTTGAGTGTAGAAGTGAAATGGGTTCGATACGTTGACCGCTAACAGTACTAAGTTCGGATGCTATTTTTCTGAGTGATAAGCAAGATGCTGGAGCCAAGGAACCATTATCGACTAGGAATATGCAAGGAGTGTGAGACATTTACACTTATAATACTGAAATTAATTATATTTAGTCGATTGCGATATCCCTTACCCAACTTAATCAAGTTTCAGAGGCACTAAAGTATGTAAGCACTTCAATTAAGTACACGGAAGCCTTTATCTTCATCAAGTCTTAATGTTAAAGCGGCTATAGTGATATCCTGTGTAGTGCTTTTACATGATGATACGATTTTTTAATCATTGGAGTCTTTCTTTTCTTCTGACTGTTAATGCCTATTATGGCTTCGCCGTTCGATGTGAAGCACAAGATATTGCTGAGTCTAGGAGAGTGCCTAGTTGGTTTAAGGAATCCTTTATTTCAGACACGGCTAACCAAGAGATTGAACTACCTCAACAAGTAGCGATATATAACGCATTTTCGCCAGATGTACGTACACGTTTTGACGAGCATTATTTTTACATAGAATCTAACTGCATACCGCATCACCGCATGATGGTTGGTATCACCGCTTGGCAGCAGCAAGTTCCTTTACCTCAAAATTATACGGGTAAGAATGCCTGGTCGATTCCGCTTAAACCAGTACCAGCTTCAAAACCTCTTTCTGCAAAAACGCATTTTTTTAGAGGAGCGATTGCACTCGCTGCTAATGGGGTTCCTATTTTTAATCCCATTAAAAATGACGGGGTTACGGATACCTATCTAGCTGGTGAATTAGATGAATTTGGTGGGCATTCAGGGAGGGCTGACGATTACCATTATCATACAGCTCCAGTCCATTTACAAAAATTAGTCGGTGAAGGTAATCCGATTGGCTATGCACTCGATGGTTATCCGCTCTACGGGTATACGGATCCAGACGGAACAACTCCTAAAGACTTAGATTCCTTTAATGGTCATACAACAAAAGCTTTAGGCTATCATTATCATGCTACCAAGGGATATCCTTACCTGAATGGAGGATTTCATGGCCAAGTCACCGAAAAGGGTGGTCAAGTAGATCCACAACCTCGTGCTCAGGGACCACGCGAAGCAACCGAACCACTCCGTGGAGCAACCATCGTTAATTTTACTGAGATGCCGAACGGGCATTCTTTACTCACCTACGTAATAAACAACGACACGTATAAAGTTGAATATGGTCCCACTAAAGAAGGAAAAATAGTTTTTATTTTTACTTCCCACGGAAAAACCAAAGTAGAAACCTATGAGCCAACAAGGCAAAGACGTCCAAGACCACGGGGTGATGATGGAGAACCTAGACGTCCAGAAGATAGGCCTTAACTAAGACTAAAAACGATGCGCTACTGTTTTATTTTAATTAGTCTTTTTTCGTGGGGCTTTGCACAGACGAGTGAAAACGAGATAAATCATAAACCGAATTTTATTGTCATTCTGACTGAGGCGCAGGGGTGGTCTAATACGTCTGTTGCCATGGATGACCTAGATCCTGCCTCACAGAGTAAGGTTTTTAAAACACCTGCAGTAGAACGCCTTGTCCGAGAAGGAATGAGGTTCGCTTTAGGATACGCTGCTTCACCGCGCTGTACTCCTTCACGCGCTGCTTTATTTACAGGGAAAAGTCCTGCGTTTTTACATATGACCTTTGTGAACGGTGGACGTGAAAGTGATTTTTCAAGAACGGGAAGTAAACTCATTCCACCCGAGCCAATTCTAGAACTTCCTCGAACGGAAAAAACAGTCGCTGATTTACTAAAAAATGCGGGCTACGCTACCGCTCATTTTGGAAAATGGCATGTGGGGCGTGTGGATCCATCATGGCATGGATTTGATTTCAGTGATGGTCCAACGAGTAATGGTGGACCTGATAATGTATCAAATCCTAACCCTAAAGAAGCCTATGGAATGACAGAGCGAGGAATTCGTTTCATGGAAACGATGACTAAGAAAAAACAACCCTTTTACTTGCAACTTTCTCACTATCCTAATCAAGGTCAGAAAAATAGGGATCAGCTATCGGGTGTAGTTCATGATTCTGCGGAAGTAGATAAAACCGTGATGCAGGTATTAGATGCGGTCGATAGACTTGGTATTAAAGATACGACCTATATTATCTATACCTCAGATCATGGAGCACAGGGCAGAAATTTGAATGAACCACTCAGCGGAGGGAAAGGTTTTGTTTTAGAAGGTGGCCTTAGGGTTCCATTTATTGTCCGTGGTCCTGGAGTTAAAGCAGGGGTTGTTAGTCATGTTCCTGTGACTGCGATGGATATATTACCAACCGTACTCGATTTAGCTCATATATCACATTTAGTGCCTAAAGGTGTTGAAGGAGGAAGTCTAGAAGCCCTCCTTCATGATCCTCAAGGGTTACACTCCGTAGTACGTAACAGTGAAGAACTCGTCTTTCATTTTCCGCATTACGATCACGGCAATTTTGGTCCTGCTACAGCCATTACACTTTATCCCTATAAGCTCATTAAAGCCTATGAAACAAATCACCTATGGCTTTATGATATTCGTAAAGACCCTCGTGAAAGAAACGATTTAGCAAAACAGATGCCACGTAAGGTTAAGGAATTAAATAACCGATTAACTCAGTATCTAAAAGAAGTGAATGCTCAATTCGCTCGTATCAATCCAGACTACGATCCTACAAAGACAGATGATCTAGATATGAATCAAAGAAAAGGTGTACGAAGAGAAAGACAGAATAATGATTAATAAACGAATACTCACAGGATTTTTGATTACCTGTTTTTTTGGGATTTCTGTTTTAGCTCAAGGTCAAGACAGGGGAGGGCGGGCTAATGACTACGGTCGTATGCCAACCTTAGCATTTAGAACCGATGTGCCTAAGCATTCCTATGATATTATTTTAGGAAGACCAACTGATCACTCTATGGAGTTGAGTGTATTGGCTTATAATGAACTGACTGGATGGGTAAGTTATAAATCGTCTGAAGAGAAGGCAGAACATGAAACAGCGCATATCTTACTAAAACCAGGAAAGCCATACTCGTTTTTAATCGACGATTTGCTTCCAAATACAGGATACACCTATTCACTTACTACGGAAAACCAAGCAGGTAAAAAAGTGACTAGTGATGTATTTGCTTTTTCTACCGCAAAAAAAGTGGGATCAGCATTTACTTTCACTGTACAAGCAGACTCACATTTAGATTTTGGTACGGACACGCAAGTCTATATCAAAAGTTTAATACTGGCTGCTAACTCTCATCCTGATTTTCATATTGATTTAGGTGATACGTTTATGACAGATAAACGTAATCGCTTTGAGGATGCTTTTCCTCAGTATCTTGCACAGCGCTATTATCTAGGAATCATAGGACGAACAGCACCTGTTTTTATGGTATTAGGTAATCATGACGGTGAAGAAAATAAACGCCCTAGAAATGGTACGAGTGGAATGATGAGCTGGGCAAATAGTATGCGTAGAACATATTTTCCAAACCCTGTGCCTAATTCATTTTACTCAGGAGATGGAGTCACTTTAAAGCCAAAGCAGTACCGTGAAGACTATTATGCTTTTACGTGGGGTGATGCCTTATTTGTCGTTTTAAATCCCTTTTCGTATGGAGAGGGGAAGGGTAGATCAGCTGATAATTGGTCAAGAACACTGGGGTTAACTCAGTATCAGTGGTTAGAAACTACACTAAAAACAAGTCATGCGAAGTATAAATTTATTTTTCTACATAACTTAGTTGGAGGTGAAACACCTGAAGGTAGAGGAGGAGCTGAAGCATCGCATTTTTTTGAATGGGGAGGACATGACTTAGATGGTAAAGATACCTTTAAAGATCACAGACCTGGTTGGGATGCTCCTATTCATGCTCTTTGTGTTAAGTATGGCGTTTCGATCATATTTCACGGCCATGATCATTTTTATGTTAGGCAGGTACGAGATGGTATCATTTACCAACTTGTCCCTCAGCCAAGTCATGCAAAAGCAGATAACCGAGCAAGCCTCGAGGAATACGGATATAAGTCAGGTGTTATTCAGGGAGCCTCAGGTATTATTAGAGTCCATGTATCAGAAGATCATGCACAGATTGAATACCTAAGAGCCTATCCTGAAAAAAGCGAAGGAGAACGCTATAAGACGGGCACAGTCAGCGATTCTTACCGTGTTTTGCCACACTAAACTAACAGGTTAACCAGTATTCTCTTTTTAAAAGATCTACACTAGCTGATAATCAATTCTGCAGTAAGCCGTACTAGCTAAAATTGTACATGGCCACGTACTGCATAGAATGGCACGGGACCGCGCGATGCATTATATCCTGGATTTTCAATAAACTGAAAGTCAGCTGTTAGTGTAAGCCACTTAGTTACGGAATAATTGTAATACGTTTCAATCACCTGTTCAGGTTTATATGCCAAGGCACCATCTCCTATTATCATTCCCAAGCCTCCATCTGATAAATATTTTTGATGTAGGGAGGAGATGCTATTTACTACATATGCAAGTCCTACGACATCTGAAGTGCGATTCCATATCTTTCCTTTAAGGTTTAATCCAGCTGCGAGCGATTGGTCTACATCCGTGAAAGCCCAGGTTTCCTCTTTTCCGTCATTCCAACTTAAACGTGCAAAAGTTCCTACATCGTCAGTGAGTTGCTGATCCCAAGAAAGACCTGTACCTATTTTTGATCGGTAGCTGCGTGTCGTAATGATCGTGGATGGATAGGGCTCTTGAGCAGCTGTTTGATATAATCCCATGTTTGCCTTATTCCAAAACGTAAAAATACGAACGGTGCCTAAATTTTTATTTAGGCTGTAACGAATGTCATACTGCAAAATTTGGGCATGAGTTTTGTCGATATGTGTATCTAACCTTAAACCATTTGGTTCGTAGGTATCCATAAAGAATCCATAGTGTAAAGTCGTATTAGGTGTGTTCCATTCTAGAACAGTTCCTGCCGTAAATCCTACGATGTCAGCAGGATAATCCCATGCTGCACTCTCCCAGAGTGCCCAATTCATAAATTGTGTTCTAGGATCATGGCTATAGGTATTGTCATCAAAAAAATCGTTCGCCGAAAATTTTCCTATAGAAAAAGTAATTCGGTTAATATCCAGTTCTTTCTTAATTTGATTCACATCATCTTCTATTTTTTCTTTTTCTCCACCTAAGCCCCACGTGTGACGAATGAATAAACGTGATGTGTTATAATGTAAGTTGCTAAAACCAGCCTTAACCGCTTCGCCGTTTGGGAAGCCTGCTATACCTAAGGTATGACTTAAACCGTAACCCTGGAATAATTCTGGGTTATAGTATATTTCTGAATTTTCACTAAGTGAATACCCAAGAAATAATGAAATTGAAAAAGTATGTTCAGAGTCTGCTTTAGATTCAAAACTATTGGTACCACTGTAGGGAGAATTAAAGGATGGGTTAGCTTGATCAATCCATGTAGATTGTGCATGGTAATTCCAGGTGTTTGTCTGAGTTACTAATTCAGTAGCTGCATGAGTATCACCAAAAGAAGCGGTAGTTTGTGCTAAAACGAGTACTTCAAAAGCAGTGAGTAAGAGAAAGCTAAGAACAGCTCTTTTAGATGTTAGTAATATACAATGGATGAACCGTAAAAACATAGACTATTTCAGTGTAGCTCGTAGTTACCTTTATAACATGCACTTGCTCTTAATTGTCGACTCATCGTTAGAAAATAGTTAGGTATTTTATGTTACAGTTGTGTGAGGTATACTATGTTTTATAACCAAAACAGGGTGTTTCGTGCGACTAAGCATTTTTCTTTATGAAATCTCGTTTATTACCTGCTGATATCAAAGTTAAACGGTGGAAGAACACGCAGGTAGGTATATCGCTTATTTCACATATTAAGAGTTCTTCACGACGGATCTTAACGTTTATAACGTTATTATTAGTAGTAACAATTGGGTTGGCGGATTTTCTTCTACAAGTAGATATATCGCTACTTGTTTTCTATTTTATACCGATAACCTTTGCAGTAGTTGCTCGAGGATCAATATTTGGTTTTATTATTGCGGTTGCATGTGTATCAGCCTGGCTTGCGGGCGATTGGTTTGGTGGTGCACACTATAGCTCTCTTGTTGTTCCTGCATGGAATGCGGGTATAGCGCTTCTAACCTATAGCGTTTTAATTATTTTACTATCAGGACTACTTTCCTTGCAGGATGATTTGGAGGAGCGTGTGCGTGAACGAACGGCGGCACTAGACGAAGAAATTAAAGAAAAGGAACGTCTGGGTACGGCATTACTTCAAATTAGTGAACGTGAAAGACTAACGATTGGAAGAGATTTGCATGACGGCTTAAGTCAACATTTGACTGGTACGGCACTGACTGGACAGTTACTTTACGAGAAACTTAGTGAGCGGGGAGCTGAAGAATCTGCAGATGCACTAAAACTTGTATCACTGCTTAAGGAGTCGATTGTTCAGACTCGTGATATGGCAAAAGGACTATTATTAGCTGAAATTAATAACGAAAGTTTACCTGCAGCCCTTAGAGAATTTTGTGAATATACAGCTAAGCAATTTGGTGTTAAATGTACCTTTACCTTTGATACAGAAATATCTTTCAAGGAATTTGGAGTGGCTTCTCATTTATTTCGCATAGCACAAGAAGCAACCCGAAATGCTATACGTCATGGTAAGGCTAAAACAGTAGCTATTTCACTAAAACATGTAGCAGAATGTTTAGTATTAACAATTGAAGATGATGGAGTCGGGCTTCCACCTGAGCACCTTAGAACTGATGGTTTAGGACTTAGAATTATGGCTCATAGGGCTCATATTATAGGGGCTAGTTTCCAAATTAAAGCATTGCCTCATCACGGAACTCACGTTGAGTGCCTATGGCCATTACCCGTGATTGTATGAAACTAGAAACTCAATCTGTGCAAAAGAGGACAGTCTTTATTGTGGATGATCATCCACTTATTAGGGAATCTTTGGCAGCGCTCATTAATCGACAAAATGATTTAGTTGTGTGTGCTGAGGCGGGAGATGGGTCACGTGCTCTCGAACTACTTCCTAAAATTAAACCAGATGTTGTGGTACTCGATCTTTCTTTGCCTGATGGATCAGGGATTGAATTAATTAAGAAATTTATAAGCCTATCTCCTTCGACACGCATTCTCGTTTTATCGATGCATGATGAATCATTTTATGCAGAGCGTGCTCTACGTGCAGGGGCTTTGGGTTATGTCATGAAGCATGAAACAGCGAAACAAGTTATCGATGCTCTGCGTGACATACTTCTTGGAAAATTATTCGTGAGTGCCTCATTAGCATCTGAATTAACCAGTAAATATGTTCGTGGAGGTAAAGCGCCAGGGGGGCTCTCTATCGAAAATTTAAGTGACCGAGAGCTAGAAATTTTTCAACTACTTGGTAAAGGCATTGAAACACGCCAAATAGCGGAGCAACTCAATTTAAGCATCAAGACTGTTCAAACACACTATGCTAATATTAAGAAAAAGCTCGATTTGGACAATGCTACAGAACTTATTCGTGAAGCAGTAAGGTGGTTCGAACATACCAAACAAAAGACCTAAGGTAATACCTTAGTAAAGATTGCGACATGCCCTGATATACAGACGTCATGGGAGTGGGTAGTATAGAGCATGTTTAGGTCCTTTTCCCTTGGTTTAATCGTAATGAGTGGGCTATTCACCGTCCCGGTGTTTAGTTACGAATCGCAGACCACTTCCTTAAATTTAGCCGATGCTCAATCTCAGGCTTTAAAACGAAACCTGGATTTAAAAACTGCACAATCTCAGGTCGAGGCGGCTCTTGCTCAGATTCGTATCGCTAAAGAATTTCCTAATCCAAGTCTTGGAATATCTACGGCTAAGATCAATACAGATGGGACGAGTAATGCTACACCAGCAGGAAATAAGTTTTTGAATCGTAGTTATGATTCTATAATTTCACTCAATCAATTTTTAGAGCTAGGGGGTAAGCGTGGTTTACGTGAAGATGCAGCTAAGGCAGGACATATCAGTGCGATTGCTCAGCTAGATGATACTAAGAGGTTGGTGCTTTTAGCTGTAAGTCAGGCGTATGTTGCAGCCTTGGAAGCACGCAAAGAGGCTAACATTATGCTCGAGTCCTCACGTTCACTAAGTCGTGAAGCAGGTATAGCAACGGAGCGTTTTAGGGCGGGTGATATAGCTGAGACGGATAAAGCGCAGTTAGAAATTTCTGCTAAACGCTTAGAGCTTGATGCACTGGCCTCTGAACAAAATGCGAAACTTGCTGTTATTCTTGTTGAAACTTTAATAGGCGAAAAAAATCCACAAGGACAAACTCAGTTAACTGATTCTTTAGAACGTGTTGCCTTACAAGTCAGTACTCAGGTGGATAAAACCCTGGCTTCCGCAAGACCTGATATCGCTGCTGCTGAGGCAAATCTCACGCAGGCTGAGGCTACGTTATCATTAGAGAAACGAGGTGTTATTCCTGATTTAACCCTTAGCCTTCAATATGAAAAAAATCCACCTGACTCACCAAATACAGGAGGGATTGGTTTAAGTTTACCTCTACCGCTATGGAATAGAAATCAAGGCTCTATTCTAGCAGCACGTTCTTCTAGAGATCAGGCTGCTTTACAGTTAGAGAAAGTGCGTATGCAAGCTACGGCAGATGTTAGTAGGGCAAGTTTTGTCTACGACGAGGCAAAAAATAGGAGTTCAGCTTATACTCAGGAACTCATGTTAAAATCGAAACGCGTTGTTGAGAGTCTAAGTTATGCCTATGAGCATGGTGGCGCAGCTTTAGTGGATCTACTCTCTGCAGAAAGAAACGATAACGATATTCGTATTTCAGATGCTCAAGCTAAAGCGGATGTGATTTCTGCATCCTTAGCATTATCAGCAGCCCTAAACCGAATTTCACCCCAGTAAATGTTAAATCCTACTAATTTTATGTCTTATTCACTTTACCGATTACTCATAATTTCTTGCATGATCTTTCTTGCTGGATGCACGAAACAAGCAGCGTCTGACACCTCGAGTGGCGTTGTTATAGATAGTACAAGTGTGAGTTTTCAAGCGCATGCGCCTCAGTTATCAAGTATTAGCGTTGAGCCTGTTTTATCTCATGATCATTTTGATTATCACTTAACAGGGAGAGTAGTATGGAATGAGGATAAAACGGTTCGTGTGTATTCACCGATTGAAGGCCGAGTAAAATCTATAGCAGTTGATATTGGCTCTGTTGTAAAAGAAGGTTCACTTTTGGCTCGTTTAGATTCACCTGATTATGGTCAAGCGCAGTCTGATTTTAGAAAGTCGGAAGCAGATTTACGTTTTGCAAAAAGTACGTTTAATCGATTGAAAGATTTATTTGAACACGGTGCTGCTGCGAAAAAAGATGTTGAGGCAGCGCAGGATTCACTCAGCGATGCTGAATTTGAATATCAACGTGCACTTACACGACTTAATCGCTACGGATTAACTGGTACCCATAAAGTAGTAGATAGCTTATATGCTATGCGTTCTCCCATCAGTGGTGTTGTTGTTGATAAAAATATTAATGTAGGACAAGAAATTCGCGGGGATCTTATGTTAGCAAATGATCCTAAAATTCTGACTTCACAGTTTGTGATCAGCGATCCGCGAAGTCTGTGGATAAGTTTAGATGCAACAGAAATGGATATTTCAATTTTACGCATGGGTGAGCCACTGCGTATTACCTCACGTGCTTTACCAGATAAAGTCTTTGAAGGTAAACTAGTAAATATTGGTCAAGCATTAGACCCAGTCACTCGTACGATTAAAGTACGAGGTGAAGTAGATAATAGGGATTTAAACTTAAAAGCTGAGATGTATGTTGATGTTGAAATAAATCAAGCTGCTGATCCTGCAAAACCACTAACCGCTATTCCAGCAGCAGCAGTCTTTACTGCAGAGGGACGTCACTACGTTTTTGTCGAGAAATCTGCGGGTCGTTTTGTAAGAACTGAAATCGCAATCGCGACTGAATCTGAGGGTAAGATCATTGTTAAAGAAGGGTTACATGCCGGAGAGCGTATTGTTGTGGAAGGAAGTCTATTGGTTGAATCACTTTTAGAATCAGGAGCTAGCTCATGATTAAAGCGCTAATAACGTATGCTTTAAGGCATAGGCCAATTGTACTCGCTTTACTTGCTATCTTTGTTGTAGCGGGTGTTGCTTCCTATGAGCACTTACCCATTGAAGCGTATCCTGACGTTACAAATGTTCAGGTGCAAATTATCACTCTTTTCCCAGGACATGCCGCTGAAGAGGTTGAGAGACTAGTCACTATACCTGTAGAAAATGAAATGAATGGAATCCCGAAGCGGGTTTCTATGCGCTCAATTTCATTATTTGGTTTGTCTGTCGTAACACTTGTCTTTGAAGATAACGCAAACGGTGAATACGTAAGAAATCAGGCTTCTCAGCACTTAGCTGCAATTAATTTTCCTTCCGGTGCCCAGCCAAGTCTATCACCCGATGATACGCCTGTTGGAGAAATTTATCGCTATTCACTTAAGGCTCCGAAAGGGTATCCTCTCGTTGAATTAAAAGCTGTAGAGGATTGGGTAGTAGAACGTAAATTAAGGACGGTACCTGGTGTTGTTGATATCAGTGGTTTTGGTGGTCCAACTAAACAGTACCAAGTCTTAATTGATCCAAGTAAACTTAAGTCATATGGCTTATCATTAAGCCAAGTATTTACAGCTCTATCGAATGGAAATCGTAATGCAGGTGGTTCTTATATAGAGCATGGACCTGAAATGTATGTGGTACGTGGTCTTGGTTTTATAACTTCGGTTGAAGATATTAATAATATTGCTGTAGATACTCGGAGTGGAACTGCCATCCGTATTAAGGATTTAGGCTCCGTAGAAATAGGTAATCAGCTTCGGTTAGGTAGAGTGGGAAAGTTAATTCCAGGACAACCTGATGAAGATGATATCGTGCAAGGTATCGTTCTTTTAAGAAAAGGAGAAAATGCACTTCAAGTTCTTGAAAAAGTAAGAGCAAAAGTAGATGAGATAAATCTACATGACTTACCACCAGGAGTAAAAATCGTCCCGCACTACGATCGAACTGAATTAATCAACCGTACGCTACATAATGTTAAGCATAACATGGTTGAGGGTATATCGCTTGTTCTGGCGGTACTTGTACTCTTTTTAGGTGTTGCTTATTACCGTTCTGCACTCGTTGTGGCGTGCGTTGTTCCGCTTGCTTTACTGGGTGCATTTTTACTTCTCGATTTAAGAGGGATACCAGCAAACTTAATTTCCATGGGAGCAATCGACTTTGGTATTATCGTCGATTCAGCCGTCGTTATTATTGAAAATATTTTGCGTTTAAGAGCTGAAAATAAACATGCATCTTCACTTAAAGATTTGATTGTGGAGGGTGGTGCGCAAATGGGTAGACCAATTCTTTTTTCAAAGGCTATTCTTCTTACAGCATTTATTCCACTCTACACCTTGCAGCGTGTAGAAGGTAAAATATTTCAGCCTATGGCACTGACATTAACCTTTGCGTTAATCGCAGGAACCATTCTTGCAATTACTGTTGTGCCTGTGTTTGCGAGTATGGTTTTGAAAAAACCTGGTTCCCAGGAGGAAACGCATTCATGGCTAGTAAGAAAAATTGAACAGGTGTATAAGCCACTTTTGGAGCGCTGTTTGGCTGCAAAGTATAAAGTATTAATTTTTTCCTTAGGTGTATTTATTGCAGGCGTTAGTTTATTGTTTTTCATAGGTTCTGAATTTTTACCTAAATTAGATGAGGGTGCTATGTGGGTTCGTATTAGTATGCCTCGGTCTATTTCACCCACTGAAGCTATTCGTATTACTCAAAAAGCTCGACGAATCTTGGCATCATTTCCCGAAGCTAAAAGTGTAGTAAGTCAACTAGGTAGACCAGATGACGGCACGGATGTTAACGGATTTGATACAGTAGAAATTTATGTGGATTTAAATCCGCGTGAAACGTGGGTAACTGCACATGATAGAGAGAGTTTGGCAAATGCGATGGGAGATAAACTAAATACTATTCCTGGAATTAACGCTGAATTTAGTCAGGTAATTGAAGATAATGTGAATGAAGCTATCTCTGGCATTAAAGGAGAACTAGGGATAAAAATATTCGGCGAAAATCCTGAAGTCTTACAATCTTTAGCAGATAAAATTACTGATATCGTTAAGAAGGTGCCAGGAGCTACGGATGTCGGTTCTGAACAGCTCTTGGGTCAACCGCAGGTGCAAATAACAATTGATAGAAATGCTATAGCTCGTGCAGGGCTTAGTGTTTCAGATGTTCAATCGGTTGTTGAAACGGCATTAGGGGGTAGTGTGGCAACTCAGATTTTGGAAGGTGAAAGAACGTTCGATTTAGTTGTAAAATTAACGCCTAAATCGGTTTTGGATTTAGATTCTATCCGTAAAATTCCAGTCTTTAGCCCTAATGGAGATAGGTTAACGCTTGATGCCTTAACACGTGTTGAAGTGCGTCCTGGGTTTGCTCGTATCTACCGGGAAGAAAATTCGAGGCGTATTGCAGTAAAGTTCGCAGTACGTGGAAGAGATTTAGGTTCTGTTGTTGCTGAGGCTCAAAATAACGTAGCATCTCATGTTCATTTGCCACCTGGTTATCATATGGAATGGACTGGTTCTTTTGAAAATCAACAAAGAGCTCTCAAGCGCTTACTTGTTGTTGTACCACTTACCCTTGCTGCAATTTATTTCTTACTTTTTACAGCGTTTGATTCTGGTTACTTAGCTGGTCTTATACTCCTTGTTGTTCCCTTTGCTGCAATCGGAGGTATAGTGGCATTACCGCTAGCAGGCTTATCTTTATCAGTATCTGCATTAGTAGGATTTATCGCTTTATTTGGTGTATCTGTGCAAAACGGAGTATTGTTAGTGGAGCGTATCCGTGAACTAAGACACGCAGGCCTTTCTATGGCTGATTCTATTAGGGAAGGTGCTAGTGCAAGACTTAGACCGGTTGTGATGACTGCAACCATGGCAGCATTAGGGTTACTTCCCGCTGCACTCTCGCATTCGGTGGGTGCTGAGACCTCTCGCCCTTTTGCCGTGGTTATTGTAGGTGGTCTTGTGACGGCAACTCTACTTACGCTCTTTATTCTGCCACTTCTCTATCCGTACTTTGAAAAAAATTCGGTTCAATCCAAGTCGACTTCCGTTTAAGTAGATAGAAAAAAATTAACTTTATTTTTACTCGAATAAAAACTAGCCGAATATTTTAACGGTAGTATAAAGCACTAGATTATAAGTATTTATATAAGCTTAAGCTAAAATGAGTTGCAATACATGACTAAAATTATGAACTTTATAATGTAAATACCTTAAACTTACTTTTTATATGAAATTTGAAACGCAACAACTCCATGCAGGTCAGGTTATTGATCCGGTAACTCAATCTAGGGCCGTTCCTTTGTATCAGACAACGGCTTACCAGTTTAAGGATTCTGCGCATGGAGCTCGGCTCTTTGCACTGCAAGAGTTTGGAAACATTTATACACGGTTAATGAATCCAACAACGGATGTCTTTGAAAAACGAGTGGCTGCATTAGAAGGCGGTGTAGCAGCACTAGCAACGGCATCTGGACACTCTGCACAGTTTTTAGCGATTAATAATATTACTACTGTGGGTGATAATTTTGTTACTACCTCACACCTGTATGGTGGCTCTTATAATCAATTTAAAAATTCATTTAAAAATATTGGTGTTGAAGCACGTTTTGCAGATGGCGTATCGGTACAAAGTTTCGAGCGTTTAATTGATGCTAAAACGAAAGCGATTTATTTAGAGACGATTGGAAATCCAGGATTATCAATCCCAGATTTTGAGGCATTTGCTGCTTTAGCTAAAAAATATGATTTGCCAATTATTGTAGATAACACCTTTGGTGCAGGTGGTGCTATATGCCAACCGCTTAAATTTGGTGCCCATGTGCTTGTAGAATCTGCTACAAAGTGGATTGGTGGACATGGAACCAGTATGGGGGGCGTTATCGTAGATGCTGGTACCTATAACTGGGGAAATGAAAAATATCCTCAATTTACTACTCCTTCGCCTAGCTACCATGGACTCGTACTTAATAGTGTCTTTGGTGTTGGTGGGCCTTTTGGGAATATTCAATTTATTATCCGCTGCCGTGTTGAAGGACTGCGTGATTGGGGTCCTTCCCAGAGTCCTTTCAATTCGTTTATGCTCCTACAAGGATTGGAGACCTTATCACTTAGAGTAGAAAGAACATGTGATAATGCACTTGAACTAGCGACTTGGCTGAATTCACATCCAGACGTGCAGTCAGTAAATTATCCTGGCCTTGTAAGTCATCCTTATCATCAAGCAGCGAAAAAATATCTTACCCGTGGATTTGGTGGCGTATTATCCTTTGAACTAAAAGGCGACAGACAGCGTGCAGAAAAATTTGTGAATCATTTAAAGTTAGTTTCACATTTAGCTAATGTCGGTGATTCAAAGACATTAATCATACATCCTTCTTCGACGACGCATTCTCAACTTTCACAAGCAGAGCAATTATCTGCGGGGGTAAAACCAGGCACCTTGCGTGTGTCTTTAGGTATTGAGCATATTGAGGATATTAAAGCTGATATTAGCCAAGCACTGAGTGCTTAACTAAGTCTATAACTCAGACTGCATTTTCACTTTATCTATGCCGTCTGAGTTATGAATAAAAAGAGGTATGTTTGGAGTGATTAACAGTTGGTAATTAAAATGCGATCCAGGTTTCGAGATATAAGGTATTGTTGTCACTAGCTCGTCTTCCCTGACCATCTATGTTTGTTACTGATCCATCAAAACGATTGTAGACGATATATTGTAGTGAAATTTTTACGTTACTACGTGGCCAGATAGTAGGTCCAGTTCTTAAATTTAATGGCATTACATTAAGTTGCATAATAAAGCCATTACTGTTTGGAGAGCCTGTCTCACTGGTGGAATATAGGGCCGGATCTCTCGATCCTTGAGAATAGAAATATTGGAATGCCCCACCGAATGACTTATTCCATAAGTAATCGAGTGTAGCTTTCACAGTGGTTAAGTTATCTGACTTATTACTTGAGTTACCTAGTAAGTAACTGGCAGACAAATTAGTATTTTCATGAATTATTGTAACGAGGGTAGTAATGTCATTTTTTTCAAAGCCAGTTTGAATTTCTGAGTCGATACCAATATCTGTGAATTTATCTGTACTCATACTTGGATCATTACCTGGATAGGTGCTCCCGTATAATCCGAATAGGCCTGTTTCTAAGTAGTAGTTTCCTACATAGTGTGCGAATGCGAGTCTGCAGTAAGGAGCTAAACCTTTAATCTTGTTTTCATTCGATGGGTCGATTCCTAAGTTAGTTTGGATTTTACTGTTTAGTGTACGGTAAGCTCCTATATCAAAATAGAGGTGTCCATCTATCATGCTGTAAAAGTTAAGCCCTCCTACTTGCTGAGCTAGTCCACCAGAAATAATGGGTGCTGCAGCCGGTGTTGGTGCCAGTCCAGACTCAGAGAAAGGAAAACTCCAAGCAGGTGCAGTATTCCAGAGATCTTCAACACCAGGATTGTTATTTAAAGAAATGCCGTATTGCCATGTATGACCTAAGACTGAGCTTGAATCTGCAAAGCGTAAGTCTGTGTTATCCCAGCTCCATGTTTTACTTACTCCATTGTAAGTTGTTTGCGAAAAGATTCCAAATTTGTTGAGTACTGAAGCAATCGATGGATCTAACGCTTTACTTGCGTAAGGTCCAAATAGTCTTCCTGCGTAAAAAGCACTAAACTGACTTACTGCAAAATTATTATTACTGCTAAAACTGGGACTAATGCCACTTTCTTGACCTACTTGGGTATAGGTAAAGGATGGCATGATCATAAATGCGATCGGAGGTAGATTAGTAGATTCTGAACTCATCGTATATCCACTAAGTTTGAACTGCCTTCCCATATCATTTAAAATTGGAAATTCGGTATGACAAGTAGTGCATTGCATATCAAGTTGCCGTGCAAAACTTGGAAGTGCTTTAGTTGTGTTTAAAGCCAATGAAATAAAAAAAAAATAGGAATAAATTCCCACAAAGCATGTTTAATATTTCTCATAAGCTTAAGTATAAGCTTATGGCATAAAGTTACGTCGCACTCTTTGCTTACAACTAAGCAGATATTGTATGGGCAATATTTTCGTAATCTATATAAAACATAATTTATGCTTATTTTTTTAAGTTAAATATATGATCTATTGACGAACGAATTCTTGAATCTGATCTCTCTTATTCGTCTAAACCTAGTCTGTATGGTTACTGCGACTGTAAATAAAAAAAGGACGTTTAGTAACTATTACTAAACGTCCTTTTTTATGGTCAGACTCTAATTGAGCGCTGGTTTCTATTTAATGTAAAAAATCTGCTGCATCACAACGAAGCCATATCAATGACAAAGCGGTACTTTACATCGCTCTTAAGCATACGCTCGTAAGCTGTATTGATATCATTCATCTTGATGAGTTCGATATCGGAGGTAATACCGTGCTTGCCACAGAAATCTAACATTTCTTGTGTTTCAGGGAGTCCACCAATCAATGAACCAGAGAAGGAACGTCTACGCATAATGAGTGGGAATGCTGCTACAGGAAGTGGCTTTTCTGGTGCTCCAACTAAGGTGAGGTTACCATCTCGTTTTAAGAGATTAAAGTAAGCATTTAAATCATGGGAGGCTGATACTGCATCGAGGATAAAATCAAAACTACCTAAGTGTGCAGCCATTTGCGCTTGATCGGTCGAAACTACAACTTCGTGGGCGCCTAGTCGTTTAGCATCTTCAATTTTTCCTTTAGACGTAGTAAATAATACCACATGCGCTCCAAAGGCGCGTGCAAATTTTACTGCCATATGTCCTAGACCACCTAATCCTACAATTCCTACTTTCTTACCTGGGCCAACGTTCCAGTGTTTAAGTGGAGAGTAGGTTGTTATACCTGCGCATAGTAGTGGGGCTGCAGCTGCTGGATTTAAATTAGCTGGAATTTTAAGAACAAAGTCTTGTGTCACAACAATTCCTTTAGAATAGCCACCGAGTGTTCCTCCGCCTAATTGAGTATCAGCACTGCCATAGGTCATAACAGTTGTATTACAATATTGTTCTAGGCCGTCTCGGCATTCAGGGCAGGTGCGACATGAATCAACTAAGCAACCTACACCAACTAAATCTCCTACTTTAAATTTGGTAACACCACTTCCAATCTTTGTTACTTTGCCAACAATTTCATGACCAGGTACTGCTGGATATTGGGTAAAGCCCCATTCATTACGAGCAAAGTGTAAGTCTGAGTGACATACGCCGCAGTAAAGAATATCGATTTGAACGTCACTTGGGCCTGGTTCCCGACGTGAAATTGTAACAGGACTTAGAGGTGTGCTAGGGTTGGATGTAGCATAAGCCTTAACAGAAAAGCATTTAGGAGTACTCATTGTGGTAGTGTTAAAAATTAGTTCAAAAATTAAGTAAAATCAGACTTTAAGAGCAGAATCATAAAAACTTTATTCTAAAACCTAATTAACGCAAGTAGCCGTCATATTATTTCTATTAAAACTAGCTTAGTATAAGCCGTTTTAATTTGAATTTTCATGAGGCTAATTTTGATCTTACAAGTAGAGTAGTCTCCCCTGATTGAACACAGTCTTCATTTTGGTTACTAACCATTAAATTAAGAGTAACTAGGTACTGTCCTTTGCTAGATATGCGCTTTGATGCGATAGTAATGGTGGCTTGAATTGTGTCGCCAGGTAGTACGGCTTTATGAAATTTCCAATTCCAGCCTAGCGAAGCGGTTGCCTTAAGCTTTACTAAAGCATTATTTTTAAGTCCGTCAGTCATTGCTAACACGAGTAGTCCATGAGCAATTTTCGAGGGAAAGCCTTGAGATTTAGCAAATGCATCATCGGTATGAACTTCAAAAAAATCGCCTGATAGTTCAGAAAATTGACGTATCTTTTGTTCTGTAATCGTAACAGATGAAGTTTTAAAATAATTTCCTACAACAAGATTTTCGTAGTAATAATCGCCTTGTGTAAGTTCTAAAGAGTTCATGGCGAAGTCTTTTATCTTTAATTATCTAAAGCAGGATATAGGCATCAACTTTACATTATCAAAGTGAGGTCTAAAATCCATATAAGGTAGGATATCACGCTCAATCGTAATACCTGGTGCTATCTCTATTAAGTGGAGTCCATCTTCCTTAAGTGTGAAAACAGCACGCTCTGTGATAAAAAGCACTTCTTGTTTACGCTCTTTAGAATAAGCGCCTGAAAAAGTAATACGTTCTACTTGGTTAATAAACTTACGAATTTTCCCAGGTTGTAGAACGGAAAGTTTGCTACCATCCCAGGCTATTTTCGATCCTTGGGCATCAAACGTACCACAGAAGACTACTTTTTTAGCATTTTGAGCTATATCAATAAAGCCTCCTGGTCCAACGAGTGTACCTCCTAGGTGAGAAACATTCACATTACCTTTAACGTCTGCTTCGCCCATACCTAAAAAGGTAATATCAATGCCACCTCCGTTGTAGTAATCAAATTGCTCAATTGAGGGTAGGATGGCATCTGGATTTTGAGCGGCACCAAAGTAGCGATCATCAAGCATGCGCCCATTATGGACTCCTTGTTCTACGCTCATCCATAGTTCATCGGATATACCTTTCTCTGCAATTGCTCCAAATATTCCACCAGGAATACCAAAGCCAAAATTGAGTGAACTCTCATTATTAAGTTCATGAGAAGCTCTTAAGGCGATTATCCTACGCTCTAGTTTATCAGGTAAAGCTGTTGTTAGGCTTCCAAGTTTTGCGCGAAGAGAGCCACTCACAGATAAATCATAGGGTTTATCATAGAATTGGTCCTGATTTTTATGTTCAACAACCGTATTGACCATAATTCCAGGTATACGTACTCGTCTTGCGTGAAGAGTACCTGCGGGTACAACTTCTTTAACCTGGGCAATAACGATTCCGCCTGAATTATGTGCAGCCAGTGCCATGGAATGAACATCCAAGTCTACAGCTTCATTCTCGGTACTAATATTACCCCGTGTATCAGCATAGGTACCGCGTATGATTGCTATATCTATTTTAAAAGGTTTGTACCACAGATAGTCTTCTCCTCCTAACTTAACTCGTTCCACGAGTGTTTCTTTGGAACGAGCATTACAGCGACCGCCTTGTTCAAGTGGATCAACAAAAGTTCCTAGTCCAGAAGCCGTGATTAATCCAGGTCTTCCTGACCCG
>Ga0316220_1001417_pt1 | contig 26651 bp, 22 predicted proteins | sample TBH18005metaG_FD_203632 | JGI IMG/M metagenome (GOLD analysis project Ga0316220, IMG submission 203632) | Freshwater microbial communities from Trout Bog Lake, Wisconsin, USA - TBH18005 | ecosystem: Environmental > Aquatic > Freshwater > Lake > Hypolimnion/Profundal zone | place: USA: Wisconsin...
TGTTGAAGTTGAAAATGGCTGGTTTTATTCAGGCAAACTCAATAGTAAGGATGATGTAGTGAGTAACGGCGCACAACTCATACTCTCCGAAGAGTTTAAATCACAAATCACCAATGAGAATGAGGACTAATCGCTGTGATGTCGGCCTTGGTTCGCTTTTCCATTCGCTTTAGTGGCGTTATTATTGGTGTAGCTTGCCTCTTAACTTTATATGGAATTTACACGCTCACTCACAGTAATTTAGATGTTTTTCCTGAGTTCTCTCCAACACAAATTATCATCCAAACCGAATCACCAGGACTATCTGCCGAATTGGTAGAAAGCTTAGTCAGTCAACCCATTGAAACTAGCATCGCGGGTACTGTTGGTATAAAAAGCATGCGCTCTCAGTCAATCCCTGGCTTATCGATTGTAACCGTTGTTTTTGAAGAACAAACTGATATTTTCCGCAATCGGCAAGTAGTGGCAGAACGTTTAGCAACAATTAACAATAAATTGCCGCCCTTAATTTCTCCAAACATTACCCCACTCACATCCTCTGCCAGTTCGGTATTAGGCGTAGGTATTACATCAAAAACGCTCACCCTAACGGAATTACGCACATTAGTCGACTGGACCATAGTCCCCCATTTGCTGGCTATCCAAGGCGTAGCTGATGTTAATGTATTTGGTGGCAAAGTGCGCCAACTTCAGGTTCAAGTGGACCCAGAAAAAATGGTACGTTACGGTGTATCACTTACGCAAATTGAAACTGCAATTAAAAATTCAACTGGCGTTCGCGGCAATGGTTTTATTGAAAATAAAAACCAACGCATCATTATTAATACTGAAGGCCAATCTACCAATCCGGAGCAACTATCTCAGGCAACTTTATTTCATAAAAACGGGCAAAGTATTCGACTTGGCGATATCGGCAAAGTGGTTGAGGGTGCAACCCCTTCTATTAGTGCCGCAGCTATCAATGAAGAATCCGGCATTTATCTTTCAGTGCAAGGTCAGCTAGGCGCAAACACCTATGCGGTAACTAAAGCCATAGAAAAATCATTGCAAGAAATCAAACCAGCATTAAGCGCACAAAATGTAACATTGCATGACGCTTTATTTAGGCCAGCAAATTTTATTGAAGTAGCTATACATGGTGTCCGGACAGACATTTTAATTGGCTCAACCTTGGTCATTACCGTATTATTTTTATTTCTATTAAATGTTCGTACGGCAATCATTTCTGCCACAGCTATTCCATCATCTCTATTAGCAGCTATATTGGTTATGAGCCACTTTAATATAGGTTTAAATATTATGGTCCTAGGCGGTCTTGCAATTGCTCTTGGTGAGGTTGTAGACGATGCAATTATTGATACAGAAAATATATTCCGACGACTGCGTGAAAATCGCTTATTAGATCAACCACTTCCTGTCCATACTGTAGTATTCAACGCTTCTATGGAAGTACGGAGCTCAGTGGTATATGCCACTATTATTGTGGTTTTAGTATTCGTACCATTGTTAACTTTAGGTGGTGTTGCTGGTAAGTTATTTGCACCACTAGGACTTGCATATATTGCTGCAATCTCAGCTTCTTTAATCATTGCACTAACCCTAACACCAGCTCTTTGTTATCTATTGCTGGGAAATGCAGTGTTAGAAGCTGATGACCCACCTTTGATTCGTATCATCAAAAAATTGTATGTTCAGGTGCTATATAAAATTGAAAGACATTACAAAATCGTGATGACCGTTAGCTTTATGCTGATTGCTCTAGGCTTAGGCATCTTACCCTTATTAAAAAGTCAGTTTATTCCCGCACTGCATGAAGGTCACTACATTATGCATATGACCGCAGTTCCAGGGACCTCAGAGCAGGAGTCATTGCGTATCGGCAACAAAGCTACAGCCATTATTCGCAAGATAAACGGGGTTAAGTCGGTAGTGCAATGGGTAGGACGTGCGCCAAATGGCGCTGATACTTTCGGTACGCATTATAGTGAATTTGAAATCGAAATTGGCAACGTTTCTGCAGAGGAGCAACGACGCATACTCAACAAAATTAGAGAAGAGCTTGCTGGAGAAACGGTAGATACCAATGGTGATGGGAAAGCTGAGCCTGGGTTTGTCGGTGTAAACTTTGCAATTAACACCTTTTTAACCGAACGTATTGAAGAAACAATTTCAGGCTATGCCGCATCAACCGTCATTAATATATATGGCAATGACTTAGATGCACTAGACCATGATGCAAGATCAATAGCAAAAGTACTCACAGGTATTAAAGGTGCTAACGATGTATCAGTGCAATCTCTTCCCGGAACACCACAACTAGTGATGCGTCTCCGACCAGAGAAGTTAGCAGCTTGGGGATTGCAACCTACTGATGTATTGGACAACATACGCTTAGCATATGAAAGCTTACCTATCACAAAAGTCTACCAAGGTAACCGTGTTATCGGTGTCAGTATGGTACTAGATAAGGCAGCAGGAAAAGACATACGAGATGCTGGTAACTTACCATTATTTAACCCGGAAGGAAAATTATTATACTTACGTGATGTCGCTGACATCGTGCAGGAAAATGGCAGAGCCAAAATATTACATGTAGGCGGCAAGCGAATTCAAACCGTTACAGCGAATGTAATAGGCCGCGATATTGATGTATTTATAACTGAACTAAAAACTAAGATTCAACATGATGTGGTGTTATCACAGGGAGCCTATTTGGAGTTTACTGGTGCAGCAGAAGCTAATGCTAAATCTCGCGAAAGACTAATCATGCAGTCCCTTTTATCTGGAGCAGCCGTTTTTATAATGCTGTTTATAGCATTTGGTAGGCTACGCAATCTTTTGCTTACTTTTGTCAATCTTCCGTTCGCACTGATTGGGGGCATACTAGCAGCTTTATTTACTGGCGGATGGATTTCATTAGGCTCTCTTGTAGGCTTTGTTACCTTATTTGGGATTACACTGCGCAATTCAATTATGATGGTGTCGCATTACCAGCACTTAATTGATGAAGAAAATTGTGTGTGGGGCTTGGAAACTTGCATTCGAGGCTCATCAGAACGCCTTCCTTCTATATTAATGACAGCCATAGTTACTTCACTGGGTTTATTACCACTCGCCATCGGTAGTGGCCAGCCTGGTCGTGAAATTGAAGGCCCAATGGCTACCATCATCGTTGGAGGGCTGTTCACCTCTACAATATTAAATCTACTAATCTTACCTACGATCATGTTGCACTTTGGTAAATTTTCTAAGCAACAAAGTTTTTAAAGCAAGATGCTTCGCTCATTTCTAAAATATAGCAGTGTCGGCGGACTTGCCACTATCGTCCACTATTTAATTTTTTTAGCTACAGTGAATATATTGTTATGGGCGCCATGGCAAGCAACACTATTGGCGGGGTGTATTGGGGCTTTTACTTCTTATACCCTAAATTATCGCTATACATTTTTAAGTCGGGCAGCACATCATAAAATTCTACCTAAATTTATGCTAGTTGCCGGATTGGGGATTATAATTCAGACCTTAATCGTAGCTGGATTAAGCCCCTGGATACATTACTTATTAGCGCAAGCAATGGCAACGGTAGCAGGCTTAATTCTAACTTTTATACTCAATCGTCACTGGACATTCTCATGAGCACCTCATCAGCTAGCCACCATATTGTTTTAAGCATTATCGTGCCGGTCTTTAATGAAGAGGTAGTGTTACCCATATTCCATAGCAAAATAACCAGCATATTAGAGCCGCTCAATCTTAAATATGAGGTTCTCTATGTGAATGACGGCAGCCACGATCATACAGAGATAGTCATTTTAGGCTTAAAACAGCAGCACCCAGAAATTGCTTACGCTAAATTTAGCCGCAACTTTGGTAAAGAAGCTGCGATGACCGCAGGCTTTAAACTTTGTCGTGGTGACGCTGCAATTATGATTGATGTCGATTTACAAGACCCACCCGAGTTAATTCCAGCCATGCTGGAAGCTTGGCGCAATGGCGCTGATATCGTCAACATGAAACGTTCGGAGCGCTTTGGAGAACCGTTATGGAAAAAAGCCACCGCAAGCATGTTTTACCACCTACTAGGCAAAATTAGTGATATCGAAATACCACATAATGTAGGTGACTTTAGGTTATTTAGCCGAAGAAGTATTGAAGCTTTGAATCAACTCAGTGAACGCGGACGCTTTATGAAAGGCCTTTACGCGTGGCTGGGGTTTCCGCAAGCCACAATTGAATATGAACGTGAACCTCGCGCTGCTGGCACCACGAAATGGCCATTTTTTAAATTGGTTGGATTGGCATGGCAAGGTATTACTGCTTTTTCTACAGCTCCACTAAAGATGGCTACTTGGCTGGGTTTATGCAGTGCTAGTGGTGCTTTTATATATGCTACTTATTTTCTTATTAAAAGCGCAGTTTATCCAGACGTAGTGCAAGGATTTCCTACTTTAATTGTAGTAATTTTATTCCTAGGTGGATTACAGTTATTTTGTATTGGTATTCTCGGCGAATACATTGCTCGCATTTACACAGAGGTTAAACAGCGGCCAGTTTACTTAATCGAAACTTTCCACCCATCCAATTAATTGGTTTTGTACACATAACTTTGTCTTGGTTTTATTTACAAATGCAAGGCTTTTGCATTACCAGCAATGCAAAAGTTGATGGCTTATCTTCGAAAACACATTAGTCAGATTTCATGCCCAATCATTTAGAGTGTATCAATACGGAAGAAAAAACAAAGCTGCATACACGTAACAAGCATCGCAGCCGCTATGACTTTAAGCTGCTGATGATAACTAGCCCCCTACTTTCAACCTATTTGCATTTAAATGCTTATAACGATATTTCTATCGACTTCGCTAACCCACTTGCAGTCAAGTCCTTAAATAGCGCACTACTTAAACACTTTTATCAAATTGCTGATTGGGATATTCCATCACAATATTTATGTCCACCAATTCCCGGTCGCGCTGACTATATACATTATCTAGCTGATTTATTGCGAGGAAATGGTAAATTGCAAATTGGTAATCATATACGCGTCCTAGACATTGGTACAGGTGCTAATGTTATCTATCCCCTAATCGGTCATCGAGAGTATGGTTGGCAATTCGTGGGTGTAGATGTAGACACAAAAGCGCTTAAAAATGCACAAGCGATACTTAATGCAAATACCGGACTATCGAATGCGGTTGAACTGAGACTCCAAACTTCACCCAATGCTATATTTAGCAGCGTCATAAAAACAGGCGAACATTTTGACCTTACTATGTGCAACCCACCTTTTCATGGATCTTTGGCTGACGCCAATGCAGGCACTCAGCGAAAATGGAAAAATCTTAGCAAGGCTAAAACATCAAAACTTAACTTTGGTGGCCAAGGGACAGAGTTATTCTGCGAAGGTGGTGAAGTTGCTTTTATCAGTCGAATGATCGCTGAAAGCGTTGACATGAGTGGTCAGTGCTTCTGGTTTACTAGTCTAGTTTCAAAAGCTAGTAACCTTCCCCAGTTATACAAACTGCTTAAAACAGCAGGTGCAAGGCAAGTTAAAACTATTAACATGGCGCAAGGTCAGAAAAAAAGCCGCTTTGTAGCTTGGACCTTTTTGACTACAGGACAACAGAATGACTGGCTCAAGAAACAATAACCAATCCATGAGTGCGAACACCCCAAGCCTAGAAGATGAAGTTATGTGCCAATGCAGTGGCACCACAAGGGGTAAGATTCAGACCCTATTCAAACAAGGTATGGATATGGATGACATTTCTAGATGGGCTGGTGCAATTTCTGGCTGTGGTGGTTGCGAGTGGGATATTGCAGAGTTTCTGAAAGAACTAGCTGAGCATCAAATTAAATGAACCTCGAACTTCACTATAAGCGTTTTGTTATGTTAATTGGCCTAACAATGCATAGTTACTAATTAATAACTGGCTAAAATTTCTAGCTAACTTAACATCTTTATTAATTTGGCTTTTTTTGTTAGTTTTTCTTCATGAAAACCACTGTCAAACACCGCATAATCAGCTTTATTGAGCACCCAACTGGAATAGGATTTACCTACAGCGATGGCTGGAAATTCGCTATCAACTAATTCATCCTCAATTAAAGTTTTCACACTTGTAGATTTTTCGTAGGTACTTAGAGATTTAGATTTGACTAAAACTAGTTGCTGAGCACCAAGCTTATTGGCAAGCCAAGCACTTAAACTATCAGAGGTAAGTTGCCAATTTTGTGGAATATCAGCTTCAGCTAATGTCATTTTGCTTGGTAACCAAATGATACCCTTATGTTGAGAACTATATTCGGAAATTTCTAGCTCACTACTTGCCGTTACAAGGTTCAAACTCATGGCCGCCAATAAATGTCCAAATTGATCCATCGCCAATATTGCAAGCTGATGTGCGGCAGCATCGCTAATATTAGTTTGGCGTTGAGCATCGCGCACTGCTTCTGCAAACACACCACCGCCAGGCACAATAACCACTTGGCCATTTCCATACATGGCAATCAAAGCTAACAGGTGAGGAAGCTCAACGGAGCCTAATAAACTTCCGCCAATTTTAATAACCCACATAGTTTAGCCTTTTTCTGCTATAAAAGACTGAAACGTATTAACTAGGCTCGAAGCCTTATCTAAGGTTTCAACGTACTCTTTATCAAGATCAGAATCAGCCACGATGCCACCGCCTGCATAAAAGCTGATTTCACCATTAACATAAACTGCCGTGCGTATAGCTATGTTAGTGTCCATATTTCCATCAAAACCTATGTAACCTATGGCGCCACAATAAACCCCCCTTAGATTAGGCTCTAGCGCATCAATTATTTGCATGGCTCTTAATTTGGGTGCGCCTGTAATAGAGCCCCCAGGAAAGCAACCCCGAAGTAAATCAATGGGAGTTTTTCCAGCTTGTAGGACACCACTCACAATGCTGACCAAATGATGCACATTGGCAAAGCTTTGTAACTGAAATAATTTATCTGCTTTCACAGAACCAGTTTTGCAGTTTTTACTGATGTCGTTACGCAACAAATCCACAATCATCAAATTTTCTGCCTTATCTTTGACGCTGGCTTGCAATTCAGCAGCATATTGCTCATCTAACACAGTATCTTTAGAGCGAGGACGTGTGCCTTTAATCGGCCGCGTTTCTACATGGTTAGCTTTTACCTTAAGAAATCGCTCTGGAGAGCCCGAAAGCACTTGCATCTGACCAAAGTTCATATAAGCCATAAAAGGCGCTGGGCTTATTTTGCGTAACTGTTGATAGGGCAACCAACTGTCGCCATGGGCCATTGCTGAAAAACGCTGCGCAAGATTTACTTGGTAGCAATCACCTTCGGTAATGAAGTGCTTAACCTGATCAAATGCTTGCTTATATTGATCAATATTCATATTACTCTTTATAGTAGTAGTGAGTTCAAAACTACTATCAACGGCCAATGCTAGAGAGTCAAATAGTGCACATAACTCTTCCCAATTATCATGGGTAGCTTGATTAAATCCATGGGAAACTAAACAAGCAGTTTGATCAAGATGATCAACTACCAGGGCCCAGTCATAAATCCCAACCATCATGCTTGGTAAGGAGGCTTGATCCAAATGACGGCTAGGCATACCTTCCACTTGCCGCCCCAAATCGTAGCCAAAGTATCCAAGTGCACCTCCACTAAAAGGCAGTGTAGTTTGCACTGAGTGATAAGGCGAGAGTAGTTGATTAAGGAGAGTAAAAGGATCGTCGTCCACAATGCTAATGCAACCATTTTGCATCACTTCTGTTTTTAAATTCGGATGTTCCGCAGTTCCAACATCCCTACTAGTAATGGTGATAAAAGGATCTGCGACCAGAATGTCATAGCGGCCATATTGGCCTTGTGGTTGCCCACTATCAAGCCATATCGCCCACGGCTGATGCCGTAAATGCTCAAAAAACTTGGCACTATCGGCTTGATAGTTTAAGTAATGTTGCAGTAAGCTCATCTTTTCACCTGGTGTCCATAAAGTAAGCATGCAACTGCATATGCAGGCAAACATAAACTTGCGCCTAGCCGTTGAGAGTTTACCGCATCACTATTAAACAAGTCATTAACATCTAGATAAGTGCGCTGCATTTTTTCTGCTATTTCTTTCACCAAAAAGCTACCTACCCCAGCACCGATAATAGTGATTCCCTGATTTTTACTAATTGTCGTAATACGATCAATATGCATCATCGCCACCAAAGTTAATCGCTCAAGCTGCTGCACTTTAAATGCTTGAGCTAACTCTATCCAAGTTGATATACTTGCATCTTCGACATCACGACCAATCATACGTGCAATGCGTCGAGAACTTGCGAATACTGTCTTTTCTTGACCATCTGCAGTATCTGCCATATCGTCAGAAAATAGTAAGTTACCTGTTAATCGATAAACATCCGCTGTTGTAGCAAAATACTCAGCGGCAACGCCTGTCATTTCACGATTGAAGCTTATTTTTTTTGACAACGCCATCAGTGGCGTGCGGATAACTCCGGTGTAAACCAACTCTTCGGACTGCATACGCGCAGCATCAGTATAGCCAAAACAAAATGGCTTACCGTTGACTATGGGAACAAAATCGCTAGTGGTACTTCCAATATCAATCAATAAGGCATCCTCGCTATTTTTCATTACTTGCAATTGCTGAGCACAAAAACGTGCGCTAGCCAACCAGTTAGCAGAAGCCATCGCTTGCCAAAATTGCGGCACGTCACTCAAGGGCACAAAACCAGATAAATCTTGCTGCAAAGCACCGGTATAAAATTGCTTCACGCCATGTAATTTTGTATCCATGAATTCACTAATAGTCTTTACTCCAGCCTCGCGATTAACAAAAATATCTACCAATTCACCAGTCATAGTAATAGCATGCAGTGCGCTTTTCACTTTAAAACTACTTAGCACTGTCTCTATGGCTACTTCTAACTCTGCTAACCCGCGCCATAATGCACAAGGCACTTGTAGCACTTGTAGCAACTTTCCATTAGCATCCAGAAGCGCCCCCTTTAGGTGAGCCCCACCAATATCCCAACCTATTGTCTTCTTATAGTGTTCTGGATTATGCATTAAGAATAATTTCCACCGCTTTATGCCCAATATCACTTGGCAAAGTAAATATTGGATGATTTGCATCCACTAAATCGAGCAGCAAACGCATAGGATTAAAACCCAACGAATCTCGTAATGCTATATAAGTAGTGGTAACTCTGGGGTTAATTTCCACCACCATCATTTGATCTCCGTCCAAAATAACATCAACACCTACAAAGCCATTAAGTGATGGTATCGCGGAGGCAATATGGTCGGCCAACAACTTAAATTTTGCTTGATGAGCACTTAATCCGTTAACGATAGCCCCTTGAAATCTAAGATGTTGTGTCTCTGTAATGACTATATTCTGTTGATTGCAACTTAAAAGCAAGGCCTGACCATCATGGCACATAAGTGACATGCTTGCTGCAACTCCTCGCTGGTAAGGCTGAACTATAAAGGCTTGTTTTTTATTCTCTGCTAATCTCAACCAGGCTTGCACAGAAACTTCATCTTTTAAGAATACAGTTTGCTCACATCCGGCGCCATCAATTGGTTTCACTATGTAACCATCACTAGAGAGCCGCAGATCACTAAAAGCCATACTTAAAAAATCATCAGCGATCATCGTAGGTATTGTCAAGATTCCTGCAGATTTTAATGCGCTAAAAGTATCATATTTATTACTGGCAATATCCACAGCTAATTGAGCACATCCTAAATTTTTAACCCCGCTGGCTTCCAACATTTGTGTCAACTTAGATAGGATGCCATCGCTTTCTGGCGCAACAATTAGGGCAGCATCACATGTATTAATTAGTATTTGCCATATTTCTATAGCATTTTCAGTAGCCTCTATAGAAACTGTTTTGGTAGCTATTGATACTAAATTGACGCTGTCTATTCTTGCATCAACAGTGGTAATGATCTCAATATTATTAAGAGCCTTAAGATCGGCGAACATAGCATCACGCATCAACATGCCTTCGCGTAGCAATGAAGCTGGCAAAGGCTTGTTGCTCAATCCCCCAGCTGTGATATATTCTAACAATAATATTTTCAAAAAAATCTCACACTACGCTTAAAAAATGGAAATTATTCCCGTCATTGATTTGATGCATGGCCAAGTGGTGCATGCACGTTTAGGGCAACGCCATCTCTACCAGCCTATACAGTCTTCCTTGTGTACATCAAGTAACCCAATAGTTATAGTTGATGCTTTGCTTGAATTATACCCATTCAGGCGCCTTTATATTGCCGATATCGATGCAATTAAAGGCCTAGGAAATCATTTAGATACCATCAGAAAAATTAGAATGCAATATCCTAATCTAGACATCTGGCTGGATGCTGGTCTATCTAATCTTAAGGAACTTGAAATTTGGGAAACTCTAAAAGTGACACACGTCATTGGAAGCGAAAATATAACAGCTGTTAATGATCTAATAGCAATCATCCAGCAATTAGAAGGGCAGCTTGTATTGTCGCTAGACTTTAATCGCTCTGGCTTTATTGGTTGCATGGAATTGGAAACAAATCATACACTTTGGCCCAATAAAATAATTGTTATGGACTTAACACTAGTTGGCAGCGAAAAAGGACCAGCCCTACAACGCTTACAAAATATAATTAAAATGTCTGGAGATTGTAAAATTTTTGCCGCTGGCGGCGTTAAGAATAATGAAGACATAGAACAACTCAGAAGCCTAAATATGAGCGGCGCTCTAGTTGCCACAGCTTTACATAATGGTAATCTAAAACCACGATAAAAATTGCGCATCAATGACTTAATAGCAACGCAAAGTACTAAAATACCCTAAGCAAATCAGTTTGCCTAGGGTTTTTTACAGCAAAACTAATTACTCTAGGTTGGCATGAATTGCACGCATACCTTCTTCAGTTAATCCTTTAGCTGCCATGATGTCAGCAATTACTGCCTCCAAGAACACTAAGGTTGATAACTCAAATTGCGAACCCATAGGCATACCAATGGTAGCTGGGAAGCTAAGATCATTTCCGATTTGTACATTTAAATCAGATAATTCTGACATTGCAGATTTAGCTTTCATTGAAATGACAGCGATTTTAGCGCCCATAGATTTAGCTTTTTTCAGTAAAGGCATTAAAGTTTCAGTACCGCCAGACCCTGAAATTACAACGAACAAATCCCCAGCCTGGATGCTTGGTGTTACGATTTCGCCAACCATACTAACTTTATATCCACTGTGCACTAAACGCATAGCAAAAAAGCGTGAAACCAAGCCTGAACGACCAGCACCGCCGACGAAAATGCGACCAGCTCCCTCAACCAGCTTTATTAATTTAGCTGCGTTGCTATTATCTGTTTCTGACAAGATAGTTGTTAATCTATCTAAAATTAATTTTTGATGATCCATGATTTTTTCCTTTTAGTAATGAGCAACGATTGAATAATAACAAAAAAAATCCCGACTCATTACTGAGTCAGGATTCTTTTATTACTCATCTCAATAATTACTTATTGAAATCGCTAAACTTAAGCGTGAGCGATAGCAGTGATTTCTGCAGCAGATGCAGCAGGGTCAGCAGCACCGTAGATAGCAGCACCAGCAACGATGATGGTTGCACCAGCATCACGAACTTGTGCAGCTGTAGCAGCTTTAACGCCACCAGCAACTGAAATTTCTACATTTAAACCTAAACCAGCAACTAAAGCTAAGTCAGCAAATGGTGTTTGACCAGCAGCTTGTTGATCTAAACCAGTGTGAACACCAATGATGTGAGCACCAGCAGCAGCAACTTCTTTAGTTTTAGCAGCTTTATCAGCAACGTTGATCAAATCAACTTGAGCTTTTTTGCCGTATTTGTTAGCAACATCAATTACACCTTTGATAGTACCAATATCAGCACAACCAAGAACTGTACAGATATCTGCACCAGCTTTGTAGAATGGCTCAGCTTCATAGAAACCAGCATCCATTGTTTTTAAATCAACTAAGATTTTGTTGTTTGGGAATTTAGCGCGTAAAACTTCAAGCAATTTAACACCGTTATGCTTAATGCATGGTGTACCGATTTCAAGAATATCTACGTGCGGTGCTACTAGTGTTGCTAATGCAACTGTACCGTCAAAATCTAATGAATCTAATGCCATTTGTGTTAATGCCATGGTGCTCTCCGATAAATAATTGTTAGGGTATTACATGTTTGTTGCTATTTTAGTGAAAATTTAACTGCAAACCAACAGTTACAATTGCAATTTTCAATGTCACAAAAAACTGGACACTTATAATAAATGCCTAGCTAATATATGTCAATTCTAATACTTCTCTATTACCTTTTTATTACAAAAAAGTTGCAATTATAATTTTGCGCTTAAAGCTACTTCTAGTTTGTTTTGATCAATAACGAAACCACGGATACCTTCAGAAAGTTTTTCAGTAGCCATCGCATCTTCATTTAGCGCAAAGCGGAATTCACTTTCACTCAATTTAGCCGGAGCTGAAGCTTTAACGCCGCCATCTATTAGTAAACGTGGCAGGTCACCCTGTGTTGCTTCCAATTCTTGCAATAAGTTAGGTGCAATAGTTAAACGATCACAGCCTGCTAACGCTGTAACTTCACCAATATTACGGAATGAAGCACCCATTACCACAGTCTTAAAGCCATGTTCTTTATAAAACTTGTAAATTGCACGGACAGAAATGACACCAGGATCAGTTTCAGAAGTGTAAGTTTCGCCAGTTTTTGCTTTATACCAGTCTAAAATACGGCCAACAAAAGGAGATATTAGGAATACACCAGCTTCAGCACAGGCACGCGCTTGACCGAAACCAAAAATAAGCGTTAAGTTACAGTTGATACCTTCTTTTTCTAGGATTTCACCCGCTTTAATGCCTTCCCAAGTTGCAGCGAGCTTAATCAACACTCGGTCATTAGTAATCCCAGCATCATTGTATAACTTAATGAGCTTACGACCCTTTTCAACCATAGCTGGAGTATTAAATGACAAGCGGGCATCAACTTCAGTTGAAATACGGCCTGGGACTTCTTTAACGATTTCTTGGCCAATCAATACAGCTAATTTATCAGCCGCATTATCGATTTGCTGTTCTTTAGAACCACCCTGTGCTTTTGCATAGGCAATAGCAGCTTCAATTAGTGGTGCATACAATGGCAATTGACTTGCTTTTAATATTAACGATGGATTAGTGGTTGCATCATATGGCTTTACGCTTTTGATGGCATCAACATCGCCTGTATCTGCCACGATTGTAGTCATTGTCTTTAATTGCTCTAATAAACTTGCCATTACATGCCTCCTTAAAATTATCTAATATATCTTAACTTTTCGGATAAATTGCTATTTATTCGGTTAGCTAAGTCTTATACAAAATCTAGTGCAATATTATATCTCAAATCTTAAGGACTGCGTTACCAAGCTAGCGCTATTAATTAAAAACCATAATCAAAATTAAACTAAACAGCTTGCTAACAAACTTGCCACGGTTAAGTCTGCGCTAGTGCCGGGGTTGATATGTCTCCTTTTTAGCGAAACATCCCAATTTAGTAATTTTTTTTGTACTAATTTTGGATTAATCGAACCTTTAAACTCTTCATCTAACCTCTTTGCCTCAGCCATCACCTCCTCCGCTATTGCTGCACCATATTTTCTCGTTATATGACTGTCGGGTTGATAAGCTAAAAAACTTAAATACAGTGAGCAAGTTGCCCACGCCTGATTCTCCCAACGCTCCATTGCAGTTTTATAGTGCGTTAAACCAAACTCCAAAATATCCACATAAGCATTGGCGTATTGCCAAGCAACACGATCGTGATTTTGGGCCGCCGCCATTAAATCAAGCAAGTTAACTTCAACAACCCCATGCACATCATGCACTAAGGCATTTCCCAAGCCAGCTGGTTTCGCTAACAGAATAGCTTCTGCCGCTAAGCGTGCATCATCAATGTTAAGTTGATTTAACGTTATCTGTAAATTCTGTGCCAAACTTAGATTAACATCAGCACGCAGTGATGTATGAATAAGTGGCGCACATAATAAAATTAATCCTAAATTAGTATTCAGCGCCACAGCGTTTTGGGTGGCCTCAACCGCTAGATATATACGCTTACCTACGCTTAGATTTGACTGCGCAATCAAAGGGGCTGTTACATCTGCACTTTTAATAAAGTCATCTACAGTCATGCCATGACCATCAGCAAACATATGCACATTGCCAGGCTTTAAAGCCTGCAATTCCGCCATGCATGCCCATCGATAGGTTGAAGATAGTTGCGTTTCACTTAGAATTTTACTCATACACTAGGCAATCAATTTACTTAAAAAATCATCCACCAACTGTTGTGCAATATTCACAGATGAAACACTCTGCAAGCCCTTCCATGCAGGAATGCTGTTTACTTCAAGCACAGTATATTCATGATCAGCCGTTTGAATAATATCTACCCCACAGTAATCAATACCTATCGCATTTGCCGCCTGTAAGGCCATTTGCACTAAGATTGGATTGGCCACTACCGCTTCACAGCGACCTCCAGCAGCCAGATTATTAACCCAATCAGACCCTATACGTTTCATCGTTGCAACAACTTGTCCAGCAATAACAAATACACGATAATCATGTGCCTCATCAGCGAATTCAATCAATTGTTGAATATAATAAACACCATCTACGAACTGCTGCATCGGTACTGGCAGCACATCGTCCATGAGTAACTTTCTTACACCTTGCCCTTGAGAACCAAATAAAGGTTTAATTACCAATTTTTGATTATTTTGCCTAGCGCTTATTCTGATCTCTGCTAACTTAGCTCTAGATTCACACACCCAAGTAGCTGGAGTGGGTACGTTATGTTGACACAATAAAAAACTTGTCATCGCCTTATCTACTGTGCGCTCGATAGATTTCACCTCATTGTAAACTCGTACCCCTTGCATACTTAACATATGCAAAATATTAAGGCGAGAAATCACTTGTTGCAAAGTGCCCCCAGAAATACCTCTTACAAAAGCTGCTTTAGGGAGAATGCCTGGCTCAAAACCAGGAATGTCTACCCTGGCCTTAGTGCCTGACAAATCTAAACTACAATTTTGCAAAGATACAAACAAAGCCTCCACGCCACGGGCTGAAAAAGCTTGCTTTAACTGCTCGCCATGCCAGCCAGCATCGTCAGTAAATATAGGTATTTTTAACACAGGTGTTTAATCAAGATTTAAGACTTAGAAAAAGAGAGTGCTATCAACTTAGCATTCAAGTGCCCACCCTCAAACACATGGCCAGTCTCAACGTTAGTGATCGTTACTTTAGCGGGAGAAAACAATAATGGATCAATCAAGTAAAAATCCATCTTATAGGATTGAAATATTTCAGCAAACGGCTTACCGTAATCTTTAGAAGCGCAACTAGGTAAGAATTTAGCTAGCTCAGCCGCAGCAGCATCGCTCCCTTTTACCCGCAGATGTACCTCGCCCCCAAAAAGAATGGCATCATTTGTTCGCCCCATTGCCGTTACAAAATCATTGGAAACCGGTGGAATGATAGCTACACCGTTACCACTGATAATATGGTCCAAAGGGAAATGTAATGAATGGGCTTTATGCAACGCTACCTCCAGCACTCTTCCTACAATTTGGACAACACCTGCCACGCTTGTTGTAGGTGTTAAAATAACAGTCAAATCATTAGGTGTAACTTGCGTATCACGCAACACTTTGTTTATCACTTCTTCGGGAGGCACCTGATTAGTTTCAAGCACGATACAGGTGCTACGTGCAGCATCATGGTAACCCAGCTCTTGAAACAGCTCTTCTCGCTGGGCTAGCGCTCGCGCGGGGCCTGACCCTAAAGCAAAAAACTTTTCATGACTTAATGCCCATCCTGCATATTGACTAGCCAAACAAGCCAAAACTGGCTGATTAGAACTTACATACACAGCACCTTCACTACCCTGATAGTCGGAAAGATTATGTTTTGGAAATATGTTTACCACCCCCAACCCACCCATACAAATTTCAGAAATCAGGCGCCCTGCCTCAACACTACCAGGATACAAAATTCCCGCATCCACAATTGTGCAACCTAACTCATGCTTTGACACACCAACACTCAAAGCTTCAGATTGTTCCAATAACTTAATGATCAAATGCTCACTCATATAATTAACACTCAAGTGAGCTGACACCAAATCTTTTGCTAAATTAATATTGACGAGATCAATCACAGATTTCCTTTAGAAGCTTCTAGTAGTTGCTGCATTATTTTAACGCGAGTAGATACAAGTTGCTTCGCACTTTCTGCATCCTCCGCCTCAGCAACAACAGTGCATACTGGATTATTTGCTTCAAATAATATAAACGGGCTCACTATATTTGGCGTATCTACAACCCAGCTTGGCCATTCAAATACGTCAAAGATCTTCATATCAGAAAACGCGTAAACTAAAGCATGTGCTGTAATTACATTAGATCTAATTGCAACGCTTGATGAATATCCCAAACTAGCCTGTAAATGACGTTGCAAAAGATTAGCTTCAGCATACAAACCTACGGTAGCACTTAATCTAGGGTTAACCTCTAATACATAAACATCAGTACTCGTCAAAATTGCATCCAAACTGTTAAGGCCAAGCAAACCAAATGTCAGGGTTAATTTCTGAGCCGCAGCAATTAACTTCTCCTGAGCAAAAGGCGGCAACAATGCGCCATTCATGGCACCGCCATATCGAAATGGAAAATTAGAACTCGCATTTACCCATTGCTCGTTAAAACCGATTACTTCAACTTTATTACGATATGCCAAAAATAATAATGATACGTTTCGGCCTTTAATGTACTGCTGGTAGTAATGGTTATGCGCTTGTACCTGCTCAACATCTTCCACTAAGCTAATATGCGTTCCACCACACCCAGCACCAAACTTCCTTAATAAAATCTCATGAGGCTCAATTAACGTCTGCTCAATAATCTTTGGGAAGAGAATATTAAGTTTTTGTAATTTTTTAAAGAAACTATTCGCAGTTTTAACAGCAGATACCGTTTCAGCACTATTCCCGATTATTGGCATCATCAAAGCTATTTGATTCAATAACATTGGCTGCGCTTCAAAACCACTTCCATAGACAAATCCTAAATACTGCGAAGTATCTAAGGCACTTATCGTGGCCAATAACTGTTCAGCATCAAAACCCTGCTGATCAAATCTAATCTTAATTGAAGTGTCGGCTAAGGCCATTGTTTCTCTGTCAGAAAAACCGTCAATAGCCGTCACACGATAACCAGAAGCCTTTGCAGACTGCACAAACGACCGTGCCGACAAGGCAATAATTAGAATTAATTGGCTAATAATGCACGCGCCAAATTAAATGTAGATTTAAACTCAAATATTTGCGGCGTATCAGCGCTCAGCATTTGTTGTAACAACTTAAGCTGCGTCTTGTATTTAAGCTGTCCTATTGCTAACGCTCCTATACCGAGGGCTGAGCTCGCATTAATTTGCATACCATCCGCGTTTAGGTCAACACCAGCAACACCTAAGGGCGCGACTGCATTTACGTCAGCTACAATTTTCAAACTTTTAGCACAAGACAACTGGGCTGAATTTAGCACTTCAATACCCGCAGGGGCGGCACAAAGCACAATATCAGTAAATTCCAAAAGCTTTATTTTCGCTGCCTTAGAGATCCCATCCACTACTTCCAGATTAATCTGATATTGCGTATTCCATGTTTTTGCTTTCTGTTCAAGTTGAGCCGAAGCACGATGTGCGACTAATTGAACTACTGCACCTTGCTGAGCTGCAATAATTGCAGCGCAACCACCTAGTGGACCACTGGCGCCAAATATACTTACAGCTTTTCCACTTAAATCTAATCCAAAGTGCTGCTGCAAATGAAACTCAACTTTAGCAACCATTGCAGCAGCCGTAGTAAAGGCTCCAGACGGATCTGCAAATATAGAACAGACAAACGGATTAAACATAGCGCCTTTACATGAATTCAACATTTGAATGGCTAAATCAATATCTCGTCCACCAATAAAAATTCCTTCACGTTTTATTCCAGACGGGCTTCGCGAAAAAATTGCATCTTGCGTGAGAGCAACCACTTCATCTAGAGAGACATTAGTATAAGGAACCACTTGATCAAAACCGGCGTCATAAGCCATATTCACATCAAACGGACTAGCGTTCTTAGATGCCGTAATTAAGTGCAAAATACTAACTTTTTCCATAGCGTTAAACTTTCCTAAATTAGCTGCCTTGTTCGAGCCGAATGATTACGAGCACTGCAGACCATCCAGCTAAGGTTTGTTGAGGTAAACTTTGCTCGCAATTGCTGCAAGTGCTTTTCAGCGTCAACTTCATTTTCAAACACCGCAAAACCGGTCGGACCCCATGAACTTTGCCCAAAACATTTAACACCCGCGTGCTTTAAATGCATTAAAACGTTTTCTACCAGAGGGCTTGCATAACGACCACCCTGAGCAGGAGCGAAGTAATCCCCAACATGTGCTTGCAATTCTTGAATACTCTCACCAAATGCGCTTAGGTCGTTCTCAGCCAATGCTGGCATGGCTTGCATAAGCACATGACGACACAAATGTGCGGCTAAATTAGCAGAAAATTCTGGCAACTGATTAAAAGCAAGAACCTCTTCTTCGCCATGCACACCTGGTAAGGTGGCATCTAAAATCAATAACACGCGCCATTGGCTAGGAAAGTCATAGCGTGCTAATAAAGGTGGTAATTTAGATGTTTCTACCTTACCGGTCGCACGTCCACCATCTATTAACACACCACCATAACTAAAAGCCGCTATGCCGATGCCAGATCGTGCGCCACGACCAGTGATTTTAGCAATTTGCATCGGCGATAAATTAAGTTGGTAAAGCCGACTAATTGCGGTTCCAACAGCTAAGGCTAATTGGGTACCAGAACCTAAACCTGCATGCTCGGCAATATGGTGTTCTAAATGTAAATTTAGGTTTCCTTTAATTGAACATTGGTCAATTATCTGCTGCGAAATATTTTTAACTTTGGCCAAAACAGCTAAATTAGAGCTTGCAACATGATCACCGGACACCGTAACTTTTAAAGGTTCATCTGAAAAACTTGCGATTAATTCTAGCTGAGGCGCGTTTAGGGCTAAGCCAATACCGCCAAATTTACGTCCCAAACCACCATGCAGGTCAAAAAAACCCATATGGAGTCGCGCGGAGGTTTGAACTGCAATCCGAGAAAATCTAGTCTCAGGTTCGACGCTCAATATTGTTGAAATTAACTCTGGATTTTGCATACATTTATAATGAATAAAGTATCGACGTTATTATTAAAGTTTAAATGAATCGCGTTTATTTTAGCTGACAGCAGAGACTTTTCATATGCAAGAGCCTTGCTTAATAAACGTCCAAGACTAGAACCCAACAACATTTTTATCGCAAACTACAGTTTTTAAGGTGACAATAGTCATATATTTAGGCAGAATAACTTATTAAATAATAATAACTCAAAAATTAACCAACCTTGTAATGCGCACTAAGTATAAATTCAATAAAACATATGTGTTTTATTGACTAAAAAATGCATTAACAAAGTTGAAATTCAATTACTCGATTAAAAGATCAAGGAACTATCATGTCAGTCCAAGTTATTCCATTTGAAAATTTACGTAATGTAGATGTGCCATCAGTAGGCGGTAAAAATGCATCTTTGGGCGAGATGATTTCTCAACTGTCAGCAAAAGGTGTTCGTGTGCCAACTGGCTTTGCAACCACTGCAGATGCATATCGTGAGTTCTTAGAACAAAATGGTCTCGACGTAAAAATCAATGCCGAACTTGACAAACTTAATGTAGATGACACCCAAGCACTGGCGATTTGTGGCAAGCAAGTGCGTGAGTGGATTATGGACGCACCATTTCCTCCTGCTTTAGATAAAGCAGTTGCTGAACATTATGAAATGTTAATTGCAAAATCAGGCAACGGAGCCACATTTGCCGTTCGGTCATCTGCAACGGCAGAAGATCTTCCGGATGCATCGTTTGCTGGTCAACAAGAATCCTTTCTTAATATTCACGGTTTAGACAATATACTCCATGCAATAAAAGAAGTATTTGCTTCTTTATATAATGATCGTGCCATTTCATATCGTGTGCATAAAGGCTTTGTGCATGCTGATGTTGCATTATCAGCGGGTATACAGCAAATGGTACGCAGTGATATCGGCTGTGCCGGTGTAATGTTTACAATAGATACAGAGTCTGGTTTTAAAGACGTAGTATTCATCACTTCATCTTATGGTTTAGGTGAAACTGTAGTGCAAGGAGCGGTTAATCCAGATGAGTTCTATGTTCATAAACCATTATTAGCTCTGGGTAAGCCTGCAATCGTGCGTCGCACCATGGGTTCAAAATTAATTAAAATGGTGTTCTCAGACGCTACGCGCGCGGGGAAAAGTACAAACACTATTGAGGTAGATACCGCAGATAGCGACCGCTACTCACTTTCCAATGAAGACATTCTAGAGTTAGCTCGGTATGCAATGACCATTGAACAGCATTATGGTTGCCCTATGGACATTGAGTGGGGGAAAAACGGTATAGATAACAAGCTGTATATCTTACAAGCACGCCCAGAAACAGTGAAGTCACAAGAATCAGAAAAGAATGTGACAGAAACATTTAAACTTAACAAACATTCAGCCACACCTTTAGTTGTAGGCCGGGCAGTTACCCAAAAAGTAGGAGTAGGTCCAGTACGTATAATACTTGATCCAGCAGATATGCACTTGGTGCAACCAGGTGATGTTTTGGTTGCAGACATGACTGACCCAAACTGGGAACCAGTGATGAAGCGCGCAAGTGCATTAGTTACTAACCGCGGGGGTCGTACTTGCCACGCTGCAATTATTGCTCGTGAGCTAGGTATTCCTGCTATTGTCGGCTCAGTCAATGCAACCGATATTTTGCGTGAAGGTGAAATCGTTACGGTGTCATGTGCTGAAGGCGAGTCTGGTTTTGTTTACCATGGTGCGTTGGACTTTGAAGTCAACAGTCAAGCCACCGCGACTCTTACGCCTGCTCCATGCAAAATAATGATGAACGTCGGAAACCCAGATATGGCATTTGGTTTTGCCAAAACACCGAATGATGGTGTGGGTTTAGCACGTTTAGAATTTGTAATTAACAATATGGTTGGCATACACCCAAAAGCCATTTTAAATGTGGATGCAATGCCTGCAAGTATTCAGAAAACCATTAGAAATCGTGCACGCGGCTATGCCAACCCAAAGCAGTTCTATATCGACAAGGTGGCTGAAGGCGTAGCTACAATTGCCGCGGCATTCTATCCAAAACCAGTTATTGTCCGCACTTCAGACTTCAAGTCGAATGAGTACAAAAAACTGGTGGGAGGGGATATTTATGAGCCTGATGAAGAAAATCCGATGATTGGCTTCCGCGGCGCAGCCCGTTATATGTCCGAAGATTTCAAAGAATGTTTTTCTATGGAATGCACTGCCATGAAGAAAGTACGTGATGAAATGGGTTTAGTCAACGTTGAGCTGATGATTCCATTTGTGCGCACCTTGGCAGAAGCAAAAGCAGTCACAGAAATTATGGCTACAAACGGTCTTAAGCGTGGCGAAAATGGCTTGCGCTTAATTATGATGTGTGAAATCCCATCAAACGCCTTATTAGCTGAACAATTCTTAGAATACTTTGACGGCTTCTCTATAGGCTCTAATGACTTAACACAACTGACTTTAGGAATGGATCGTGACTCAGGCCTCCTAGCAGACGGTTTTGATGAGCGTAATGATGCAGTGAAATCCTTGATTAAAATGGCCATCAACACATGCAATCGCTTAGGAAAATATGTAGGTATTTGTGGTCAAGGTCCATCTGACCATCCAGACTTTGCCGAATGGTTAGTGGCTGAAGGCATACAATCAATGTCATTAAATCCAGATACTGTGGTCGCTACTTGGCAAAGATTGACTAAGAAATAATTACGTTTAATGCTAAATCGCACCGTATTTTTCGTGTCTGACAGTACCGGCATTACTGCCGGTGCTCTAGGTAAATTGCTAGAGCACTTTCCACGAACACACTTCACCCAAGTCCGCTTACCATTTACCGATACATTAGAGAAAATACAGCACGCTCAAGAAGAGATTCTCCAAGCAACCAAGCAAGATAGTGGGCGTCCTGTAGTGATTATGTCATTAGGCGATATCGCCTTACGGAACGCACTTAAAAAGTCCAACGCTTACTTTATTGATCTATTTTCAACCTTTATAGACCCCTTAGGTGAAGAGTTAGATCAAATGCCGCTGACTGGATCGGGTATTGCACATAGCATTACCAGAAGCAGTTACCACGACCGTATGGAAGCGATCAACTATACCTTAAACCATGATGATGGTATGACCAACTCTGGATTTGAGGAAGCGCAAGTGATTTTAATCGGTGTTTCCCGTTGTGGAAAAACTCCAACTAGTATCTATTTGGCTATGCAGTTCGGCATTAAAGCTGCTAACTATCCGTTGATACCAGAAGATTTCGAGCGTGGTACTTTGCCTTCAATTTTACATAAACACATAGATAAAATTTTTGGCTTAACTATCAAACCCGAGCGTTTACATTCTGTTCGAAGTGAACGCAGGCCTAATAGTGTCTACGCATCTTTAGATAATTGTCGTAAGGAAATTACTACGGCGGAAAATCTTATGCTTAATGCACATATTACTTGGGCAGATTCAACAAGCCGCTCTATTGAAGAGTTATCCGCGATTATTTTAGAAAAAATCAACCACAATGCTTAAATGCCTCCGGATTAATATCTACTTAATTTGCTTCTGCCAAAACCTGTAAAAAGGCTTCACCGTATCGATCTAGTTTTGCTTTGCCTACACCACTTATAGTAGCCATTTGTGATAAATTAACAGGCCTCCGATTAAGAAGTTCTAGCAGAGTACTGTCATGAAAAATTAAATAAGGTGGAACACCCTGCTCTCGTGCGAGCTCTGTGCGCTTGTCTTTAAGTAAATACCACAATGGATCTTCACTTACCGCCACGTATATCTCTTTAGCATTAGATCCACGACCAGCTTTACTCACTTTACGTTTAATCGACTCATTATCCCGACGCAACCACACTTCAGTTTCGCTTCTAAGCACTGGACGAGCCAACAATGTTAGCTTTAATCCACCATAAGCTTCAATATCTGCCTCTAAAAATCCACCTGCAACCAATTGCCTAAATACACTACTCCACTGCTGGTGCGTCAACTCGTTTCCAATGCCAAATGTACTCAAAGTATGGTGGGAAAACTGTTCAACTCTCGGAGAAGATTTACCTAGTAAAACATCAATCAAATGCAGCACACCAAAACGCTGGCCAGTCCTATATACGCAAGACAATGCCATTTGGCAAGCTTTTGTTGCGTCCCAAGTATTTACTGGCTGTAAGCAATTATCACATTGGCTGCAATCACCAGAATGGTGTTCCCCAAAATATCGAAGCAAAGCTTGGTGTCGGCAAGTGGTCGACTCGCAGAAGCCAAGTAACGCATCCAGCTTCTGCCGCTCAACTTGTTTGCGCTGCTCTGGAACATCTCCTGAGTCGAGCATCTTGCGCATACTTACCACATCACCTAAACCATAGGTCATCCAAGCATTGGCTGGGAGACCATCACGGCCAGCACGGCCAGTTTCCTGATAGTAGCCTTCCATACTTTTTGGTAAATCTAAATGTGCTACAAAGCGAACATTAGGTTTATCAATGCCCATACCAAAGGCAACTGTAGCGACCATAATCACGCCTTCTTCACGCAAAAATCTTCTCTGATTGGCATTGCGTATACTAGCATCAAGGCCAGCATGATAAGGCTGAGCATCCCAACCGCGCGATTTTAACCACGCTGCGGTTTCCTCAACTTTGCGTCTAGATAAGCAATAAATAATACCAGCATCATTGGGGTGCTCAGCTTCAATAAATGCCTCAAGTTGTTGCCTAGCGTTATCTTTAAGTGTCACGCGATAGCGAATATTTGGGCGGTCAAAACTAGATACAAATTGGCGTGCATTTTCTAGAGCCAATCGTTCTACAATTTCAGCTCGGGTTGGTGCATCCGCAGTGGCGGTTAAGGCAATGCGGGGAACAAGCGGAAAACGTTCATGTAACACTGTTAATTGTCTATACTCAGGACGAAAGTCATGCCCCCATTGAGAAACACAATGCGCCTCATCAATAGCAAATAATGCTATTCCAGACCTTTGTTCTATTTGATCAAGCAGTCCCAAAAAACTAGACATGAGCAATCTCTCTGGTGAGACGTAAAGAATATGGAGGTCTCCGCGCATTAATCGTGCGGTAACTTCACGCGCAGCTCCTGCATCCAAACTGGAATTTAAAAAAGCCGCATGTACGCCCAGCTGCTGCAACGCTTCAACTTGATCTTGCATAAGTGCGATTAAAGGGGATATTACTATTGCCACACCTTCACGCAATAGCGCGGGCAACTGATAACACAAAGACTTACCACCACCAGTAGGCATTAAAACCATAGCATCACCGCCAGCGGCGACGTGCTCAACAATTGCTTGCTGCTCACCACGAAATGAGGTGTACCCAAAAACTTCTTGTAAACGTTGCAGGGCTAAATAATTTGACATGGCAGACATTGTACACGCAGCATCGACCTTATCGACTCCTATTAAGACAGAGGAAATCTACTATAGGTCATAACCAGGACTTAGGAAGAAACTGAGCAAAATAGGGTAAAATACTGATTGTTTGATTGCCATCAATTCTGCAAGCCATAACGAGCATCAACATACAAAAGAATATGGTCAAAAAATCTCTACTCTTCATTTATCGCACCACACTTTGGGCTGTTGGTATTATCGCCAGCATTACCCTTGCCGCTGCATTGGTTATTCAGCTTGTGTTAATGCCAAATATTAATGAATATAAAGACAAAATTGCCAGTTTTGTAGAAAAAACTAGCCAGCGCAAGATTATCATAGCCAGTATCAAGGCTGATTGGCAAGGAATAAACCCCCACTTCACACTCTCCAATATCAAAATTTTTGATGCAGAAAATCGTCTAGCATTACAACTTAAGAATACTGAGTTATCGCTTTCATGGCTCAGTATTCTTTTGCTTGAACCGCACCTGAATCAACTTAACATTAATTCCCCTGAGTTAACCATACGTCGTATTAAAACTGGCGAGATTTTTGTCTCAGGGATTAGCATAAGCGGTGCATCAAAACCTGATCTAGCTAACTGGCTATTACGTCAAACAAAACTAAACATATTAAATGCTAAAGTTATATGGTTAGATGAAATGCGCGCTGCGCCAGCACTAAGTTTAGATCACCTAGATCTAGAAGTTTTCAGTCCACCTTGGCGAAGCCTGCTTAAAAACCACCGTTTAACTATGCGTACAAAAGTATCAACAGGTAGCATTTATCCAATTGAATTGAGCGGAAATATATTTGGCAACGATGTAAGCCAACCAGATCAATGGCATGGCAACATTAATATGAAATTAGAGAAGGCCGATTTAGCCGCTTTTAAACCTTGGATAGATTATCCTTTAGATTTACAGTCTGGCGTTGGATCGAGTTCACTTAAGATGAGTTTTGCAAATCATCAACTAGAGTCACTAACTGCTGACTTAGCATTAGATCAAGTACGACTTCTACTAAAAACTAATCCCGAGCCAGTGCTCCTAAACAAACTGAGTGGACAGTTAAGTTGGGAGAAGCTGAAAAATACAAAGCTGTTTAGTCTAACGAGATATGGTGAAAAAGCCAATCAAGGTGATTTTGGTCAAAAAATTAGCTTTAAAGACTTGTCTTTTATTACTAACAAAGACTTAAATTTACAAAATGCAGCCGCAAATTTAATTTTCAACACACAAGGTGACATTAAATTAGGCGTTGAGCTGGCCCATATAGATTTAGCGCTATTGAATACATATGTAGATTACCTGCCACTATCCGTGCAGATTAAACAAAAAATCACTCAAATTGAACCAAGTGGTCAACTCAACGCATTAAGTATTAAATGGGAAGGCTCAGCATCAACTACCAAAAAATATCAGTTAAGTACAAAATTTGATGGCTTGAGTGTGAAAGCCCTCAGCTTAAGTCCGGACATCAACATCCCTGGCTTTTCAAATCTTACCGGCGACATTAAAGCCAATGAAAGTAATGGCATACTAAAGTTACAAACACAAAATGCTCAGTTAAACTTAAAGCCTATATTGCGGTGGATGATTCCAACAGAAAGCCTTGAGGGCAACATCTCATGGAGCATAAAAGACCAAGCTTCTAGAGTCTATATCAATAATCTTAAAATTAGTACCCCGCACCTAGCTGGGACAATTAATGCTAACTATTTAATAGATGGCATCAATGGTGGGCTAATAGATTTAAATGCACATTTTAATCAAGCTAATCTAAAGTACGCCCCATTCTATTACCCATTAATTCTCGGGGAAGACACAAAAAATTGGCTAGACACTGCAATAATAGAAGGCCGGGCAGATGATATTAATTTAACAATCAAGGGTCGTTTAGCTGACTTT
>Ga0316220_1001430_pt1 | contig 26481 bp, 19 predicted proteins | sample TBH18005metaG_FD_203632 | JGI IMG/M metagenome (GOLD analysis project Ga0316220, IMG submission 203632) | Freshwater microbial communities from Trout Bog Lake, Wisconsin, USA - TBH18005 | ecosystem: Environmental > Aquatic > Freshwater > Lake > Hypolimnion/Profundal zone | place: USA: Wisconsin...
TACTGCATTCCCAGGCAGGAGCCTGGGAACGAGCGCGCGTTACGAGAGCCTCCAAGCTTAACTTAATGGCAGTGGGGCAACGCCCTAGGCTGGTATGGGACTGGGCCGTTGGCCCGGAAATGCGCCAGGCTATGCCAGGTTCATGCCCAACAATCACCCTCGCGCTTTGGCGAGGTTAGCTCCTCAGGATGACACCTTGCGGCACCGCATTCACTCGTGTATAAAAGCGACACAAACGCCTGACGATGAGTCACTCGCTCCACCTCCGGTTGCCCCCCCCGTTCGCTCGAACGGGGAATGAGCGGGCACGGCTCGCACAAGCAAAAACAGAGCGACGCCCGAGCACTGGCCGTGAAAACAGCTATTCGAGACCAAGCGGAACTCCGGCTCTCCGCTTTGTCTTCCTCGCCATCTGGATTGTGTTGCTCGGCTCACCGCTGGCATTTGGCGATCTGTCATCCCTCCGGACGCCCGATGTGTGGAAGCTCTATGTCCAGTCGGTGGCGGCAAACCAACGCGTCCCCAAGCAAAATCGCGGAAAAAATCGCAACGCTTTCAACCAGGCCCCGACCGCCCAACCCGTCGATGAACTCAAGCGAAGGGTCTGCGGTCAGTTCGGCCTCTCCCCGGACAGCGTCCGTGTGGTCCAGGGAACTCGCCCCGACGCGCCTTTTCTGGCGTTTTATTTGTATGCCGCGCAGCCGGCCGCCCAGGGGCAACTCGGCGCGATCCGCGATTCCCGGGCGCGTTTCCGCGCTTATCTTCGCAAGGACGGGCTGGACGACGTCAACGACCTCGCCTTTTCCAGGGGGGCGCTGTTTTACAACCGGTCCGTGCAGGAGATTTCCGCTAAGAATCCACAGGCGACGCTGCTGAAAGTGCGCGTCACGATAGCGCCTTGGAAATTGGCAATGGCGACCTTTTTCAATTCGACCGACACAAAGAAAATACCGCTGAAAAAACTGGAGCATACTCGATGATGAAAACCCCGAACCGTCTCTTACATGCTGGCGCGGCGCTGCTGGCGTGGCTCAGTCTGAGTTGCCTTGGGCTTTGCCAAAATTCACAGGCAGGCCCGGGCAATAACACTCAAAACAACCTCGATGTCCGCGTGTGGAATGCCCAGATAGCGGGCAATCCGCTGACGATCGCCGTCAACTCGATTTGCTCGGCCCGGGTCTTCACCTACCAGACGCAGGAGTCGGACTCGAAAATGGGCAGCGGCAACCCCGGCGATCCGGCCATGGAGACGGGCACGCTTGGCAGCCTCGTCGAAGGGGTGCTCTCCGGCAGCTCCGCCGCCAAACCGAAATCCTATACTTACACGATCCTCAACATCACCCTGCTCTCGCACGACACGATCGTGTTTTACAATCGCTCCGAGAAGGGATCGTCGTCGGATACCTCGAGCACCACCACCTCGGCCGAAGACGCGCTCGTGCAGTTTCTCAGAGATCACACCAAGGACGATCTGATCCGGGTCTGGCGCGAGACGGGCGCCAAGGATGCCGAAAGTGCCGCGCTCAATTTCCTCGCCCATACCCAGAAGCAAACGCAAGGATCATCCGGCAAGATCGGAACCGGCACGGTGAACCCGTGGATCCAGTTGTCCTCCGCGTCGGCGGTGCATGACGTTTACGACAGCCTGGTCGGCATCTGGCTGGGCGGCACTCCGCCAGTACACTTCAGGATTGAGTAACCGCCAACTTGTCGATTGACTCCGATTACCCCTGCAAGAATGACCAATTATCTCTTTAGCGGGAGGGTTATCCCGCTTTGCTTCTCGCTGCTGGCGTTCGCTGCCAATGCTGCGACGCCACCCCTCTCTCCGCTGGATAAGGCTTGGGCAAAGATTGAGACGCCCGGGCCGGATCTGGGAGCGCGGGCTATCATGGAGTTCACCCTTGAAGCGGCGGGAGCTGCCGGAAATCAAAAGCGCCAGGCACAGATCGAAGGATCGTTTCGGAGTCTTGAACGAATGCAGGATCGCGATTCCGCCAGCAAGACCTACGGGAATTTTTGCTGGTACTGGCACGAGCAAAAACCCGGCGACCTCAACGCCGTGGAATTTGTCACCCAGCAAGCCACCCTGCTGAAGCTGCGCTATGCGGACCAACTGTCGCCAAAAGCGGGCGAAAGCCTCGATCGCTTGCTCGCGCTGGCTGTTGAGGGGATTCACCGGCACAAGGTCGACGTCGGCTATACGAACATTTACCTGATGAAAACCTGGAATCTGCTGGCCTTGGGAGAGGCCCTGAAGCAACCGAAACTGGTTCAGGAAGGCTCCTCCATGCTGGATCGTTGGATCGAATTCACCAACAAGAACGGCATCCGTGAATTCCTCAGCCCCACCTACTATGGCGTCGATCTCGACAGTTTGGGGCTGATGGCCCGGCAACTCTCCAATCCACCCCTTCAGGAAAAGGCTGAACGCATCCTCCGGCTCTTCTGGACCGATATTGCCGCCAACTGGTTTGAGCCTGCCCGTCGGCTCGGCGGTGCGCACGGTCGGGATTACGATTATCTGACCGGACACGGCGCCCTCGACTTTCATTTGCTGGACGCCGGTTGGATCGACGCCAAGCAGTGTAAACCTCCCACTTTCGGCGTTTTTGAAGAAGCCACGCGCTGGATTCCGGCTGAGGATCTTCACCGACAGGCGCTCTCCGCTATTCCCCGCTTCGTTTTTCAAAAATGGGACTCCCCCGCGAGCGCATGGTCCAGCCAGTACATCGGGCATCATGTGAGTCTTGGCGTCTGCGGTTGCTCGCAGGGGCCGGAGGACAAACCTTTCGCCCTGAATCTGGCCGGTCCGGCCGGTGCAAAAACAGTCATGGTTAATTTTTTCATGGATGGCCGCGGGGATCCTTATGGGAAAAATAAGGTCGCCACAGGAGCCAGCGGTCACAAGAAGGCCCACCACCTCTTTCCTTTCATCGGCGCAGTTCAGTGCGGCCCCGAAGTCCTCTTCCTGGCTTCCTGGCCCCTGAAAGGCCAACCTGGCTCCAGAAAAGAATCTGCGCCAGCGTGTCTGTTCTCCCATCTGGACCTTCCCGCCGAGGCCGTCGTTTGGATGGCCGATAAGCCGACCGATGCCGGAGCGGCCTCGCAGCCCCTGCCTGACAACGTCTGCTTTCTTCGCATGGGCGATGTCGCAGTCGGAATACGTTTTCTCCTCGCCATCGACACCGCGGGGCGCGCCGTTTGCGCTGAGCTTGTCAACGACGGAGCCGCTTATGGGGCCAGGAGGCTTACAGTGTCCCACAGTTCCGGGCCACCGGGAGAAGGCCAGGGCGTCACCGCCTTTGCGGTACGGGTCGCAGAGGGGCTGGACGACGCCGGTTTTGCCTCCTTTCGCCGCAAGTTTCTCCAATCCAAAACGTCGGCATTGAGCGAAAAGGGCGTCGTTCGCATTAGCACCGAAGGGGACCGCGGCACGCTGGCTCTCGACGCCGATTTGGCTGCCGGTCAGATTCTCCGTAGCGAGGGAGCCGAGAGCGCGATGCAGACCGCCCCCATGTCGGTCAACGGCAAGGCCTATTGCAACGGCTTGCTCAGCGGGGAATCCAAAGTTAGATTCTGAGCACGGATGAAGCACATTTTCGTGCCCGTTCTTCACCCCGCGGGTGAGCGTCGAGTCCGGGACAGCCTCGAAAGTTCCCTCGCAAAAAATCTGCGAATATCTGCGTTATCTGCGGTTTTCACGGCAAACGAAATTTGTTCAGCGCCCCGGGCCGGCATCGCCGCGGCCAAATCCGTTTGATTATCTCCAGAACCAGAGTAACTTATAAAGACCCGGAAGTTGGTGCGACAATCCAGCGGGGGCTGGAGCATCTTCGACTACCGCTCCCATCCCTTTCATGAATCATACTTCGAAACTAACGTCCACATCCGAGAACCCGATCGTGGTACAAATCGGTATCAAGAGCGTTTGGAGCATTTGCGCACTACAATTCATACTACTGCTCCTTCTCTGGTGGCACTCAGTGGCATCGCATACCGTATGGCGCGCAGGGGAATCGTCCCGCCCGGCCTCAACCGCCGGGGAAGCCTCCAGCACAGGCCTGGATGCCTCGCCATGGGGGGATCTGGTCGTGAAGGACATGGATCTCCAGCGGCCGGACGAGTATGTGGAATCCGAGTTGAAGAAGGATGTTTCCACGGCATGGAATTTCAAGGATCTGGATATGGGCCAGGTCCGCGCGCTGCTGGCCTCCTGCGGACTTACAGACACCGAGTTGGAACGCGCATTTGCCCCCGAATCGGTCGCCGTGTCGGCGAGTTCCATCGCGATCAAGCCGACAGACGATCTCCTCCTGTCGCTCCCCGCCGAAACTCGCGGAAAGCTGTACGCGGAATTGTCCAAGAATCCGCTCAACTACTACATGGCCAACCCGCTCTATATAAAGCAGGCCAAAATCGATCTTTTGTTGCAGGATCGCAAGTTGCCGGATGAAACCGCATCGCTATTCAAGCAGTTGCTCTATCCCCGCGGCAGTCTTTCGTTCTTCAGCGACATCGACTACATGTTCCGTCACATTCCGGACGAAAAAGACCGGTTGAGCCTGATGAAGGTCGCGACGAGCGAACCCTCCGTCATGATGAGGCTCAAAATACACCCCAATACCGATGTCGAGAGACTCCTGAGCTACTGGGGCGGCGCGGCGGGAGTTCACTACAAAGACGTTCGCCCTCTGTTCGAATCGATCAAACGCATGCCTGAGGGCGGGTCGATCAGCGTTCTCTACCTGCTGCCGCACTTTGCACGGGAAAGGCTCTATACGTTCCCGATGCCTCCAAAGCCCGGCGAACCGACGCACGACTGTTTCTGGAGCGCGCTCAATTACTTCAACGAGATCCCGGACGACCGGTTCGGCGACATCAACTACGTCGGCAAATATGTCAAAGAGAACTATTACCAGATCTCCCGGCCCGGCATTCACGGAGATTTGATTTTTGTATGCGACGCAAAGGACACCGCGCTGCACGCGGCGATCTACCTCGCCGACGACGTTGTGTTTACCAAGAATGGCGTCGGGTACATGCAGCCGTGGGTCTTGATGCGCATGCCCGACCTGCTGAGCTTCTATTCCACCGCCGCCCCGGCCCATGCATTGGTGTTTCGGAACAAGCTGATGTAGGCGGCGAGTCCAGGGAGTCGGGACGCCGCCGTCTGCGTGTTCCGGCACGTCGGCGGTTGAGTGGAATGGCGCATGGTCGAATGGAGCGGAGGAGGCGCGCCGGCGTCCCGCCCTTTCCATTACCCACAAAACGCAAGTCGGGCACGGAAGCCGGATCGGCGCTTATTATTTGTCATCCTGAGACTTGCAGGCGGCCAAAGCGCGGCGTTGATTGTTGGGCAAGAACCTGGGATCGCCTGCCGCCTTTCCGGCCAACGGCCCAGCGACAATATAGCCTAGTAGGCTGTAACAGCGGCAAGGTCGGATCGCTGGATGGTGGCAAGGCGCGAAAAATCGGGATGGGCCCAGCAGTCGCGCCAGCGTCTTGGAGTGCGGGTAGTCCTCTACCGCTTTGGCAGTGCGCCTGGCTACGTCTGGCATCCATTCTAATCGCAACACCCTCTGTCGGAGCGATGCGGAAAGCTCTGATGGTGAATGGTATCTTCCGTGGGCAAGGGACTGTCCGGCTTGCGAAAGCGGCAGAGGACTGCCCGCACTCCAAGACGCTGGCGCGTTTATCGGATACCCCACTAGGCTCCATCACAACTGTAATGCGGAAGTTGTTATGTTACAGACTACTAGGGCGTTGCCCTAGGCGACATTGTGGTCGCGCCGTTGGCGCTGAACGGCGTTCTTGGATCAATGCTGGTTCGTATTGCAGATAGCGCTCGGGACGGGGACTCCGGGGAGCACACGCGCCCTCGCGTGTTGGCGCTGGCGTCCCGCCAGCGCGAACTTCTGGCCATCGAATCGCCTTCCGGCGACTCCACGCACAAAGTCCGCCGAGGCGGGACGCCTCGGCCAGCACCCGGGACGGGTGCGCTCCCCGGAAGCTGGCGCAACGCAGGTTCTTGCCCAACAATCAACACCGCGCCCTGGCATAGGCCGTGAAAAAAGAATTCCTCCATTGACACAATTCTAGTTGCAGTGAATTATCTTAGCCGTGCCTAATTCTCCAAAATTCAGCGGCGTCGGACGGAGCGCCGTCGTGCCCGCGGACGGCGGCGCGGTGAAGCCGGGAGATGCGCGCACCGTGCGGGACGCGATCGATATTCTGGCCGGCGAAAGCGACAAGCGCGGCTTTGCGCGACTGCTGCCGTTCCTCGGCCCGGCGTTCATCGCGTGCGTGGCCTATATCGATCCGGGCAATTTCGCGACGAACATCCAGGCGGGGTCGCAATTCGGCTACACGCTGCTGTGGGTGGTGCTGGGCAGCAACCTGATGGCGCTGCTGGTTCAGGCGCTCTCGGCAAAGCTGGGAATCGCCACCGGGTTGAACCTCGCGGAGCATTGCCGCAACCGGTTTCCGCGCTCCGTGGTATGGGGAATGTGGGGAATCATGGAGATCGTTGCCATGGCGACCGATCTTGCCGAGTTCCTCGGTGCCGCCATCGGGTTTAATCTGCTCTTTGGGATGCCCCTGTGGCTGGCGGCGATCGTCACCGCCATTGCGACTGTGCTCATCCTGGGGCTGGAAGTGCGCGGCTTCCGGCATCTGGAGGCGGTGATTACGGCGCTGATCGGGATCATCGCCGTCTCCTACGTGCTGGAGACGTGGTTTAGTCCGCCGGATTGGAAACAGGTGGCCTTTCATTCCGTAGTTCCGATGTTTGGAGGCAAAGAGAGCATCCTGCTGGCAACCGGAATCCTTGGGGCGACGGTCATGCCGCACGTCATCTTTCTGCACTCGGCCCTCACGCAGAAGCGTATTGCGATCAAGGACCCTGCCCGGATGCGGCGGCTTTTCTGGTTCGAGGTGGCCGACGTTTCCATCGCCATGGGACTCGCCGGTCTGGTCAACATGGCCATGCTCATCATGGCTGCCTCCGCGTTCTTCAAGAGCGGGCTGAATCACGTCGCGACGCTGGAGGAAGCGCATCGCACGCTGGAGCCGCTGCTGGGGCGGGCGTCGAGCACTGTGTTTGCCGTGTCGCTGCTGGCATCGGGCCTTTCCTCGGCGTCGGTGGGAACGATGGCGGGCCAGGTGATCATGCAGGGGTTTCTCCACCGGCACATCCCCATCTGGCTGCGGCGCGCCGTGACCATCATTCCATCCGTCGTGGTGATTGCCATCGGGTTCGATCCCACGCGCGCGCTGGTGCTCAGCCAGGTCGTTCTCAGCTTCGGACTGCCGTTTGCGTTGATTCCGCTGGTCCTTTTCACCCGGCGCAAGGATATCATGGGCATCCTGGTCAACCACCGGATCACGACGGCGTTGGCGGTTTTGTCGGCGGCGATTATTATTGCCTTAAACGTGTATCTGATATGCTGCGGCACCTGAGTCATGATTAAGCGCCTGATTGTTCCACTGGACGGTTCGCGCCTCTCGGAAGCCGTTCTTCCGACGGCGGTGCTGCTCGCCCGCAAACTTCCGGCGACAGTGACGCTGGTGCATGTCATCGAGCGCAATCCGCCCAAGCAAGTTCACGGTCAGCCGCACCTCTCCAATCCGGAACAGGCGGAAGCATACCTCGAGCAGGTGCAAAGCCGCTTCTTCCCGGCGGACACGCAAGTCGAACGCCATGTGCATCCGTCGGCGATCTCCGATGTCGCACGTTCCATCGTCGAACACGCGCACGAATTCGGGTCGGACCTGGTGCTGATGAGCACGCACGGCCGAGGCGGACTGAGGAAGCTCTTGATCGGCAGCATTGCGCAGCGAGTCGTCTCGCTCAGGGCGCCGGTGCTGCTCGTTCGTCCGGGGGACAAGGGGGAAGCGCCACAACCCTCCGGCGCGTCGATCCTCGTACCGCTCGATGGAACCGAGGTGTGCGACGCCGCGGTCCAAATGGCCATGAATCTGGCGACGGCCTGCGAACTCGAAATGCGCTTGCTGATGGTTGTTCCCACCTTGGGAACCCTCTCCGGCGTCGAGCACCCCACGCGAATCCTGCTCCCGGTGACCACCCACGAATTGCTGACGCTGGCGCAATCCGACGCCGCGGAATACCTTCAGCAATTGGCTGCCCGGCTCTCCGCCGAAGGCGTCCGCGTGAGCACTGCGGTTCTTCGCGGCGATCCGGCGGAAACGATCGTCGCCGAGGCGCAACGGCTCGACGCGGCATTCATCGCCATGGGCACCCACGGAAAAGCCGGCATGGACGCCTTCTGGTCAGGAAGCGTGGCGCCGAAAGTCTCCGACCGCGCAAGACTGCCGCTGCTGCTGGTGCCGGCAGGCGGGGCTTGACCTGGCGCTCACCCCAACACCACATTCAAACTCTCTCCCGCAGCCAGGCGCGCCTCCGCTGCGAGCGCTATCCGCACTTTTCCATCTTCGAACGCGTGTGTCGCGTCCAGAGGTTTGCCATTCACAGTCACGCGGACGGCGCCCGGAGCGTTCGCCACAGCCAGCGACAACGAGCGCAGCCGCAGCGTACCGTAGCGTAACTGCACCTGTGCCTGCCCGCCCTTCTGCGAGAAAGTCCCCCACCCTTCTGCGGTGGTAAACGGCGCCTTGAAATCTTCAGGCGTCAGGCGCGGGGCGAACCCGAGATGCCCCTTCGGTCCGTGGTATTCGTAACCGCACGCGGCGATGAACACGCCGTAGCTCGCCATGGAGCGCGCGTAATGATCGCCGCACTCGATCTCATTCCACGGATTGCGCTTGGACGCGTGATAGCGGTCGTGAACGGCGCGCTCGACCGCCAGGCCCTCCTGAACCAGGCCTTCCCAAATCATGTGACCGGCCACCTGGTGTTCGAAGCCGTTCATGCACTCGTTGAAATACATCGCCGCCCAAGCGCCTTTGCCCTTTCCTTTGGCCTTTTCGTAATTCCAATCGGCGCGTGGGAACGAACACATCAGCAAACCCGCCTCGCCGGCCATCGCATACCAGCGGCCCGGCTTGTTCACGGCGCGATACGGGCCGACGTCCGGGGAGAAATTGTAGCGCCACAACGACTTGAGCGCCGTGCGCGTTTCCTTCTCCGGCAACACCCGCGGAAGCCCCACCTGGAACGCCCAGCTTTGGCCCATGACCTGGTCGATCTCGCAACCTGTCCCGGAATTGACGGTTTCGGGACGCTTCGGATCGACCTTGTTGTAGAAATATTCGCCGTCGAACAGCTCGGACACCATCTTCGCCTCTCCCCTGGCGTGAATCTCGCGGCACTGTTTTGCAAACGCGGCGTCGTTCATTTCATCGGCCATGGCGGCGGCAGCTTGAAGCGCGGCGAGATAAACCCCGCTCAACCATGCCACCGCGCCGTACCAGTCGGTGTCGAGGGTGTTATGCTGTGCGCCTTCGATAATACCATCTCCGTCGCCGTCCTGTGCAATGAGCCATTCGGTCGCCTTCTTCACGCCGGGCCAGATCCGCTTCAGGAAAGCGTCGTCGGCGCTCATCTGGTGCTCGCGAAGCGCCCGCAGAATAACGCCCGACTGCGCATCGATGGCGGGCCCGCCGTTGTTTTCGCCGCGGAACCGGATGGCGCCGTCGGGCTTCATGGCGACGCCGAAATCCGTGCGCTCGCGCAGGATGCGCTCGATCTCGGGAAACTGCCGGCCCACAGCCTGGGCGTAGTACCAAACATGACCGCAGGTGCCCGCGCAGCAGCCGACCCCCTCCCATCCCCAGAAGCGCCCGTCCTTGAAACGGAAGCTGGTGGATGTCGCGAGAATGGACGTGTTGAGGAACGTGCGGTCGAGGAACCAGTACGGAAGCGTGGAGTCGTACCAGGTATCCCGCCAGAGGCGCGTTTGCGAAGCAAGCCGCTCGAAGTTCGCCGCCACATAACCGGCCGCCGCGAACGCCGAATCGAATCGGCTTGCGTAATACCGGCCTTGCGAGGCGATTCCGGGAATGTTGCGCAGATTTGGGAAAAACCATGCGATGACAAACGTCACCGTCGCCGACTGCCCCGCTTCGAGCTTCAGCTTGCGGCCCAACTCGCCGACGAGCTTGTCGCTTAATTTCGCCGAAGCCTCGCCGCTGGAAATGTCTGCGGGCGCTCCGAGCAACGCCAGCCCCATCGAGCCGAAGTCGGGCAGGTCCGCAAACGAGAGTTCCTCCCCAATTCGATCGCTGAACGCGATCTTCCCGACGCCGACATTCCCCCACGACCCCTTCTTCTGATCCACGATCTCGATCGTCCCCTGCTTGCCGGCAAATTCGCGAACGTCGAATCTTTCCAGCGACATCTTGTTCTGGTCGTGTCCGGTCGCGCTACGCACAACCTTGCCGTCCACCACCAGGTTCAGGCAGGTCTTGCCCGGATTATTCCCGCCGCCGATCCAGAACGTAACAAAGTTGCGCTCGATGGGAAAAGCCCGGCTGATCAGTTTGCCGGTGGCGTCGTCGCGTCGGCCCACTTCATTGGCGGGAGCGGTGGCATGGGAATTGACCACCCGCTCGGTATTCCCGCTGACGTCTCCCTGGTATTCCGGAATCGCCGATTTCTTGATCGGCCCGGAACCGAAAGCCTCGCCTTCGACCTTCCAGCCTTCGTAGGTGTCCTTGTTCCAGTCCTCAAAAACGACGTCCGCCTTATTCTGTTTTGGCTTCAGCTTCTCCTCCTCCGCCGTGCATTCGAGAAAGGTGAAACCGCTCGCGGCTGCCACGCGATTGCGGCGAATGCCGGGAGTGTTGCGGTGGTTGAGGCAGACGGCATTTTCGAGCGAACCGCAGAGCGCCGCCTCGACAGCGCCGCCCGAGGTGTTGCGAACGGTGAACTGCATCACCGTCGCCGGCAGGCTGGAGTCGTCGGTATTCAGCGGTATGAACGGCGAAAACGCTTCCAGCGTCACCTCCAGCGGCACGCCGGGCGCTTTGTATTCGACCCGCCCGATCGGGTATTCCCCCCGGAACGAGACGTCTGGAAAGCCCGTGCTGTCGAGCGGCAGCATCTGGTCGCCGATCTTCAAAACGAACCCCTGTTCCAGAGGCGAAGAAGGCTGCACCGGCTTCGCATAATGGCCATCGCCGGTGCCGATGTGCTGGTTGAAGATGTCCCAGTGCCAGAGCTTGCCGTCGCCCCCGAGGTAAAGCTGCCCCGTGCATATGCCGCCGACAGGCATCCCGATGGTCTTCAGGTCCGCGCCGCGATAAACGGTCGGCACGCCGCGCTCGAAGAGGGACTTGACCCAGGCGGGGCTGAGCTTCTTATCGGCGGGGATGAGCCGATCGAAATCGGCGGTCTCAAACGGCCCCGCCATCACCGAAAGCCGCGAGGCCAGCAGCGCCAGGGACGAAGCGCCCGTTGCGCGCAGAAAATCCCGCCGGTTGACCCGGCCGCCGCCGGGGCGGCAATCAGGGGAGTTAGACGATTGGTTCTCGAGGGAAGGATTCTCGTTCATGGCGTTTTTCGGATGAATTTTCAGGACGACGGCGCGAAAATAGCTCATCTTGTTACCCCAATGCACGGGGAAAGTTGCGCTCGTGCACGTACTCCGAAAATACCCATGCGGCGCGTGTATCCGAAGGGGAGCGCGGGCTTCCAGCCTGCTGTCTTCGGCATCCTGCCGGAGGCTTGGGCGCGCGCCGAGAGCAATCCGACGCCGTCATCAGCACGCCGGCAGGATGCCGGCTGATGCGGGCAAGATGCCCGCGCTCCCCTTCGGATCGACGCACCGCCCGTAATCCAACTTTTCATCATGCGTGGAGGGCGAAAGCCAATGGGGACTCGTTCGCAGGCTCCTGCCTGGGAATGCAGTATTCCCGGAGGCTCCAGCCTCCTGCCGGGCCTCCAAAAGCACGGCGCACCGGAGAGGAACGGGAGGCTGGAGCCTCCAAGACAGGGGCGTTCCCAGGCTGGAGCCTGGGAACGAGACCGCGTTACTGGGTGCTGGGGACGCTGCAACGCTGAAAAAGAGCCGAAAGTTGCGCCCTCAGAGGGCTCAATTGGGATCCTTCAACAGTTGCTTGACCCGCCAGCCGACTACCGGAAAGCGCTTTGACCAATCATTGGCGACCTGGTTCAACATTTGCATCTGGAGCGCGGGATCGGGCGAGGCCGGCGCGGTGGCCAGGAGGGTGTCCGCAACGAAGCTGCCCGGCGCGAACAATCCCGCGACCGCCTTTACTTTCTCCTCATCGGCGACATCGGCCCGGGAAAAATATGTTTCCAAGGCGAACCGCTGTGCGGGATCGCTGAGGCTGGCCTTCGAAAAGTAGTCGGCCCGCATCATCGCCATGTCGGAAAGGACGCCGGGATTGCTGTTGAGGTAATTCATCACCTGAAGCGGGTTTTGCTCGGCAAGCCGGTCGAGCGCAATGGCGGTGGCGCGGCTCAAGCTCAGCGGCATTTCCGGCTGGCGCTGCAAATATGGCGCGAGCACGGCGATGGCGCCGGCGTCTTGCGTGTAAACCGGGATGTCCAGCGCTTCGAGGAAACCGGCGGAAGGATTTTGCAGCCACTGGGATTGGCCGAACATTTCCCTGAACTTGGTGTTGAGAAACTCGTTGGAGTTCTTGTCAGCCCACGCGACATTACGCAGCGCCAGGCTCCATTCATCGGCCGAACCGGGCGAAGCAAGGACGTCGGTGGCGGCATCCAAGACGGCCTGGGAATTTCCACTCCGCTTGCAGAGCGCGCCCAACTCATCCAGCAAAAAGGCGCGCAAGGTGGGCGCCGTTTCGAGCCTGCCGCCGGAGCCGAGCCCATAGGCCAGTCCGGTTGGGGCATCCCTCCTCGATTTCAGAAATTCGCTGACAGCGGCGATCGCCTCCGCCGGCGGCGCAGATTCCAATAGTTGCCTGAGCCGCTCAAGCCCCGTCCGATTGCTCTCCGGCGAGCCGCCGCGCAACGCCGCCAGCATCGATTCCAACGCCGTTCGCAACGATTTTCCGGGCAAAACCGACGCCGCTGCGGCCTTGAGAGGAATGGAAATCGACGGCGGATTTGCCGCGGGGGACTCCCGGACGATCTTCGACTCGCCGAGCGGGTGAGGGCGACCGGGCTGGCCGGCAGGCGTTTCCGTCCAAGTGAGTGACAGAAGCAACGCCGATCCCACCAGCAAAAGGATCGTCAAGAGCGACAGAATGCGCAAATGCCGCTCGGAGGGACCGGTCACGACAGGAAACCTACTTCAGATACTTTTGAAGGAAGGTGCGTTCCTGTGCGCCCAAAGCGTGGATACCCATGCTGGTGTCGTCGCCTGAGACGTTGATGGCAATGACGTTCCAACCCGAGCCAACCCGGGCAAGAATGGGACCGCCGCTCATGCCGCCTTCAATGATGTAAAAGTCGTTGTAATAGTAAGTCGTCCCGTCGATTTGAGGCAGATAGGCATAGGCGGCCCCAACCGGAGGCGAGCACTTCAAGATCTGCTCGCCGTCATCCCAATCGGCGCCGTACCCCAGGCTTATGGTGGCATGGCGTCCGTTGAGATACCCCAGGTTGGCCGAATACGGAAGGTAATGCCCCCCCGCCGGCGTGCCGGCAAAAGTTAACGCCCCGAAATCCTTGGCAAAAGCGCTGTCGCTGTCAGCGCCGTCCGCGCCCATGCTGGCATAGTGGGAATAGCCAGCGAGGATGTACTTGTGGTTCGGATGCGAGATGCTCAATTTCCTTCCGTAGAAGTAGGCGCGCTCAAAAGATATGTCGGTCGCCCAGCCGCTATCAGGATCCCAGAGCATATGCGCGGCAGTCAGCACGCTGTGAGGACGCACCACGGTTCCGGTTCCTTCATACTCACCCGAGTCAAAGGACACCAGAAGACGCCCCACGTAACTGTAAGGAGCTGTCCGGGTCAGCGTGGGGCCGATCGGACTGGGGAGCCAAATCGCCTGAGCCAGCAACCCTCCCTGAAAGAGGGAAAGCATGGCCGCACCCAGGAGCAATGACGCAAGACGGACGGGGGACGGTTTCATACGCCAAGTCGATAACACGTTTTTCGGGCGCTGTCAAAAACGGGGTGCGCGCTGAACGGGAGCGCACGCGCCCTCTCGTGCGGCCTTTGGCGCCCCGCCAAAGGCATCTCTCAAGAAGCTCTCATTCAACCGATCAACCACGGATTACACGAATGAACACGGATAGGCTTCATCCGTGCCAATCCGTGAAATCCGTGGTTTCCTGTCTTCCGCAAATCGTCATATCCAACACTTGCACGAATGGATGGTGCCAGCTACTTTCGTCGCCAGACACCCATGAAAAAACCATCGCTTGCCTTCATTGCCGCCTTTGCCGCTCTCGCCGCTCTGCCTTACGCAGGATGCAAACCGCAACCTCCTCCCCTGACGCCTGAACAGCAGACGCAGGAGATCGATCGCCGCGTCGCCCAGAAGGTCGCTGAGGAAAAAGTTTCCCTGCAACAGCAGCAACTCGATCAAAAGGCTCAAGACATTGCGGCGCGCGAACAGCAGGTGGCACAGCGCGAACAATCGCTCGCGCAAACCACGCCGCAGCCGACATCTCAACCAACACCCGAAGCGACGACAACCGGCGCTCCGGCGAACGGGCTCACCGTGGCAGCCACCCAAAGCAGTCCCGATGAAGGCCAGGATGGGGATGTGGGCGTGAGGACATCGGGCGCTTATGACCGTTTTTATTCCGAGTTGGCGCCGCAGGGAGAGTGGATTGAAAGCCACCGATACGGCTTGGTATGGCAACCGTCGATCGCCCTCCAAGGTGATTGGCGCCCCTACACCGCGGGCCACTGGGCTTACGCCCGCAACGGCGGCGAGGAGATCGGCTGGACCTGGATGTCCGACGAACCCTTTGGCTGGGCCGTGTATCACTACGGACGCTGGACCACCCTGCCGGGTGCAGGCTGGGTCTGGGTGCCCGGAAGACGGTGGGCTCCCGCATGGGTCTCCTGGCGGAAAACGCCCGAGCACGTCGGCTGGGCGCCGCTGCCTCCCGAAACCGGTATGCGCGTCGGCATTTCCATCGGAGCCGCGGTGGATGTGGAGTTTGGGATTGCCGCGTCGGCTTACGCTTTCGTTCCGGCTCCAAGCTTTGGGGATCCCGACCTGCGTGTGGCGCTAATCCCCGCCGCACAAAACGTCGCCATCGTCAACAAGAGCGTCAATGTGACCAATATCACGACGGTAAACAACGTGAACAATACGACCGTTATCAACCGGGGGCCGTCGATTGCGCAGGTTTCCTCCGCCTCCAATCACCCCATTCCTGTCGTGCCGTTTACCCGTAAGTCCAGCCCGGTCCACGAAGGGACGAGGACTGCCGGGCAGGGAATCGCCATTCCCACATCTGCGCTTCCCGCAACGGTGGGGCCCACCCATCTGCCAACCGTCAAGCGGCATTTGGCGGATCCCGGACCGGTGGCTCAACCGCGACGGGGAACCGCCAACGGCACCCAGGGATTGCCGCCAAGGGTCAGGCCCGTCGTGCAACCAGAGGTTATCCATTCTCAAATTTCCCACGCTCCTGCAGCCAGCGTCCACGTGCCTGCCGACGCCCCCGTGCATGCCGCCAGCGTCCACGTGCCTGCCGACGCCCCCGTGCATGCCGCCAGTGCCCACGTGCCTGCCGACGCCCCCGTGCATGCCGCCAGTGCCCATGCGCATGCCGTCCAGCCGTCCAGCCAGCCGCCCACTGCGGCTCACCCCAATTGGGGTAAGGCGGCGGCTCCGGCCTCGGGTCCAACGCATGCCGCGGAGGTTCCCGGGGCTCACCCGCATCCGGCGTCGGCTCCAGCTTCCAAACCAACCAGCGCAGGCGCTGCGCCTACACCGACCCCCAAGAAATAGCGGCTTGTCACCGACTTGCCGTCAATGCTCGAAGCGCATCCGCTTGCCGTCCTGATCCCTCGGGACGATCCGATGCCGGGCAACGACCGGCTTCTCGGCCTGTTTCTGGATTATGTGGCGGGACGGCACCTGGAGCTTTATCCCGCGCAGGAAACCGCCATTCTCGAGCTGTTCGAGGAGAACAACGTCATCCTCAACACGCCCACCGGCTCCGGAAAATCGCTGGTGGCGACAGCCCTGCACTTCAAAGCGCTGGCGCAGGGACGGCGCTCGGTCTACACCTGCCCGATCAAGGCGCTGGTCAACGAAAAATGGATGGCGCTTTGCCGGGAGTTCGGACCGGAGAACGTCGGTCTGAGCACCGGCGACGCCACCGTCAACCGCGACGCGCCGATTCTCTGTTGCACGGCGGAAATCCTCGCCAATATGGCCTTGAGGGATGGCGCCGAAGCCCGCGTGGATGACGCGATCCTCGACGAGTTCCACTACTACGCCGACCGCCAGCGCGGGGTGGCCTGGCAGGTCCCGCTGCTGGCGCTTCCGCGCACGCGCTTCCTGCTGATGTCCGCAACCCTTGGCGAAACCGCGTTCTTCGAAACGGAACTCACGCGCCTCACCGAGCGGCCCAGCGTGACCGTTGCATCGCGGGAACGCCCCGTGCCGCTGGAATTCATCTATGCTGAGACGCCGCTGGCGCAGACCCTGGAAGATTTGACTGCCGAGGGCAAGACGCCGGTTTACGTCGTCCATTTCACGCAAATGGAAGCGGCGGAAAGCGCGCAAAATTTTACCAGCACCAACGTTTGCAGCCGCGAGGAGAAGGCGGCGATCGCGCGCGCCATCGAGGGATTCAAGTTCACCAGCCCTTACGGCCCGGAAATCAAGAAATGGCTGCGCCACGGAATAGGATTGCATCATGCCGGCCTGCTGCCGAAATACCGCGTGTTGATGGAACAGCTCGCACAGCGGGGCTTACTCAAGGTGATTTGCGGCACGGACACGCTCGGCGTCGGCATCAATGTGCCGATCCGCACCGTGCTCTTCACCAAGCTCTGCAAGTATGACGGCGAAAAGACGGCGATCCTCAGCGCCCGCGACTTCCATCAAATCTCGGGCAGAGCCGGGCGGAAAGGGTTCGACCGAATCGGCTGGGTGGTCGCGCAGGCCCCCGAGCACTTTATCGAAAACCTTCTGCTGGAGCAAAAGAAGGGCGGAAAATTCGTCCGTCGCAAACCGCCGGACCGCAATTTCGTCAACTGGGACAAGCAGACGTTCGCGCGCCTGATCGCAGCCCCGCCGGAGCGCCTGACCTCGCGGTTTGCGGTGTCGCACGGAATGCTCCTGAATGTGCTCAGCCGGAACGGAGACGGCTGCGCCGCGATGCGGGAGTTGATTACGCGCTGCCACGATGGCGCCAAGGCGAAAAAGGCGCACGGCAAGCGCGCCTGGCAGCTTTTCCGCGGACTGGTGGAGCGCAAGATCATCGAGATTCGTCCAAAGGCGGAATTGGACGACGGCGCCGGCAAGGGCGGTTACCTGCGCGTCAATGCGGAGTTGCAGGACGATTTCTCGATGAACCAGACGCTGTCGCTGTACGTCCACGACACGCTGCCGTTGCTCGACCCGCAAGCGCCGGATTACGCCATGGTCGTTCTCACGCTGGTGGAGTCGATTCTCGAAGATCCGGACGTCATCCTGCGCCGGCAACTCGACAAGGTGAAAACCGAGGCGATCGCGGAGATGAAAGCCGAGGGCATGGAATACGAACAGCGCATGGAGGAGCTTGAGAAACTCGAATACCCCAAGCCGAACCGCGATTTCATCTATAGCACCTTCAACGCTTTCGCCGACCGGCACCCGTGGGTCGGCCAGGAGAACATCCGCCCCAAGTCGATCGCCCGCGAGATGTTCGAAGAGTTCCGTTCCTTTGCCGACTACATCAAGCTCTACGAATTGCAGCGGTCGGAGGGGCTCCTGCTGCGCCATCTTTCCAGCGTCCACAAGACGCTCGCCCAAACCGTGCCCGACGCCGCCAAGAACGACACCCTGCGCGAGATGGAGCTGTACCTCGGCAGCATGATCCGGCAGGTGGATTCCAGCTTGCTCGACGAATGGGAGAAGATGCGCGGCCTTGAAGCGCGACCCGAGCAAGCGGCTCTCGCGCCTTCCGCGTTCCGCGCCGCACAACCCGAGTTCGACCGGGCCGCGTTCACCGCCGCCATCCGCAACCGGATTTTCCTGTTCCTGCGCGCGCTGATCGGCGGTGACTTCGAGGGTGCGCTCGAAGCCGCGCACGGCGCACCTGACGCCGCGGCGACTTCCCATTCCGACTCCTGGTCACCCGAACGCCTCGCCGACGCCGTGGAAGCCTACCACGCCGGCCACAGCCGCATCCGCCTGGACGCCGAAGCGCGCAACCTTCGCCACACCTACGTCGCGCCTTCGGAGGACAAAACCACATGGCGCGTGCAGCAGATGCTGGTCGATCCCGACGAACTCAACGACTGGACCGCCGAGTTTGAGGTCGATCTCGCTCAAAGCCGCGTCGCCGGCGAACCGGTCATGCGTCTGCTTCGCTTCGCAGCCTGGGAAGCCGGCGTTTGATTCGGAAAAATGGCGGCGGCGCCCTCGCCGACGCGAACTTTTGCTTTATCGAACCCACGGATTTCACGGATTGGCACGGATGAAACCTATCCGTGTTCATTCGTGTAATCCGTGGTTGATCGGTTGAATGCGAGCTTCTTGGGAGAAGATGCCTTTGGCGGGGCGCCAAAGGCCGCACGCGAGGGCGCGTGCGCTCCCCAGAGCCCGGTCTCCGACGTTCTCGCAAGAATCGGAGGGTCAATAATAGAAGAAATTTGTCCTGCGCCCCGACCAGGACCACGCGCTCTTTTCTGCTTTTCTTCTCCGCGAGACGAAATACGCTTCTCCCGTATACGATTCTCCAGTTAGGTCGTATTCCCACGGTTAATGCCGACATCCAATTCCAACCACCAAACACACTATGTTTAGACGCATCATCAACATCATTCGTGGTTTCTTCAGCCTGTTCATCAGCGGGCTTGAAAGACAGAATCCGGAGGCGCTTCTCGAAATCGAGAAGGAGAATCTGCGCAAGCAGATCGCCAACTACAACCAGGGTCTCGCTTCGCACGCCGCCCTGTGCGAGCGGTTAATCAGCCAGGTGAAGAAACTCGAAGGCGAGGAACGCGATCTGAAAGCGAAGACGGCCGCTCACCTGCGGGCGGGCAATCGCGAAGCCGCCGGCCAGTACGCGCTTCGCCTGCAGACGATCACGCGGGAACTGGAAGAAGACCACCACCAACTGGACCAGGCCGAGCAGACTTACAAGGAACTGATCCGCGCGCGCGACGTTTCCATCAAGTCCGCCCAGGACAAGATCGATGCGCTCAAGTACAGCCTCAGCGATCTGAAGATCAAGAATGCGACCGCCGAGCTTTCCGAGATGGCTTCCGGGATGATTGGCAGCATCGGCGGCACCGGGGATACGCTGGACCGCCTCCACGGGATGGTCGAGGAGGAGCGCGAAAAAGCGGCCGGACGGGCTCGCGTTGCGCGGGATTCCATCGATACCCATGAGGTGGACCTCAAGGAAACCGAGCAGGCAGCCATGCAGGAACAGGCCCTGGCCGATTTTGCCGCCAAAGAAGGGATTGCTCTGGATGCGAAAGCGCCTGCCGCAGGCGCCGCGGCTCCCGCATCCGAACCCGCCCCCAAGAGCATGGGACCGGTCACGCAGTAAGCGGAGACCGTCGGGGGGCGGCAGGGGCGGCGCCATCCCTACCGTCGTAAACCGACGCCGCTCGCGTTTTCATCCCACACGTTTTTGGTTGCCCCTCACGGCCACTCCGCTAGGTTTCGGACACCCCGGAACGGTTTTTCACCGCGCGCCGCTTCGGGGGAACTCTAATCCCATCGCCTTTTATGAGCCCCCCCGCGCTTCGATCCAACAACGACCTGAAGGAGCTTCTGCTGCAACAGAACCCCGATTTCTGGACACACCTGGCGGAACGCACCCGGGAGGCGACCGGATTTGAGGATCTCCTCATGCTTTCGACGTTGCGGCGCAAGGCCCACGCGCGGTCCCTTCCCCGCCCCGTGCTTGCCGGTGAACGGCTCCGCATCGCGCTCATGGGCGCCTATACGCTCTACCCGCTCTCGGAGCTGCTGGAGCACTTCTTCCAAACGGAAGGGATCGAATGCGAGCTATGGTCCGGCGACTTTGACAATTACACCTCCGAAATTCTCGACCCGGAAAGCGCCGTGTACCAGTTTGCGCCCCATGTGGTGGTGGTCATGCCGTCGGAGCATCGGTGCAAATACCCCGGCGGCCTGCTCGATTCCCGCCAGAACCAGGCGTCGGAGGCGGAGCTGGTGGTTAATACGATCCTGGAGCAAGTTCGCACCCTGCATGAACGCACGCGCGCAGAAACGATCGTAACCAATTTCATCCTTCCCGCGCGCCACGACCTCGGCGCCTACCGTTCGCGCACCCTCGGCTCGCTGTGGAGCTTCCGCAAGTGGGTGAATCTTCACCTTGGCTTCAATGCGCCGCCCTATGTCCACATCTGCGACATGGAGTTTCTGGCCTACCGCAAGGGGGGAATCGAAGCCCGCGACGACCGGGCCTGGTTCGAGAGCAAGCAGCCTTGTTCCCCTGCCCTCCTCGTGGACGCAGCGAGGGAAATCGTGCATCTGGCCGCCTCCCTGCGGCGCCCGTCGCGAAAGGTGCTTGTTCTGGATCTGGACAACACCCTTTGGGGCGGGGTGATCGCCGAGGACGGTCTGGAAGGGATCGAAATCGGCGATACATCGGCGCGGGGCGAGGCGTTCAAGGCGTTCCAGACCTATATCGCCTCCCTCAAACAGCGCGGGATTCTGCTGGCGGTTTGCAGCAAGAACGATCACGCCGTCGCCGCGGCCGCTTTTGAGAAACACCCGGAGATGGTCTTGAAAATGAGCGACTTCGCCGCGTTCAAGGCGAACTGGGAAGCGAAGTCGGAGAACATTCGCCAGATCGCCGCCGACCTGAATCTGGGGATCGACAGTCTGGTTTTTGTCGATGACAACCCGGCGGAAATCGAGATTGTCCGCCAATTTGCGCCCTCGGTGGCGACGATTCTGCTCGGGCCGGACCCGTCCGAATACGTCGCCCAGTTGCAGGACTGCCGGTTTTTCGAAGCGCGCAGCATTACGGCCGAGGATCTGGAGCGGACCAGCCAGTACCGCGCCGAGTCGCAACGCAAGGCGCTGCTCTCGTCGATCACCGATCTGGATTCGTATCTGGGAAGCCTGTCGATGGAGGCGTCGATGTGCGAATTCACCGCCGTCGATGCGCCGCGGATTTCGCAGCTCATCAACAAGAGCAACCAGTTCAACCTCACCACGCGCCGCCGGACGGAATCCGAGGTCCTTGAGCTGATCGGTCGGCCCGACTGCCGCGCCTTCACGGTGCGCCTTGGCGACCGGTTTGGAGATCACGGGCTAATTTCGATCGTCATCGGGCAAGTCGCCGGAACGGTCATGAAGATCGACACGTGGCTGATGAGTTGCCGCGTGCTCAAGCGCCAGGTGGAGGACGAGGTCTTGAACGAACTGGCGCGCCTGGCCGTCTGCGCAGGCTGCGCGCGCCTTGAGGGGCTGTTCCTCCCGACGCCCAAGAACGAAATGGTGCGTGACTTTTATCCGCGCATGGGATTTAGTCTGCGCGCCGAGTCAGAGAATTCCCGAGCGTTCGATCTCGACCTCACCGCCTTCCAACCGCACCCAACCCAGATTCACGTAATCCGCCGAGCTTATGACCCAAGCTGAAGTCATTGCCAAATTGCAGAGCGTCTTTGACGACGTTTTCCTCGAACCGGTTGTCCTCACGCCCGCCCTGACCGCCAAGCAGGTGCCCGAGTGGGATTCCCTCCTGCACATCACGCTGCTGGTGGCCGTAGAGAAGACGTTCAACATCCGTTTTCGCGTCGGAGAAGTGGAAGCGACGCACAATGTCGGGGAATTTGCGGATTTGATCGCCCGACGCCTGACCGAGCGCTGATGGCCCCCGCATTCGCATCCCCGAAGCAGGCAGCCGCTTTCGGGGTGTTGCTGCTGACCATTATCCTGCTGCCGCTGCTTCTGGGCGAAAAAGCGCTGCCTCGGCGCGCGGAAGTTTACAAGGGCTTGCCGGGACGGTCCGGCCCCCACGAATGGTGCTACCGGCAGATTTTTGAGGAAAAAGGGGACATCGATATCGCGTTTGTGGGCTCGTCCCACATCATGACGGATCTCGACACGCCCTACATCCGGAACGAACTGAGCAAGGCTCTCGGGCGGCCCGCTTGCGTTGTGACCCTCTCCTGGACCTGGGCCGGTTTCGATGCGCTCTATTTCTTCACGCGCGATCTCTTGCAGCATCGTAAAGTCCGGATGCTGGTCGCCTACGACGAATTTGACGGACGCTACATTCCGCACTGGACGAACCTGCGCTTCTATCGCTTCTGCGATTCCGAACCCGTGCTTGCAGGCTTGCCGCTAAGGCAGCGGTTGCCTTTTTATTCCAGCGCCATCCTCGGAACGCCGCTGAACCTGCTTTATATGACTCGTCCGAACATCGTCGGCGGGGGAACCTTTGTGGCCGATTTCACCGGGCAATACCAGTGTCCGGACCCCGCTGAACGCCTCGGTTCGATGCGGGTGGACCTCGGCTACAACGACGCTCCGTTCGGAGGCTCTTTTGCGCCCGCCACCGGCGCGACGCCGGCGGACGCCGTGGTCTTTTCACCGGAGACCGCCGCGCAATTCGACTTTCCAAAAGCGCAGATGCCGGCGGAACCGTCGCACTTCGCAAAAAAATGGTGCGCGCTTGGCAGGGAAAAGGGCGCGAAGTTGGTGCTTCTGGGGCTGCCGATAACGGAAGAGTGGGACTCAAAAGCCGTGCGGATTCACTGGCCCGCGCCGTTGCGTTCGCAGGCGACCATGGTCGGCATCCCACCGGCCACGCTGTTCCACGGGCTCACACGCCAGGAGGTCCTGCGGCTTTTTTACGATCCGGGCCATCTCAACTCCAACGGCCAGAAACTATACACCCCGTTGATCTGCCCAAGCCTGGTGAAAATTTATGAACAGCCTTTGTGACCGGTTGATCTTTGCCGCGGCGATTGCCCTGTGCATTCTCGCCCTGCTCGTGGTGGCAGTCTCTTCTCCCAGGGACTACGAGACAACAACACCGGTATACCAGGGGTTCTAATTCTTTGTCGCCTTCAACATGATACCACTCCGAAAAGCTCAAGAACCCTGCACAAGCCCAATCTATGGCGATAGGAAATGCAACTCGCAACGGATTGTGTTAGGGTTTCCGAGAAACGCGCCAGCGTCTTGGAGTGCGGCAGTCCTGTGCCGCCTTGGGATGGCGCGTCGGTACCTGCGCTGTCACAATTCAAAATGGGGTGGCCGGGTTTGCTATGAGAAAATGAATGACCTAGCTGGTCGCGGCAAGCACGCTTTGCGGTGGAGGAAGGATGGTCCGGCATCCGAAGGCGGCACAGGACTGCCGCACTCCAAGACGCTGGCGCGACTGTCAAAGCCCCACCCGTTTTCGAAGCCACTGCTTATCCGCGTTCCCCGGATGCCTGTGCTCGCAGCCTCATTGTGAAAGTAACTTAGAGTAGCCAATGTCTTCTGTTCTGCTCATCAAGATCCTGGCATACCTGCTGGCCGGGCGGTTTGTGGTTCGTTATGCGAGCGGCCCCCTGCGCGACTATCTCTTTGCCGCGATGAACATCGCGATCGCGTATTCGGTTTATTATTCGTACACCGGCCGGGAACGCGGGTTTGTTGCGTACCTGGGAGTCGTGGCAATTCAGTACGGGTTGCTGCGCCTGTTTGCGGCCAGCAAGGGATGGAAGCTGTGGCTGGCGTTCTTCGCGCCGATTCTCTCGCTGATCGTCATCCGCTATTGCCCGGGACCGGTCAGCCAACGACTCGTTCACGGACCGGTGCTGGCGGCCTCGTTCATCGGCATCTCCTATCTGGCTTTCCGCAGCAGCCACCTGGTGTTGGAGGTTCGCAACGGCATTGTTCCTCTGCCGAACGCTGGACAGTATTTCGGCTTCTGCTTTTTTGCGCCGACCTTGTCTGTCGGCCCCATCAATCAATACAGCAATTATTGCCGGGGTTTCGAACGCACTTTCCAGCCCGCGCCCATCGCGCAATGCCTGGCGCGTATTATTGTAGGCGGCGTCAAATACCAGTTTCTGGCGAGTTACTGCTACCAGTTGGGGTACGACAACTTCCTGAACGACGGAAACCTTCATCATTGGATCGACCTGCCTGTCGCCGCCATCGCATACTACCTTTTCCTGTATTGCAATTTCTCCGGGTTCTGTGACATCGCCATCGGGGGCGCCGGCCTCCTTGGAATCCCGGTGACGGAGAATTTCGCCAACCCGTTCGGAGCCCGCAACATCAAGGAGTTCTGGAACCGCTGGCATATCACCCTCTCGGTGTATATGCGCGATGTGGTGTTTTCTCCGCTCTCGAAATATCTGGTGGGCGCGATGGGGCCCGCCGCCGCAAACCATGCGATCGCCCTGGCGATAGCCGTCGTGTTTCTCTCGATCGGCGTCTGGCACGGCATTGGCTGGAACTTCGCGGCGTTTGGAGCGATCCATGCCGTGGGCGTGGTCGCCACTCACTATTACACCATCGGCCTTAAGCGCCGGCTGGGCGCCGCCGGCTTCAAGGCTTACAACGCCAGCCCGTGGATTTATGCCGCCGCCGTGATCGTGACGTTTTGTTATGTTTCGGCGAGCCTCTTCTTCTTCGCCAATTCCATCCCGAATGTTATGCGCATCCTAGCCTCGTTGCGTTAGTCGTCATGAACAACTCCCATCCCGCTGCCAGAACGATTCAATACGCCGACATTCCCGAGGGAATGCGCGAGCAGCATGACTACACTATCACCGAGGAAGTCTATCGCGGTTTCCTGGCTGCATTTGGCGATTACAGCCCGATCCATGTCGATGACGCCGTCGCAAAGCAGTGCGGGTTCCATGCGCCGGTGATGCACGGCAGCATCCTCAACGGGTTTCTCTCGCACTTCGTGGGCATGCATTTCCCCGGCGCGCTCAGCCTCCTGCTTTCGGTGGATATTCGATTTTCTCAACCGTCGTATCTCGGGGACCGGATTCGCATTGAGGCTGTTGTCAGTCAGAAGCTGGACGTGCGCCAGGTGGTGGTTCTGGATGTCGTCTTCAACAACCTGACCCAGTCCCAACTCGCAGCCCGCGCCCGCGTTCAGGTGATGCTGCGCAACCCGCAATGAAACACACTGTCATCGTCACCGGGGGAACCAAGGGGCTGGGTCGCGAAATCTCGCTTGCCTTCGCAACGACCGGTTGCTTCGTCATCGCCCTGTACGCCAACGACGAAAAAGCCGCGCGCGAACTTGAGGAGCGCTTTGCCGCGGAGGGTCTTGCCGGGTGCGCTATCCGCCACGACGTGACGAACGAAGGCGGGCAGGCATGGAGCCGGCCCGAAATCCAGGAGGCGCGCGAGTTGACGGTGATTCACTGCGCCTGCGCGTCTTTTGTCCCGACGCCGATGCATTTGCTCAAGTGGACAGACTTCGAGCGGCAGATGGCTGTGGCGCTCCGCGGCGCCTTGGGCGCGTTCCAGGCGTTGCTGCGTCCGATGCTCAAGAAGGACCGCGCCACATGGGTCAACGTGCTGACGACGGCGCTGGAGAACGAGCCGCCCAAGGGGTTCGCCGCCTATGCCACAGCCAAGCATGCGCTTCGCGGTTGGACGCTCTCCCTGGCCGCCGAGTATGCATCGCGGGGCCTGCGCGTGTTCACGGTTTCGCCCGGCTTCATGGAAACCCCGCTGACAGCGGCATGGGACGCCCGGTTTCGCGAAGCAATGGCGACCGGAACGGTGACCGATCCCGCCGTCGCCGCCCAGCGAGTCCGAGAATTGGTCGAAGCCGCCGACACTCCCGGGCGCGGCGAGAACTACCTTTTTTGATCGCTTTTTGGCGCCCTCGCCAAAGGCATCTTCGCTCAAGAAGCTCGCATTCAACCGAGTAACCACGGATAACACGAATGAACACGGATAGGTTTCATCCGTGCCAATCCGTGAAATCCGTGGGTTCGATGAAGCTGATTAATCTGCGGACTATTCTCAGACATCCTGATCGCTACCTGGAATGGACATGAGACCATTCGGAGTGGCGAAGCCGTGGCGCGTTTTGGTCGCGCCAGCGTGTTATAGGACCGCGGCGAGGCCTGTTTGCCTCCACAGCGATGAGCCGATGGGCGCAGGAGTGAGAACGGAGCCCCGAACGCTGTCATCCTGAGCTTGCGAAGGATCTCACGAGGCGATCGAGACGTTCGTTTCGGTCGGCCCGTAGTCAGAACTGACGGCTCGCCGGACGGCGCTGTCAGCTTCGAGAACGGTGAATAGTGACATACACGCCGGCTGGCCTGCCGTGAAATTCCTTCGACAGACTCAGGACGGGCTCTTCGCAAGCTGTAGAGTAGGCGGGAAACGACGGATTGGGAGGCCCTGAGGCCAATGACCGTCTGCTTCCCGCCCCTCATCAAACCGGACGGGCGGTTTTCCCGCATCCGGCTTTCCGGGTTC